>Ga0066460_1000157_pt1 | contig 17079 bp, 13 predicted proteins | sample LakWasMe88_LOW11_2_FD_59570 | JGI IMG/M metagenome (GOLD analysis project Ga0066460, IMG submission 59570) | Freshwater sediment methanotrophic microbial communities from Lake Washington under simulated oxygen tension - Sediment Metagenome 88_LOW11 | ecosystem: Environmental > Aquatic >... | reverse complement strand
TCCTCCGGGAAACTCCGGGTTTATTTCATCAAGAGAAGTAGTATCTTTCACTGAAGTACTCGTCTGGCAAAAAGAATTTGTTGAGAGGAATATTAGTAAAATGAGATAAAAGTTTTTCATTGATTTAGAAAGAAACTTTAGATTGATAAATAAGTTTACTATACTTTTTGCCTTGTGATAAATATGGAGCACAGAAAATAATTATCGGCCAGCTGCTGCTATCAGCCAGCTATCCAGAATAATCTTTATTTGGCGACTAATTACTTTTTCTTCGAGAGGTTCTACTTCAGCTGTTCGTTTCCTGTAAAAAGCAACGTTTTTATTCTTTGTATCTAATACACAACAAATAATTGTAGAGTTAGATTTTATAGGTATTGGCACAAACATTCCTAAGGTAAGAATCCCAATTCCAACGCCTTTAGCTATTTGTCCACCATAATTACCTTGTTCACGGGTAAATCCTGCTTGAAAAGTAAGAATAACATATCTAATCTTATTTGCTTCTAAATAACGGACCAGCGTCTCATTGAGTGTTATTCCTTTGATTTTCTTTTTCTCTTCAACAGCACTTATTACCTCAAAAAAACTTTTATTCATTTGCTGTTCTTCTTCTGAATCCGTAAAGTCAAAAGATAGAGGTGTCATATACACAGGAAGATGCTGATTAAAGACACGGATTCTTGTTTTTAAAGTAGAGTCTGAATAAAACTCGTTATACTCTTGAATATTTCGCTTTGCAATTGAGGTAATCTGACCAGGTAAATGATAGATATAAACTGTATCGATCTCGTAAGGTTTACGGTTTGATAGCTGCGGAACAGTTGTACCACAGCTAAACTGCAAAAAGGAGATGGTTATCACAGCGATAGAAAATAAAACTTTTTTCATAAAATGATTGTGCTTAATATGGATAGTGCATGCGCATTATTTTTTCTTTTTCTTGGGCTTACATGTTTTACAGAAATCAGGCAACTCTTCTATTTCTTTTAATATTTGTTGGTGTGCTTCTTCTATACGAGTTTCAGATTGACCTAAGTCTGTCAATTTTCCTATTTCTGCAATTCTTGCATTATATTCTATTTCTATAGGTTTATACGCTTCCTGAAAAAAATTCACATCTGACAAAACACCTTTATTTTTAAATAACTTTTTCCTAAATTTTCTTGCATATAGTTCAGTTAAGTCAAAATTTAACTGAGCATATTTTACAAGTTTTTGGGCAAAACTACTATCTGGAGCAATTAGAACAGAAGCAGTTCTGGTAAAAGTAGTTGCAACCTTTGAATTAAAATTTTTAGTTAACATAAATTCGTATGTACTCATATAAAATGAAAAATCCATGTGAGTAGCAAGTAAAATACTATATTGATTTACATTACCTATTTGTGTTGATTTAGATTGAAAATCAGAAATTATCACTTTATAGTTGGGAGACCATTCTATAACGTCTTGAGCAAATGTAAAGAATGATAAAAATAATTGGAGAAATAGACAAAAAAAGGTGGACTTCATGTTAAAGAAATGAAATAAGAACTAATAAAATCACAGTTAATTGCAAACTTATAAATATCATTTTGTTACACAAGTATTATATTGTGCAAATTATTTTACGGTAATTTTTAGACACATAATCGCAAATTGACCCGCAAAATCATACATATTGATATGGATGCTTTCTATGCTTCAGTAGAGCAAAGAGACTTTGCCGATTTGCGAGGCAAACCTATTGCTGTAGGTGGAAGTAGTGAACGCGGCGTAGTGGCAGCAGCCAGTTACGAAGCCCGGAAATTTGGGGTTCGTTCTGCCATGTCTTCTCGCATTGCCAAGCAGAAGTGTCCGCAATTGATTTTTGTGAAACCTCGTTTTGAGGTTTATAAACAAGTATCTAATGAAATCAGAGAGATTTTTCTGGAATATACACCTTTAGTTGAACCTCTCTCCTTAGATGAAGCCTATCTGGATGTAACAGAGAATCTGAAAGGTATTGAAACAGCCACAGAAATTGCTCAGGAAATAAAAGTACGCATCAAAGAGAAAACAGGTTTAACGGCTTCGGCGGGGGTTTCCGTGAATAAGTTTTTAGCCAAAATAGCGTCAGATTATAAGAAACCAGATGGCTTATTTGTGATAAAACCCTCGCAAGCTGAAAAGTTTGTAGAAGAACTGGAAATCAATAAGTTTCATGGGATTGGGAGAGTAACGGCAGAAAAGATGCACAAAATGGGGATTTTTACAGGACGCGACCTGAAAACCAAAAGTTTGGATTTCCTGACCAACCATTTTGGCAAAGTGGGTAGGTATTATTTCGAAATAGCTCAAGGATTGGATAACAGACAGGTGAGCCCTGACCGTATCAGAAAATCAATAGGGGTTGAGAATACTTTTGACAGAGACTTTACCGAACCAGACGATCTCTACAGAGAGATAGATGATATTCTAGAACAAATCTGGCGGCGTATGACAAGAATAAAGGCTTATGGGAAAACCATTACTTTAAAAATAAAATTTGCCGATTTTGAAAGTATTACCCGAAGCCGCACTTCACAATTGCCTATTCTTGATGAGAAACTGCTGGCGAAAATCTCTTACGAAATGCTTCACGCTTTGCTGCCTATGCCTAAGGGCGTACGTTTATTAGGTATTTACTTATCTAATCTTGAGTTTGAAGACGAGATGTCAGGCAGGCAGTTGACCCTGAGTTTCTAAAAACTCAGACAATAAAAAAGCCCATCGGTTAAGATGAGCCCTTCTATGTATTTGATTCAGATTAGTATTATTCTACTTTGCTTAACTTTACAGTATTCGTACGATTGTTTTCCTGTAAAGGCAGGCTTAAGGTATTAATAAACAAATCACCAGATCCTAACTCCCCTTTTTCTACCAGAAAATCGCGGATATTGGCTACCACCTCTTCTACTGAACGGTCTTTCAGATGATTATATTTAAAAGCACTTATGCCTGAATAAAGGCTCAATTGTGTTAAGAGCTTTTCGTTACCAGTAAAGATAAAGGTATTGGCTTTAGGTCTATGGTGTGAGAGACGAACAGCAGTATAACCCGAAGTAGTAATACCGATAATGGCTTTTACTCTTAAATCACGGGCTAATCTACAAGCAGTCATTACTACATTATCATTTTCTTTTTCGTCTGACTCATAATCCGGCTCGGTTACGCGTGTATGATGGCGATAATACAATTTTTTAGCATCAGGGTCTCCTTCTACTTTCAGGATTGTGTTAACCATTGTTTGCACGGCCAATATAGGATATTTACCAGAGGCGCTTTCGGCACTTAGCATCACAGCGTCAGCACCATCTAATACGGCATTGGCTACGTCGCCTACTTCTGCGCGTGTCGGACGAGGACTATCAATCATGCTTTCAAGCATTTGCGTAGCTACAATAACAGGTTTAGCCGCCAGGTTTGATCTTTCAACCAGGCGCTTCTGAATCATTGGCACATCTTCCGATGGAATCTCGACACCCAAATCGCCACGTGCTACCATGATACCATCCGTTGCTTCAATGATTGAATCCATATTGGCAACAGCTTCTGGCTTTTCGATTTTAGCAATTACCTTAGATTCACTGCCTTGCGCCTTAATATATCTTTGAATATCCTGTATCTCTTCTGCCGTTCTTACAAATGATAAGGCTATCCAGTCAACATCGTTTTTCAAACCAAATTTCAAATCCTCCCAGTCTTTATCAGTAACTGATGGTTGAGAGATGTTAGTGTTAGGCAGGTTTACCCCTTTCTTTTGTTTCAAGAGACCACCGTAAACTACTTCAGTAATTACATCCATACCCTCAACGCCTATTACCTTTACTTCTAGTTTACCATCATCCATTAAAATTCTTTCACCCAATTGCACGTCTCTATACATATCTTTATAGGGGGTGCTTACGCGTTGGGCATTGCCTACTATCTCTTCGTTGGTAAACACCAATTTATCGCCTGCAAAAATCTCAACTCCCTCATTTCCTTTCTCCATCAAACCAATTCTGATTTTCGGCCCTTGTAAATCCTGTAGGATGGCGCATTTGAAACCATGTTCTGCGTTGAGTTTGCGAATGCGGTCAACACGCATCTGATGGTCTTCGTGGGTTCCATGTGAAAAGTTTAAACGGAAAACATTTACGCCTGCTTTAGCTAGCGCCAATAGCATTTCTTCACTTTCAGAAGCGGGTCCGACTGTTGCTACAATTTTGGTTTTTCTATGCATATTTAAAATAAAATATTTCTTCGCCTTGAGAATCTCGCAAAAATAATAACTATTTATGAGAATTACCGAATAAAGTATTTTGAATTCTATAACTAAGATTTCATAGAAATAAAAAATAAACAAGATAAGTGGTTTATATTCAGTAATTTAAAGCTTTGTTAAATTTTGATAAAGAAAGCATTTGAGCTGATTAAAATATAAAAATAGTCTTTCGTGCCTGATTTTTCGTATTAATAAAAGAGAAAAATCAATAGTTCTTTCTTTTAACGCTAATTGGATTTTAGTAAGAAATGGGATTTGAAAAAAATGTACAGATTCTTTGCCAAAAAAAAATATTCTACTAAATTTGTGTCCTTGGAAAATTCAAAAACAATTGAAACAAACCGCATTCGCAATTTCACTTCTCCTTCTACTCAGCTTTACAGTGTGAGAAACGGAGACTTTGTATAAATCAAAAGCCCTTTCTTACAGTTGATGAGAAAGGGCTTTTTTTGCGAGTAAAAAGAAGTAGTACAAAATAACTAAACACCTCATTAAGCAATGAGCCAAAAGATTTATGTTTTCGACACCACCTTGCGAGATGGAGAACAAGTTCCCGGTTGTCAATTAACAACCGATGAAAAGGTAATGATTGCCAAGCAACTTGAAAAACTGGGTGTCGATATTATTGAAGCAGGATTCCCTATTTCAAGCCCGGGTGATTTTAAATCGGTTGTGGAAGTATCAAAAGCCGTAACAGAGCCAACTGTTTGTGCCCTGTCAAGAGCTATTAAAGGTGATATTGAAGCCGCTGCAGAAGCCCTGAAATTTGCCAAGCGCCCACGTATCCATACTGGAATCGGGGCATCTGATATCCACATAAAACATAAATTTAACAGTACCCGCGAACAGATTATTGAACAAGCTATTTCGGCAGTAAAACATGCTAAAAAGTTTGTAGAAGACGTAGAGTTCTATGCAGAAGACTCGGGCCGTGCTGATCTGGAGTTTTTAGCAAGACTAACCGATGAGGTAATTAAAGCAGGTGCAACTGTAGTAAATCTACCAGACACCACTGGATATGTATTGCCGCATGAAATGTTTGAGCGTATTTCATATATTATGAATAATGTGCCGAATATTGACAAGGCTATTATCTCGATGCACAACCATAATGATTTAGGTTTAGCTACAGCTAATACTATTGCAGGAATCCAGGCGGGTGCAAGACAGGTAGAGGTAACTATCAATGGTATTGGCGAACGTGCCGGAAATACGTCGTTAGAAGAAGTAGCGATGATTCTGAAAGTACATAAATCTTTGGGACTCCATACTAATATCGAAAGTACATTGCTTTCTCCATTGAGTAATCTGGTTTCTCAAACGATGAGAATGCCTGTACAAGCCAATAAAGCGATTGTTGGACGCAATGCCTTTGCACACTCATCAGGCATCCATCAGGATGGATTCTTAAAGCATACTGAAAATTACGAGATTATTAATCCACAGGAAGTGGGTGTTGATAAATCATCCATAGTATTGACAGCCAGAAGTGGCCGTCATGCTTTGAAACATCGTCTTGAAATATTAGGCTTTAAGTTGGATAAGCCTGAAATTGATGATGCGTACAGCCGTTTCTTAGAATTGGCTGATAGAATCAAGGAAGTAAATGATAAAGATCTGGTAATCTTGATGAAAGAAACCGTTTCTGTATAAAGATAGTACGACAAAATCTTGAAAAGGGCGTAGTGAATTATTCACCAAGCCCTTTTTTTATGTATTTTGCATGCATAAATCGTTTAATCAAACCCACTTCATAGCAATCCATGTCTGACCGTCGCCATTTTCTCAATACTACTTTATTAGCAGGTTTGGGCTTAGCTAATATGAGTTTTTCATTCTCAGATACTAAAGCAAAAGTCTTAAAACCTGCTGCCTTGAAGAAAGGCGATACTATAGGATTGGTTTGTCCCGCTTATTCGGCTTTTGTGAAAGAAGATGTACAGATAACCATTGAAAGTCTGGAAGTACTTGGGTTTAAAGTGAAGAAAGGCGACCATATATTTGACAGATACGGGTATCTGGCAGGTAGTGATGAAGACCGTGCGGCGGATATTAATAAGATGTTTGCTGATAAAAGTATCAACGGTATAATGGCTATGCATGGTGGATGGGGTTGTGCGAGAATATTGCCGCTTCTGGATTACAAAACGATTCAGCAAAATCCAAAGGTTTTTATTGGCTATAGCGATATTACAGCCTTGTTGTTAGGTATTTATGCCAAAACAGGTCTTATTACCTTTCATGGCCCGGTAGGTTCATCTACATGGAATAAGTTTTCAGTCGACAACTTCAAGAATATGCTCATGGATGGGAGTGTTGTACAAATGACGAATCCTACCAATAAAGGAGATAATCTGGTGCAAACAGAAGACAGGATTTATACGATTAATGTAGGAAAGGCTACAGGTAGATTAATTGGAGGAAACCTTACGGTATTGAGTCATATATTAGGCTCACCTTATGTGCCTGATTTTAAAGATACTATTCTGTTTTTAGAAGACGTGGGGGAAGACCTGTATCGCATCGACCGGATGATTACCCAATTAAAACTGGCAGGTATTCTAAATCAGATTTCAGGCTTTGTGTTTGGTAAATGTACTGATTGCCCACCATCGAAAGGCGGTTATGGTTCATTGACAATGGAAGATATTTTTGAAGACCATATCAAGCCCTTAAAAATTCCTTCTTTTTCGGGTGCTATGATTGGGCATATTAAAGATAAATTTACTGTTCCTGTGGGTTTGGAAGCAAGTATTGATGCAGGAACTGGAAGTATTACTTTGAGTGAAGCTGCGGTTAGCAAATAGTTTTGAAAAAAGGTTGAATCAAATAATAATAAATTTTGCCACAATGTACACAAAATGCACTATGTTACACTATTGTGAAACTTTGACTGGACTTCCGAATGTCCAATTGTGTACATTGTGGCAAAATTTATGTCCAATTTTACTTAGCAGGAGGGGGTGTTTTTCTCTTAAGCACCAGGCTATCAGCAGGATAATTGGCTTTTAAAGTATCCATTTGTGCCTTAGCCCAATCAATGATAGCTTTTCTGTCTTCGTCACTTAGATTTGCTTCCTTATGCATGCCCAGATAGGTATAAGAAGATAAAGGCATTCCTTTTTCGTCAACTTCATCTATGATTTCTTCAAATTTATGATTCTGAACAGCAATAGGGCGTGAAGTAAAAGTTGAAAAATTAAGTTCTCCTTTGCCCTCTTCTACATGATGATTCATCCACCAGGCTACAGGTTGTATCTGCGAATACCAGGGATAGGTAGTTTTGTTGCTATGGCAATCGTTACAGGCTACTTCTAATAAATGATTTACGTTAGCCGGAATCGCGTATTTCGTAGAAATATCGTGCTTTTTATCATTAGATTCGTTTTTCTCAGGATGGATAAACTGAATTAGTATCAAAATGACACCGAGCCCTAAAAGAATTTTCCTTATCATTTGAGTAATAGATTGGTGTTTAGAATAATTTGACAATTAGTAAGCAAGAAGTATTTACGTATAAATATAGGATTTTGCAAGTGATAATTAAGTCTTGCTACAGGATTTTGTTTTCTAAATTCTTCGGGCATTAAAAGTAAAAACCCTTTCAAGTTCTTTTGAAAGGGTTTTTATAAATATTTCAGCGTCAATTATTCTTCTCCAACAAATCTTCCTCCACCAATAATATGGCCGAAGAAAAGCGTATTCAGGAATAACTTGTTAGTTCCATACCAGAATGCTCTGAAATTTGGATTTTCTGACATTAAAATGATTTTACCTGTTCCTAAAGTCTGGGTAATAACTGCAGGTGAGTTTTTGATTAATGCTTCATTTTTAGGATGTACATATCCGGCTATCAACGGATTATTTGTAAAAATAAGGGGTGTATTATAAGGATTTTTAGTGTCATCAAAGAAGATATTATTATCCTTAAACAACGCTATTTTATCTTGTGTATAGCCAAAGCAAATCGGGTGAGTTGGGTCTATTTTTGCTTCAAAGATAGTTCCTGCGGTTTCCATTGCTCCGGTAAATTTCTCTTGCAGCGCGTAAGGGCGTTTTTCAGCGCTATCATTCGTAGGTTTAGCTTTCACTGTTATTGAGGCAATTTTCTTATTAGCAGCCCACTCAGCACCCTCGGTCATGGCTACTAATACGCCGCCACCTTGTACAAAGCGCTTAATTTTTTCTTCTGACAGGTTATTGTAACCACCACCAGCCATCACTATATGAGTATATTTATCCAGATTGACACGATTAGCTGTTTCAATATCAGAAAATGTAAGCGAGATATTGATTCTTGTATCTAGCAAATGCCATATTTCACCTGCATCATTGGCATTTACTCCTGGCCCTGCCAACATTAATACTTTAGGCTGTTTTAAACGACGGAATTTTTCACTACCTAAATCAATTCCAGCAGGTGTTAATCCTGTTCCTGTAGCATAGAAGTCAACACCATCTCTTTCAGCAAGCGCTTTTAGCACTTCACTTGGGTCGTTGCCATTGCAAACAACCTGAATAGTTCCATAATCAAACTTTTGCTCTTTGCCGTTGACAATAGCAGTTAAAGGCTCAACGGCTACTTTTAGGGTATATCCTTTTTTTAGCAATTCATAAGCCGTTCTTGGGGCATAATAGCTATTCCACTCGAAGAAATACGCATAGGTGCTGTTACCTACTACTTTTCCTTTCGGAAATTCGTTTACATTTACTTTTTCACCTAAAGAAACAGCATTTTTGGCTTCCGCCGTTGGTGTATTCATGCAATATTGTAAAGACCAGGCTGAAATATCATAGAAAAGGCTATCTTCAAATTTGGTGCGTTTCTCGAACATAGATTTGATAAGCCTGTGTTGTGGCTGATTCATTGGCACAGCATAAGAGGCATTTTTTTCGAACGATTGACCATCAATGGTCTCGTCTTTGCCTAACTTATAAACCTCAATCTGGTTTCTTTTCAACATATTTACCATTTCCCAGGTTTTTACAATGTCTTTGCTTCCGCCAAAAACATAGGCTTTTACGGCATCTGTAGAGTTTTCTTTATAGAAATTACGCATGTGATCTAATAACTCAACGCGCATTGTTCTGGCAGCTTTCAGGGTTGACATTGTTGCTGATACCTGATTACGGATAGTGAATGGGAAGCTCAATAGACCATTAGAAGTTTCCTGTAAATGCCCACGTGACGAAGCCTGCTCAAACAGAATACCAATTGATCCATTCACATCTGGCAGGGTAGAGCCTTTACCATAATAGAAATCGTCGTAATTTTCCTGCGTATAATAAGCTGAATTAATCTTATCTAAACCTGCTGCATGGAATTTACCTATTTTAGCGGTTAATTCGATATTGCTTTTAGGCGTTAATGGGTGTGTGCGTGCTGGAATACCGGGTTGGAAGAAGAAAGAAGAAGCACTACCCATTTCGTGATGATCAGTTAAGATATTCGGTCTCCACTCATAGAATTTCACCAGACGGCCTTTACTTTCAGGCATTTGTTGGTAAAGCCAGTCACGGTTCAGGTCAAACCAGTAGTGATTGGTACGTCCGCCCGGCCATGTTTCGCTGAATTCACGGCTGTTTATATCGCTTACTAAGGTTGTACTTCTATTAATATTTACCCATGTAGCAAAACGGTTACCACCATCGGCATTAATACAAGGGTCTATCAGGATAATGGCTTCATTTAATAAAGAATCTACACTTGCACCTTGCGCGGCAGCCAGATAATAGGCCGACATTAGGTTTGAGTTAGTACCACTAGGCTCATTTCCGTGTACTGAATAGCCCATCCAGACCACAATCGGCATTTTCTTGGTATCTACACTACCCGATTGCGAGGGAATCACTAATTTCTGATGTTCTGCTTTTATCTGATCAAGTTGCGAATGGTTTTTCGGAGAAGTTACGGTCAGCAATAGAAGTTCACGATTTTCAAAGGTTTTGCCATATACCTCTACCTTGAATCTATCGGATAGACGAGCTAATTCTCTCATATAGGCGTATTGTTCGTAGGGCGTTACATGTTGCTCGCCTACCTGATAGCCTAAGAATTGTTTAGGGGTTGGAATTTTAGGGTCATACTTTACGTCTTGTGGCAGGTAATAACTATCGGCTACTTGTCCGTATGCATATGAGTTTACAATGATGAAGAGTAAGAGTAGTATTTTTTTCATGAAGAATGGGGTAGTTTGTTTAGCAATTAAGCACTTTTCTGCCTAAAAATACAAAAAGCCTCTGACACAGAGGCTTTTTGTATAGACAAAGAATCTACAAACCTTAAAAATCTGATTCAAAAGGAGCATTTTGCACCTTTTCTCTAATTTAAGGAATCTATGTAATAAGATGGTCGAAAAATCAATTCGACGCTTTTAATTTAGCTTCAATAGTCTGCTGCGTGTGTGGCACCGCTCTTAGGCGTTCTTTTGGTATCAGTTTACCAGTATCTTTGCAAATACCATAAGTACCATTTTTAATCCGGATTAATGCAGCTTCCAATTGTTGAGCAAACTTTTGTAGACGTCCAGCCGATTGACTCAATTGTTCTTTTTCACTAACATCAGCGCCATCTTCCAATAGTTTTGTGCTGCTTGATGTGTAATCAGTACCATTGTCATTTTTACGACTTAGCGTTTCCTTAATAAAGTTTAACTCATTTCTTGTTGCTTCCAATTTGTTGGTAATGATTACCTCAAATTCCCTGAGTTCTTCTTCTGAATAACGGGTTTTTTCTTCAACTACGGCCATAATCGTAATGCAGTAAATTGTTAAATTGGGTACTTGTTTTAGAAAAACGCCACAAAGATAGTGTTTTTAGCCCGTTTTAACAACCGCTCAATTAAAATATTGGCAAATGCGCAAAAAAATTTATTTAAAGGTAATGAGTCAAATACAGTAAATTATTTGGCGAAGTAGAAAATTGTCAGTTTAAGACGTAGGTAGATGCTTTAAAATTAAGAGAAAGTTAAGATTTTGTAAAATTTAACAATTTTAAGAAATACTTTCTTTTTTCTAAGTTTGCACCCTAAAAACAATCATCAACAATAGAAAATTCTGTTATGAATTACATAGAACCGGCTCCGATTAAGGATGCAGAAAATCCTTTGGAGTCAATGATGTCGAGGTTTGATGCAGCAGTAAAGATTTTAGGGATAAGCGAAGAGATGTATTATATCCTGAAAGTGCCTGCGCGTCAAGTAACTGTTGGGTTGCCTATTACGATGGATAACGGGCAAATAAAGGTCTTTGAAGGATACAGAGTGATTCACTCAACGATTTTAGGGCCAAGTAAAGGAGGGATTCGCTTTGACCCGGCTGTGAATATTGATGAAGTGCGTGCCCTCGCCGCATGGATGACCTGGAAGTGTGCGGTAGTAGATATACCTTATGGGGGTGCCAAAGGCGGAATCGCCTGCAACCCGCGTGAAATGTCTGCAGGAGAAATGGAACGCTTGATGCGTGCCTATACCTTATCAATGCTTGATATTTTCGGGCCGGATAAAGATATTCCGGCACCTGATATGGGTACAGGCCCTCGTGAAATGGCCTGGTTGATGGATGAATATTCTAAAGCAAAAGGTATGACTGTAAATGCCGTTGTAACTGGGAAACCGCTAGTATTAGGCGGTTCATTAGGGCGAACAGAAGCAACCGGACGTGGGGTAATGGTTTCAGCGCTTTCGGGGATGGAGAAATTACGTTTGAACCCATACAGAACAACCGCTGCTGTACAAGGTTTTGGTAATGTGGGTTCTTATGCAGCACAACTATTACAAGAAAAAGGTGTAACGATTTGTGGTATCAGCGATATATCAGGCGCTTATTATAATGCCAAGGGTATTGATATTGAAAAAGCTATTGCTTATCGAAATGCCAATAAAGGCAGCCTGGAAGGCTTCAAAGAAGCTGAACTGATAAGTAATGAGGAGTTATTAGCGCTGAATGTTGATGTATTAGTTCCGGCAGCGAAAGAAGATGTAATCACGCATGAAAATGCAGCTCATATTCAGGCGAAGCTGATTGTGGAAGGAGCAAACGGTCCAACCTCCGCCAGTGCCGATGATATTATCAATGAAAAAGGAATTATGGTAGTGCCGGATATTTTAGCCAATGCAGGCGGGGTGACGGTTTCTTACTTTGAATGGGTACAAAACCGTATCGGTTATAAATGGGCATTGGATAGAATCAACCGCCGTTGTGACCGAATGATGAAAGATGCTTTTGATAAAGTGTTTGAAACATCACAGAAGCATAAAGTTTCGATGCGTTTGGCAGCTTATATTGTGGCGATTGATAAAGTGGCCAGTACCTATAAGTTCCGTGGTGGTTATGGTTGATAGCAACAATGCATAAGAAGTACAACAGACCCATTTGTTGAATAAAAAGACAAATGGGTTTTTGTTAATCAACCCACTCAATTTTACATATTCTTAATAAAGCATTCGCGATTAAGCTAAAATGCCTATTTTTACGAAATTTTTAAAAAACCAGACAGATATGGCAAGTAACAGAACTTTCACAATGATTAAACCTCATGCGGTGGCTGATAATCATATTGGTGGAATCATAGCTATGATTGAAGCGGCCGGCTTTAGAATCGTAGCCTTGAAAAAAACGCAGTTGACCCCTGCCTTAGCGGGTAAATTCTACGAAGTACATAAAGAAAGAGGTTTTTATGGTGAATTGTGCGAAATGATGTCTTCGGGACCAATCGTTCCAATGATTTTAGAAAAAGAAAATGCAGTAACTGATTTCCGTACTTTGATTGGTGCAACCAATCCTGCCAATGCAGAAGAAGGTACTATCCGTAAAAAATATGCTAAATCTTTAGGAGAGAACGCTATTCATGGGTCAGATTCAGATGAAAATGCAGCTATCGAAGGTTCATTCTTCTTTGGCGTAACAGAGCAATACTAAGAATTTGTCTATAAAAAATGAGCCTTGACGAATCCCGTCAAGGCTCATTTTTTTATTTTCAAATTTATATCAAAATAACTCAATCGTCAATTCCATCATATTTAATGCCTGCTTTCAAGCGGATTTCATCTAATAGGCTCATTAATTTCACACTCATCGAAAGCGGCATTTTTAAGCTTTCTTTTTTGTTATTTCTCAGGCAATTGTTTACTTCCTCAATTTCAAAATTATATCCTCGGCTTTCTCGCTCAAATGTAAAGGTAATCGGGTCTTTATCTGTTTCATACAAAATCACGGTTCTGCTCTCATGAAAACGTTCTGGTAGATGTATATACCCTTTTTCTCCATAAATTAAGGCTTCTGTACGGGTTCGAGAGGCGAAAGTCGCATTCATTAAAGCCGTTGCTTGGGGATACTTGAAAACAAAACTGGTGGTTTCATCGACACCCGTTTGTCCGAATGTACTTACGGCATGAATAGTTGTTGGATAATCTAATAATAAAAGGCTCAGATATGCAGGATAAATACCAATGTCTAGCAAAGCGCCACCACCTAAAGCGGGATTTAATGTTCTTCTTTCCGGAGTGAAGGGCGCAACAAATCCAAAATCGGCATGAATGGTCTTTATTTTTCCTATTCTGTCTTCGGCAATCAGTTCTTGTGTTTTCTGAATTACAGGAATGAAGCGTGTCCACATAGCCTCCATCAGAAAAGTATCATTCTCACGAGCGGTATCAACCATTTTTTGCACTTCTTTCAGGTTCATGGCAAATGGTTTCTCACAAAGTACCGGCATTTTATTCTTTAGACAAAGAATGGCATTCTCTGCATGAGAAGTATGCGGGGTTGCGATATAAATAACGTCTAAATCCGGTGTTTTAAAGATATCCTGATAAGAATCATAATGATACGGTACACGGAACTTCTGAGCAAAATCTTTTGCCCGTTCTATTGAGGTAGAAGCAACAGCATGTAATTGTGTATGAGGTACATTCACTAAATCGTTTGCAAATTTTTCTGCGATCTTACCAAGCCCTATAATACCCCATCTGATTGGTTTAGCCATTTTTATAATGATATATAATCAGATAATTTAAGTACCTGATTGATGCATAAAACAGTTTGAATGATTGATTCTAACAGGTTCAATTATTAATTCAATCGTTAAATGTAGATATAAAAATCCTTATGGAACAATCAATTTTTTAACGATTTTGTTTCCTGCATTGTCTATTACAAGAAAATATACCCCTGCACTGAGGTTTTGTTTTACCGAAATACGACTTTGTGAAGCATCTATAGGTTCTATTTCCATAGGGATTCCTTTACCTGTTGCATCAAGAAAATGAGGCTTTTCTGATATGGGGTCTACTGATTTTATAAAAAAAGAAGAACTGGTAAGAGGATTGGGAAAAACAGTCAGCGAAGTGTTTATTTCTGATTCACTGGACAGTAAAGAAACAATAGCCGATACAGTTTTATAGATAAACTCTTTGTTGGTTTCATCATAGAACTTTAACCGATAATAGTTCTTGCCAATGACGGGTTTAGTATCTGTGAATGAGTAAGATTTTGAAGTGGTGCTTGTTCCGGTGGCATTCACTTGTCCGATGGACGTAAATCTTATGAGGTCGAAACTTCGTTCTATTACAAAGTTTTTAGCCTTTACTTCGTTGAGGGATGTCCAGGATAGTTTTACATATTGCTCATTTGTTAGGACTGCCGAAAAGCTGCCTAAAGTAGCAGGCAAAGGCGTGCCTGTTTTTATCAGCCAGAAATCAGTATTGCCATTATTTTGTGTCAAATCTCCATCTACGGAATTAGCATTGGCAGCTACGATAAACCCACCGTCAGTAGTTGGATAAGCACCGCGGGCAATATCAATATCTGCTCCACCAAATAGTGTATTTTCTTTCAGGCTACCATTAGTTTCATCTATCTGGGTAATCCAGACATCTCCGACAGAGCCTTTTGGTTTTATGTTTCCGAGAGTTGAATTACTTTGCCCGAATGAATAGATTTTTCCGGTGGAAGATTGTCGAATCGCATAAAGTCCATCAGAATAGGTTCCCCCCACTTGTTTTTTCCATTGTATAGAACCACTATTGGAGATTCTTAGAATAAACCCATCTTTTTCTCCGAGATTTACTGCTAAGTCACCATTGGTAGAGTTGCTTTCGCCCACTATCAGGAAAGAGGCATCGGCTAATTGTGTGGCTGAAAATGCTTCGTCTAAATTTGCACCTCCTAAGCCTTTCTGCCACAATAAAAGACCTGTAGCATCCACTTTTATTAGGTAAATATCAATAAAGCCGTTCCCCGCTCCAGGCACTTCGATATTATTGGCTTCTGTTCCTCCAACCATTAAATATCCGCCGTCAGCGCAGGTAATTACTTCGTTCACCCAATCATTCTGGTTAGTACCATAGGTTTTTGTCCACAAGATTTCTGCATTTTCAGAAACTTTTGCCAGCCATAGGTCTGTCTTAATAAGGGGTAGAATATTGGCACTAATAACGTAATTGCCATCAGTTGTAGCTTTTATGGTGGGTTTTGAATAAGCATCTGCTTTAGTGAAAGCTATATCACCTACATTATATCCTCCGGCAAAAACTTTTCTCCACACTACACTACCATCGGTTTTTAACTTTAGTAAGATTAAGCCTCCACGAGAGCCATTTCCTAAGGCATCTCCATCAGCAGAAGCTGTAGTTGCCAGAACCAGAATACTTTTATCTTTGGTTTCTATTACATCTGTAGCCATATCATCTTTTGTGCCGCCAAAGGTTTTAGACCAGAGAATTTCTCCCCAGGTATTTACTTTTACAACCCATATATCTGTACCCCCTAAGCCATTAAATGCTTTAGAAGCAGGTACATCGCCATCGTTATTGCTTGTGGTTGAACCAACAATGATATATCCACCGTCGGCAGTTGGAGTAGAAGCATAGGCATATTCATTGTTTTTCCCCCCCATGTTCTTTTGCCATTGTATAGAGGTTTGCGCAATGGTTTGTGTGAAGGAAAACAAGCAAAAGAAAAGTAAGCCTAATAAACGCGGGTTCATCTGATAATCCTGATAGGTAATTCTTTAATTTGAGCAAACATCATACCACACAACCATTAAAACAAAACGCCCTGACTACAAGAGCCAAGGCGCATACAAGGGGCACCGTAAGAAGAAAAGTCTTACTTACCTAATTTGATTTTCAGGTTTTGGTCTAATGCTTCCAAAAACTCTTCTGTATATAGGTAATGTTCGCCATGGTTTACTTTGTTACCATGAATACAAACTGCTAAATCTTTAGTCATTTTACCAGACTCAACTGTTTCAACACATACTTCTTCTAAAGCATGACAGAAATCGATTAGTGCCTGGTTACCATCTTTTTTACCACGGAACTCTAATCCACGAGTCCATGCAAAGATAGAAGCTATTGGGTTGGTTGATGTTGGTTTGCCTGCCTGGTGGTCACGGAAGTGGCGTGTTACTGTTCCGTGAGCTGCTTCTGCTTCCATTGTTTCACCATCTGGTGTAACCAATACAGAAGTCATTAAGCCTAATGAACCGAAACCTTGTGCTACTGAGTCAGACTGTACGTCGCCATCGTAGTTTTTACAAGCCCAAACGAATGAACCATTCCATTTCAGGGCAGAAGCTACCATATCATCAATCAAACGGTGTTCGTAAACGATACCCGCAGCTTCAAACTTAGCTTTGTAATCTGCCTGATAGATTTCTTCGAAAATATCTTTGAAACGGCCATCGTATTTTTTCAGGATGGTGTTTTTAGTAGATAGATATAGAGGCCATTTTTTGTTCAAGGCAACATTGAAGCAAGAGTGTGCAAAACCACGGATTGATTCATCTGTGTTATACATACCCATAGCTA
>Ga0066460_1000152_pt1 | contig 17412 bp, 15 predicted proteins | sample LakWasMe88_LOW11_2_FD_59570 | JGI IMG/M metagenome (GOLD analysis project Ga0066460, IMG submission 59570) | Freshwater sediment methanotrophic microbial communities from Lake Washington under simulated oxygen tension - Sediment Metagenome 88_LOW11 | ecosystem: Environmental > Aquatic >... | reverse complement strand
GCGCGGCCAGTATGACCACTTTTTCACCAAAAAATGGTTTAGCTACCTCAACACCATTCAAGAAAAAGACCGCTTCAGAGATATTAAATTACGTAGTACTTACGGTGTGGGGTCGGGTTACCAGATTTTTGAAGGTGAAAAACTGAATCTGTCGGTCGAAGGCGGTGTGTCGCTGATCAAGCAGGATTATTACGAAGAGAGTGATGACAACCATGCTGCGTTGCGCTGGGCGGTCAACTACAACCAATATCTATTTAACTCCTTTGTACAGGCATTCCATCGCCATGAGGTGCTTTACACGGCAAGATCGCCGTCACAAATTCTGGTTTACAGCTCCACCGGCCTGCGTTTTCCGTTTATTTTTGGCTTGAGTGCCTCCACGCAGGTTGACTACAACTATGATAGCCGCCCGGTGGATGACCGCGTCAAAGGTGATACCCGCGCCCTGTTTACTTTGGGTTATAGCTGGAAATAAAATCAAGGATATCGGCAACATTTAGGGAGTTGCCGCATCAATGTTAAAATAGGCGCTTATGTTGATTTAACCCATTGCAATCACCGCATTGCAAGCCTGGGATAAACCAATACCGAGTACGGCAAAGGGCATTGATACCGTATTTTTTGAGTTGAGGATGGAGCAAAAATATGGCGATACAATGGTTTCCTGGGCACATGACGTCTGCGCGCAAAAAGGCAGAAGAAACACTAGAGCATATTGACGTGGTGATTGAGGTGCTGGATGCACGCGTGCCCGCCGCCAGTCATAACCCCATGATTGAGGAAATGCGCAACTTCCGCCAGCGCCCTAACCTTAAAATCCTCAACAAGGCAGACTTGGCCGACCCGCAAGTCACCCAGGCCTGGCTGAATTACTTTAATAAACAACCTAATACCAAAGCCGTCGCGCTGTCTTGCAAAAAGCCAGGCGACGCCAAAAAAATCCCCGGCTTGTGCCGCCAACTGGCCCCGCACCGTGGCACGCCGCTCAAACCATTGCGCATGATGATTATGGGCATCCCTAACGTTGGTAAATCCACGCTGATGAACGCCCTGCTCAATCGCCGCGCAGCTAAAGTGGGCGACGAACCTGCCGTGACCAAAAGCCAACAACGCTTTGATTTAAATGATAGCCAGAATATTACCGACACCCCCGGCATGATGTGGCCAAAAATCGAGCATGCGTCAGATGGTTATCTGCTGGCTGCCAGCCATGCCATTGGCCGTAACGCGGTGATTGATGAGGATGTGGCTGAGTTTTTGGGCAACGTATTATTAAAGCAATATCCAGAACTGATGAACACGCGTTATAAACTGGATGTGATGAAGCTGGATGTCAGCAACATGGACGGCATTGATTTGCTGCAAGCGATTGCCAAACGCCGCACCTACAAACGAAATGATGGGCAATGGGATATGGAACGCACGGCAATGGCTTTGCTGACCGATTACCGCAGCGGGGCGATAGGCCGCGTCAGCCTGGAATCCCCTCAAAGCCGGGCCGAGATGTTGGCACTGGCTGAAGAACAGGCCGCGGCAGCGAAAAAAGCCAAAGAAGATCAGGCAGCCCCAGAGCCTGATACTCTATAACTTGTTTATCAGGCAATCAGGCTGGCGTGCCGCTTGGCAGGCTTGGCTTCTTGAGGCGGCTTAGTCAGTAGCTGGTCAATATTGCTGGCAATCCGATTGCGGCCGTTCTGCTTGGCTTTATACAGATTTTGGTCGGCCCCGGCAAATAAGCCTTCCAGCACATAACCAACAGTTTCAGAGCTCACCGAACCAACGCTGACTGTGCATTTGATGGCCTGGGTATCACTGCTCATGCTCTCGACCCCGGCAATGCTCACCGGTGTCACTTCAATAATACGGCGGATACGCTCCGCCAGAATCATCGCCTCATGTTCACCCGTGTTGGGCATTAAAATACAAAATTCTTCGCCGCCATAACGGCCTATCACATCGCCACCACGCAATGCCGCCCGTATCGTGCCCGCGCAGGATTTAAGCACCACGTCACCCACCAGATGGCCATACACATCATTGACCTTTTTAAAATAGTCCAGGTCGACAATCAGCAGCCCCATCGGTAAGCGGATGCGTTGTGACACCGCCTGCATACGTGTCGCTGCCTCTTGCAAACCGCGTCTATTCAACACGCCGGTCAGGCCGTCGAGCGTGGCAATCGCTTGCAAACCGGCCTGCGCTCGCACATGCATCACCAGTAGCAGCAGACTGGTCACGGTAGTCATCACCAGCATGATGATACAGGTCATATACGCATGAATCTGCCACTGTGCAAACGTGCGCAGGGTATTGTCGTCTCCGAGCACGACTTTCACCGCGATAAACGCCAGCATCAGGCTAATGACGCCAAACAGGCTACAACACAACCAAAACACATTCGCCACAAAGTCTTTACCATGCCCCACCAAGCTGCGCATGCCGTAGCCAAATACCCACATCAACACCAGCGCGTTACTCAGCAATATCCAACGGTCCGGCGTATGCGTATTCAGCATCACTGCGTTACAAGCCAGCAACGCAGTGACGACCAGCAAAGCGCCATAGCGATACACACGATAGCCGCGTAGCAAGCGGATACCGTTGATAAATAGGCTGACACCGAGAGCGATGATGGTCACGGCCGCCGCCTCATAAATGCTAGCCGGGCCATAGATTAAGGAGGTTTGCGAAAGAAAATAAACTGCTAGGCCAACGCCAAACATCAATAGTCCACGTACCCAATGCATAATCAGGCTGCGTTGCTGATAGGCGCCAAAAATCAACAAGACCAGAACCAGCGTTAGGGTGAGTCCAATTGATGATAGAATGACACTGTTGAGATCAAACACAGGGGTGGACAAAGTTTGTTTACCTGAAAAACATAATACTATGGTAGTTGGACTATACCCATATAAATGAAGGGGTTAAATAGTCCATACAGGCTAATTACTTCCCACTTTGTTGTTTAGCACAAACCCTGACGTCCCCATGCAGCATCTACTAAATCCCCCGCAGCGCGAAGCAATCCATTATCTTGATGGCCCCTTATTGGTGCTGGCCGGTGCCGGCAGTGGCAAAACACGCGTCATTACGCAAAAAATTGCCTACCTGATTAACCAGGCCGGCTTTAAAGGCAACCAGATTGCTGCCATTACCTTTACCAACAAGGCCGCACGCGAAATGCAGGAGCGCGTCACGCCGCTGCTTGAGGGCAAAAGCGGCAAAGGCCTGACTGTCACCACGTTTCACTCGATGGGTTTGCACATTCTGCGCCAAGAAGCAGCGCTACTCGGCTACAAACCGCAGTTCTCAATTCTGGACGCCTCAGACAGCTTCAAAATTCTTAGCGATATTCTTGCCACCACAGACAAACAATTGCTGCGCAAAACCCAATGGCAGATTTCCAGCTGGAAAAACGCTTTTGTCAGCCCGGACCAGGCCAAATCGATGGCCGATGAAGAGCTCACGCATGCCGCCGCCCGCGTTTACCAGCTCTACCAGCAAACCTTGCGCGCTTATCAGGCCGTCGACTTTGACGACTTGATCAAGGTCCCAGTAGAGTTATTTGAGCAGCACGCCGAGACTCTGGACAAATGGCAGCGCAAGCTGCACTACCTGCTGATTGACGAATATCAGGATACCAACGCTTGCCAATACAAGCTGATTAAACAACTCACCGGCCTGCGCGGACAATTTACCGCCGTGGGTGACGATGACCAAGCGATTTACGGCTGGCGTGGCGCCGACGTTGAAAACCTGCGCCAGCTCACTACGGATTTTTCGAAACTCAAAGTGATCAAGTTAGAGCAAAACTACCGCTCTACCGTGCGCATTTTGCGCGCCGCCAACCAGGTCATCGCCAATAACCCCAAATTATTTGAGAAAAAACTGTGGAGTGAGCTGGGCACGGGCGAGCTATTGCATGTGACCGCCACCCAAAGCGAAGAACACGAAGCCGAAACCGTGGTCATGAAATTGCAGGCGCATAAATTCGAGCACCGCACCACTTTTAAAGATTATGCGATTCTCTATCGCAGTAATCACCAGGCACGCATCATCGAAAAGTTTTTGCGTAACCACAAAATTCCCTACACCATCTCTGGCGGCTCGTCCTTTTTTGACAAAGCCGAAATTAAAGACATCATCAGCTACCTTCGGTTGATCGCCAACGAAGATGATGATCCAGCGTTTATCCGTGCTGCGACTACGCCGAAAAAAGGCATAGGCAACACCACACTGGAGCGGCTGGGCGAATATGCCAGCGCGCACAAAATGTCGCTGTTTTCCGCCGCTTTTGAAGGGGGCTTTCAACACGACATCGGCGCCAAACAACTGGACGACCTACTCACCTTCTGCCGCTATATTCAGACGCTACAAGGCCGCGCCGTGAAAGATCCGGCCAATGAGGTACTCAGTGATCTGCTCACCGCCATTCAATACGAAACCTATCTTTATGATGGCGAAGAAGCGCGCGCCGCAGAAACCCGCTGGGGCAATGTCATGGAGTTTGTCGCCTGGCTCAGCAAAAAAGGCGAAGGCTCCACCGAATACGGCAACGAGTCAGACGGCAAAAACCTGCTAGAACTCACACAACTGGTCTCGCTAATCACCATGTTAGAAGGCCGCGAAGACAGCGAGCCAGACGCCGTCAAACTCTCCACCCTGCACGCCTCCAAAGGCCTGGAGTACGGCCACGTCTTTTTAATCGGCTGCGAAGAAGGCATCTTGCCCCACACTAACTCGATTGACGCCGACCAGATTGAAGAAGAACGCCGCCTCATGTACGTAGGCATCACCCGCGCGCAAAAATCACTTAACATCACCTGGTGTAAAAAACGCAAACGCGGTGGTGAAATGCAAGCCTGCGAGCCAAGTAGATTTATTGGTGAGTTGCCGAAAGACGACGTCAAACACTTCGGCAACCCTTTTAACGGGCCGGATCAGGTGTTAAGTAAGGATTATGGCAAGAGCAAGATGGCGAATATTAAGGCGATGCTGGCGAGTAAAGGATAGGTGCAAGACCAATCCCTGTCTGGTAACATTCCTTCAGACACGCAATTTTATTGCAGGTTTTAGACACAAAAAATGCTATGCAGCCATGATGATTGGGGTTCGATAAATGACAGAGCATAACACTCAAAATTTACGCTGGGTGCAGCGATTAAACAACTATCAAAAAGCGCTTGAAAGTCTGACAGCTGCCATCGATTTGAGTAAGGAAAGAGCATTATCTGACCTGGAAAAGCAAGGTTTAATTCAAGCATTTGAATTTACGCACGAGTTGGCCTGGAACGTCTTAAAAGACTATTTTGATTACCAGGGCACACAAAACATCACAGGCTCACGAGACGCCACGCGTGAAGCATTTAGTAAAGGGCTGATTCTAGATGGTGAAGGATGGATGGCGATGATACAGAGTCGCAACAAAACATCACATACTTATAACAAAGCTGTAGCGGAAGAAATCATTGAGGCGATACAAAACAGTTACTATGCCTTATTTGTAGCGCTCATGCATACGCTCAAAAAGTTGCAGTCAAATTTAGAGTAGCAAATCAGTCATGACATTTGGACTACCCGATACCGCAATACAAAAACTCAATGACGTGTTTAATCAAGATACGCGTATCAAGAGCGTCTGGCTATATGGTTCCAGAGCACTAGGCAGAGAAAAACCGGCCTCTGACATTGATTTATGTATAGAAGCTGAAGCTTTAAAGCTTAAAGACTTGCACCTGATTGAAAGAAAAATAGATGACTTATACCTACCTTGGAAGGTAGATTTATCTCTCAAACATCACATTGACAACCCTGCGCTGATTGCGCATATAGAGCAATTCGGCATTCGTTTTTTAAATCAAAAAATAGACGCATAAAGCGAAAATGCAAGCCTGCAAACCGAGTCGCTTTATCGCCGAACTACCCAAAGAAGACGTTAAACATATTGGCAACCCGTTTAACGGGCCAGATCAGGTATTAAGTAAGGATTATGGTAAGAGCAAGATGGCGAATATTAAGGCGATGCTGGCAAGCAAGTGCTAGATACCTAACATAATCTGAATAATAACGATTATAAGATGATTTAAATATCAAGCTCTTAAAAAAACATAACAAGGACTTAGGAGTATAAATGAAGTTTAGTTACCAAAAGAAATCAGTTGAGTTGATCGGTGTATCTGAAACAGACTGGATTTATTCCAATATTAAAAACAGTGCTACTTTCTATGAGATTGATCTCCTCAAATATATTGAATTTGTTCTAAAAGGACAAACCGGCACGATCTTGGATGTTGGAGCTAACATAGGAAATCACGCTGTTTTTTTTGGATTGTATATTGCAGACTTGGTTATTTGCTTTGAACCAAATCCGATGGTAGTTCCTATTCTAAAGACGAACTTACAAGCTAATAATATTAAGTTTGAATTACACGAAATTGGCTTAGGTGAGTTTGATGGTAAAGCATCAGTTGATTTACCAACGTCATCAATCAACAATATGGGTGCAGCTAAATTAATCGAAAACACTGGAAACGATGATTCAATCATTGTTAGGTCCTTAGATAAACTCATGGCTGAGATAAAGCCAGAAATCGATAACCTAAGGATCATGGCGATAAAAATGGACGTTGAGGGTATGGAGCCTTCAGTTTTAAAAGGAGCATTAAACGTCTTGCGCAAATTTCAACCAGATTTATTTATTGAGATTCAAAACGAGTCTCAAATGACTAAAATTGAAGCCATACTCAAGCCGCTAGGTTACAGAAAAATAGTCTCATGGGCAGCGACTCCTGTTTGGCATTTCATACACGAAGACAAAGATGGTTTGACTAAAAAAATTCGATTACTTTCATACATAATCACCAATAAATCGATACATTTTGCTTCAATTTTCGCAAAAAAAATCTGGCGTAAAATTAAGTGAATCTAAAAAACAAAACATTCTCAGCAATTAGGTGGACTAGCTTCTCTATGCTATCTAAGGCATTTTTGTTATTCATCCAATTACTAGTATTAGCAAGACTTCTAACACCAGCCGATTTCGGCCTAATGGCATTAGCATCAGCTTTCATAGTGTTCATACAGATTTTTTCGGACATGGGAATCAGCAATGCATTGATACACCATCAAGAGATTGATAATAAAACTCTTTCAAGCTTATTCTGGTTCAACATTCTCACTAGCCTAACATTAATGATATTGATGATTCTATTAAGCTCATTTATTGCAGACATTTATAACAAACCAGAAATGCAGGGCGTGCTGATTATTTCAAGTTGCTCATTATTAATCACTGCAATTGGGCAACAACTGCGTGTATTGTCAGAAAAAAAAATGCGTTTTAAAACATTGGCAATTGTAGAGCTGACATCTACTTTTACTGGTGTACTAATTTCTTTAATCATTGCTTACAAAGATGGTGGAATTTACGCATTGGTGCTTGGTAACATTACAATATCGTTTATGACAACTTCGCTTCTATGGTTGACTGTTAGTGACGGTTGGCGACCGATGCTAAGACTAAAGTTGAGTGAAATTCAAAAATTTGTCAGTTTTGGTCTCAATATGGTTGGGTTTAATTTAACAAATGCATTCAACTTACAAGCAGATATTCTCATAGGTGGAAGAGTATTAGGGGCTAGTTATTTAGGCGCATACAGCATGTCTAAGGAGTTGACACTACGTTTAGCGATGGTAATAAACCCAATCATCACACGCGTTAGCTTACCAGTCATAGCGCAATCACAAGAAAATAACTCATTAATCAAATCGATCTATTTAAAAACGATATTAATGACTGCGTCAGTCAATTTTCCACTTTATTTGGTCATTGCATTTTTCTCTCCTGAGATTGTGTCAATTATGTTTGGTGATCAATGGATTGAGGCTGTACCTTTATTAAGAACGTTGGCTATATGGGGGCTTGCTAGATCAATTGGAAACCCTACAGGCAGCCTTCTTTTCGGCTTAGGAAGAGCAAACTTAGCATTTAAATGGAGCTTAGGCGTTTCGTTGTTTTTTGCGCCCTCGCTTCTAATTGGCTCTCAATTTGGAGTAAGTGGCTTGAGTTTATCAGTAATGATTTCAATGTGCATATTGCAAATTCCACTTTGGTATTACTTAATTCGTGAATTGTGTAATGCAGGCTTCGTCGAGTACTTTAAACAAATAGCTTTACCACTAGGATTGTCCTTAATTGCAATACTCCCTGGCTATTTAATCAGCAGGTTTGTCACTCACAATTCGTTTAAACTACTTTTTGGATTTTTTATATCTATGACCATATACATCACATTAAGTTTTTTGCTGAACAAACCTTGGATTGATGCAGTGCGAAATCTTTTGTCACCAAGACACAGTAATTCATAAAATACCGATGGCAAGAACAGCTGAACAGTTAACTCGCAGAGCATTCGACAAAATTTATAAGTTTGTCATGGCTTTATTACTTCCATTAAAACTAAATCTCCGCTTGCTGCGAAAACCTATCTCTAAAAAACATAGCCTACAAAAAACAATTATCATCACATTAACGTCTTACCCTGCAAGATTTAATGAGTTACATCTCACACTTAAATCACTACTTCTACAATCAATTACTGCGGATCAAATAATTTTGTGGATATCTCACAACGATCAGAGCCTTTTACCTAGATCTGTTAAAGAGTTAACAAAATATGGGCTGAAAATTAATTTTTGTGAGGACTTAAAATCTTACAAAAAAATCATCCCAAGCTTAAATTTATATAAAGAATCATATCTAGTGACAGCAGATGATGATGTCTACTATCACCCTACATGGCTAGTGGAGTTGATTGAGGAAAGTAAGCAATATCCGTTAGATGTTATTTGTCATAGGGCACATACAATCAAGCTTGACAAAAACAGCACCCCACTACCCTATAGTGCTTGGGATATAGACTCACGCCACTACAAGTCATCTACTCTGACTTTCCAAACCGGCGTTGGTGGTGTCTTGTACCCTCCCAATGTTTTTTTTAAAGATGTGACAAATGTCGATTTGATCAATCAGCTTTGCAGTGATGCTGATGACATCTGGCTTTACTGGATGGCGAGATTGAATAAAAGATCAATTAAACTGGTAAAAGGTAAATTTAGAAATATCACATGGTTTGGTTCACAAAATATTGCTTTGTGGAGATCTAATTTATCTCTGAACAATAACGATGTAAAAGTAACGAAAATGCTTAATCACTACGGAAAAGAAATTTTCTTGATTTAAATAAAATCTATTAAAACATTAAAAATACAGTTTATTAATTCAAATTTTCAGGTCTTAAAGCTCAATTAGATGCCAACATTTTCAATTGTCATACCGTCCTATCAGTCATCGAAAACAATCGATCGAGCTATTCAATCTTTGCAAGCACAAACTCTTCAGGATTTCGAAATCATTTTGATTGACGATGCATCGACAGACTACGATGCAACTCTGGAGATTTTAAAAAACTATCCAAATTTAAGAATTAAAACGGTACATAATCCAGAAAAAACAAATGGCGCTTTTGCACGAAATTGTGGGATAAAACTCGCAAACGGTGAATACATTGCTTTTCTGGACGCAGACGATAGTTGGCCGGTAGATAGGCTAAAACAAGCAAAAATTAAGATATCCAATATAAAAACAAACCGTTTTATAATATATGGTAAGTTTGAGTTAATTCAGAATAATGTCAGTGGCGCTCTAGTTCCTTTTAGGGGCATTCGAGATCATGAGCTGGTTTCAGAGTATGTTTTTGCATCAGGTCAATTGATGCAAACAAGTACTTTTATTTGTCCACGTACCATTGCGCTGGAGATTATGTTTGATGATCAATTAACCAGACATCAGGACAGTGATTTCATGATGAGGGCCCAACAGAAGAACGTAAAACTGGTTTTTGATAACAAAAAATGTGCGAACTACTTTATTACTCCGATAGATATATTAGAAAGAATTAACTCGGGCAGGATCAGCGTTAATTACTGCAATACTTGGCTACAAAGAAAAAGCATGTACTTTAATAAAAAGTCTATCAGCGGTTATAACTTAACAGTCACTTCAAGAATTCTTTACTTAACTGAAAGAAAAAAAGACAGTTTACTTATGGTAGTTAAATCAATTTTCGGTATAGGGATACGTAATTTTTTTGAATTAATGTTTACCAAAATATACATCTTTCTAAAATTACACTCAAAAAAATATTAGCACTTATTAACAAGATCTAATGAAAGATTTATCTAATACAAAATATCCGTCTGTAGCCGTGCTATTAGCAAGCTTTCAGGGAGTCGAGTGGATTGAGCAGCAAATATCTTCAATAAGCTCACAAAAACAAGTATCGATATCACTTTTAATTTCCGATGATAGCTCATCAGACGGAACACAAAACTGGCTTGACGAAAATCAAACACTTTTCAATTACCATCTTTTGAATAAAAGTCGTGCAGGAAGTGCCTCAAAAAACTTTTTCACATTACTCAGGGACACAGATTTAACTTCCTTTGATTATGTAGCCTTATCTGATCAGGACGACATTTGGCATAATGACAAATTATCTCGTGCTATCTCATTTTTGAGTAACTCTACTTATTCTGCATACTCAAGTAATGTAATGGCAGTTTGGTCTGATGGGCGTAAAAAAGTAATTAACAAGTCTCAACCACAAACTCGTTTTGATTTCTTATTTGAGTCGCCAGGCCCGGGTTGTACTTTTGTTATGTGCAAGTCATTGGCTTTGGATTTGCAATTTTTCATAATAGAAAATTCAAAAACACTCAACGAAATCGAACTGCACGATTGGTTTATTTATGCATTTGCCAGGTCAAGAAACTATCAATGGTTCATTGATAGTTATGTAAGCATGCAATACAGGCAACATTTTAATAACGCCTTCGGGGTCAATAGCGGATTTAAAGCGCTCTTTTCAAGACTATTAAAAATGAAAAATGGTTGGTACTTACAGCAAATCTTGCTTACAGCTCAAGCATTGGAATTAAACCATCTACCGCCTATTATCATGCTTAAAAGACTGTCGCTTATTGATAGGTTAAAGTTGATTACTCAGTGTTCAAATTACAGACGAAAACTGAGTGATCGTTTTGCACTTGCAGTATTTATTTTATTTTTTGCTCGTAAAGAATGAACATTGCAATCACTGGTACAAGTGGCTTTGTCGGGAACAAATTAACTAAATACCTTGCTACCCAAGGCCATAGCATAACGCACATCCATAGAGACACGACGATAACTTACCTAGAAAATATAAAATATGATTGCCTGATCCATTTAGCTGGTCGAGCACATGTGTTAAGCGAAACGGCCACTGATGCATATCAGGCGTTTAAAGAGGTAAACGTTGATTACACGTTAAAAATTGCCTGCATTGCTAAGCAGTTAAATATAAAAAAATTCATCTTTTTAAGCACTATTGGTGTCAATGGCCATATCTCGAATCAACCTTTTACCGAAAGTGATATCCCTAAACCCCATAATGATTACGCACGCACAAAATGGGAGGCTGAGCTAGCATTAAAAGGATTTTTTGAAGGAACGGAAACTGAGCTGACAATTATCCGTCCACCGCTCGTTTATGGCCCCAACCCTAAAGCAAACTTTAAAACATTGCTTTCCTTCTGCAAGTATCCGATCCCGTTGCCGTTTGGAGCAATTCATAATCAACGGAGCCTAGTTGGTATTGATAATCTGTGTCATTTTATTAGTCTGTGTTGCCAACACCCTGCAGCGGCAGATCAGACGTTTCTGATTTCCGACGATCAGGATGTGTCTTTAACCGAACTGATTACGACTATTAGAAGAGCGGTCAATCGTCCTGCTTGGCTACTGTCTGTTCCTAACACTTGGCTGCGTTCTTTTTTTAAGTTGTTAGGTAAAGATAATCTAAGTGATCAGCTCTTGGCTAACTTGCAGGTGGATGTGAGCAAAGCAAAACAATTATTAGACTGGAAGCCTATTTTGCGTTTGGATGAGGGCATAAAACGCGCTGTGAAGACAAATGTTGATTAAAAGATTATTGGATATTCTGCTGACGCTGATTGCGGTATTATTGCTCAGTCCGCTAGTGCTGATGACTTACCTATTAGTAAAGCTCACTTCAACCGGCCCGGCTTTATACTGGAGTCAACGTGTTGGCAGAAACAACCAGCTGTTTAGTATGCCTAAATTCCGTTCAATGCGTGTAGGCACCCCACAAATTGCCACGCATTTAATGAATCAACAAAGCAATCCCAATAGTTTTCTTACACCTATTGGCAGTTTTATACGCAAAACAAGCCTGGATGAATTGCCGCAGTTATGGAGTGTGCTTAAAGGCGATATGTCGCTTGTCGGGCCGCGTCCTGCGCTGTTTAACCAGGATGATTTGGTGAGTTTGCGCACGGAGCAAGGCGTGCATACTTTGAAACCAGGCATCACGGGATGGGCGCAAATCAATGGCCGGGATGAGATTCCAATCCCACAAAAGGTGGCTTTAGATGCATATTACCTTGCGCACCAATCGGTTTGGCTGGATTTCAAGATAATTTTATTGACTGCAATCAAAGTGTTAAGCCGTGATAACATCACGCATTGATGACAGAATTGCAACCATGCTTAAACTCCCTGCTCAATTATTATCTTTGCTCGCTTTTTTGCATGATGCCATGGTGGTGATTGCTGCATGGCTGATGGCGTTTGCACTGCGTTTTAATTTCCATATCCCTAATCAATTCGTCAGCTTTTTCTTTCAAAGCCTGCCAATTATCTTCATTTTTCATAGCATTTGCTTCTACAGTTTTGGTTTGTACAAAGGCGTTTGGCGCTTTGCCAGCCTGCCTGACTTAAAACGCATTATGCGTGCTGTGGCATTTGCCGCGCTGCTGAGTGCCACGTTCGCACTATTGGTTCACCCTTCTATTATCATTCCACGCTCGGTACTGATTCTCAACCCCATGTTGCTGCTGTTAACCATGGGTGGCAGTCGCTTTATTTATCGTGCCTGGAAAGAGCGCCGTTTGTTTAACGGCATTGCGTTGCAAGGCAAGCCTGTGATTGTGATTGGCGTTGAAGACGCTTCGTTTAACCTGATTAAAGAGCTGAGCAAAAACCCTGAGTGGCGCGTGGTGGCGATGGTTGACCCTAGCAATAAGCTGGTCGGGCGAGAGATCATGCACACCAAGGTCGAGGGCGGCTTGGAAGATATGGCGCAAATTGCGGCGCGGCATGGTTGCCAGCATTGTATGATTGCGATGCCGGGGAGTAGACATGAAAAACGTCGCATGGCGGTTGAGGCAGCGCGTAAAGTCGAGGGCATGGAGGTGTTGACCTTGCCTGCGATGTCGGACCTGATCAGTGGCAGGATTAGCTTATCGCAGATTCGCAAGATTGATGTTGAGGATTTGCTTGGCCGTGATGTGGTGCAGTTGGATACACATGGCTTGAGCACTATGCTGGCGAATAAAGTAGTGTTGGTGTCTGGTGCCGCTGGTTCGATTGGCTCTGAGTTATGCCGGCAAATATTGAGCTTTCACCCAGCGCAATTGATTTGTCTGGATATTTCTGAGTATGCGCTTTATACCCTGCAGCAGGAATTTAGCCAGTGGGTGACCGATACCGAGCTTGTTTACCTGGTGGCAGATGTGAAAAACCAGACGCGTATTCAGCGTATTTTGCAAAGCCATCAACCTGACGTGGTGTTGCACGCTGGCGCTTACAAGCATGTGCCGATGATGGAACATTTTAATGTGGTAGAGGCTTTGCAAAACAATGCGCACGGCACTTACCAGATTGCGGCAGCTTGCCAGGCGGCAGGGGTGCCGACGTTTGTATTGGTCTCTACAGATAAAGCCGTTAACCCGACGAATGTGATGGGGGCCAGCAAACGTTTGGCAGAGCTCATTTGTCAGGGCTTGCAACATGCCGACAATAGCAATACGCGCTTTATCACCGTGCGCTTTGGCAATGTGTTGGGCAGCAGTGGCAGCGTGATCCCCAAGTTCCGTGAGCAGATTGCGCACGGCGGGCCGCTGACGATTACGCATCCTGACATCACGCGTTACTTTATGTCTATCCCCGAGGCAGCACAGTTGGTGTTGCAAGCGGCGACCATGGGCAATGGCGGCGAAGTGTTTGTGCTGGATATGGGCACGCCAGTGAAGATTATTGACCTGGCACGCGACATGATTAAATTATCTGGCTTGCAAGAGCAGGAAATTCGCATTGAATTTACCGGCTTGCGACCAGGCGAAAAACTCTATGAAGAGCTGCTGGCAGATGATGAAAACACCCTGCCGACCAGCCACGAAAAATTACGCATTGCACAAGCGCGAAGCGCAGATACGCTTTGGTTAAGTAACTTGCTGGAGTGGCTGGCAAGCGTGCCACATTTACAAGAAGTGCAAATCAAGCAAGACTTACAGCGTTGGGTAGAAGAATACCAACCGGATACGCGCCCGGCGCCTGATGTTTCTTTGCGTGGTGGCGTGTTATCACTGGACACCCTGCCCTCGCCTTCGCAGCATATACACTGATATATTGTTGATATTTACCTATTCAGCATATTCTGCGGTTTGATGTCGTTTACAATAGTGCCCCTTCCATTCGCACTGCTTTGAGTACCCTTTATGCCTCATATTACGCTTGATAATGCCAGTCTCGCATTTGGTCATCATGCCTTACTTGCCCAAGCCTCATTTCAGTTAGATCCTGGTGAACGCGTTGGCTTGATTGGCCGCAATGGAGCCGGTAAATCCAGTTTACTCAAAGCCATTGCGGGTACGATCAAACTAGATGATGGCACCGTATGGCGTGCACCCAACGTGCGCGTGGTCTATGTACCACAAGAGCCTGAACTGGATAATAAACACACCGTATTTGAAGCTGTTGCAGAAGGGTTAGGCAGTTTGCAACAAACCATCATTGACTACCATCAGGTCACCCATGACATGGGCATGCCAGATGCCAATATTGAGGCGTTAATGGAACGCATGCAGGCTTTGCAGCATGAAATGGACGCGCAAAATGGCTGGGTTGCGCAATCACGGGTAGAAACCGTGCTCAGCCGATTGAAACTGGATGCAGATGTACTGGTCTCCACACTGTCTGGTGGCTGGCGTAAACGCGTCGCGCTTGGGCGCGCGCTGGTGGCAGAACCTGAAGTACTATTGCTTGATGAGCCAACCAACCATTTGGATCTGGAAGCCATCGAATGGCTGGAAGATTTGTTATTGGGCTTTAATGGCAGCGTGTTGTTTATTACCCATGATCGCCGTTTTTTAGACAAACTGGCTACACGCATTACCGAATTGGACCGTGGCAATCTGACAGACTTTGTGGGCAACTTTTCACAATACCAAATTAAAAAAGAAGAGTTACTCGCTGTTGAAGAAACCCATGCGGCTAAGTTTGATAAGTTTTTGGCGCAGGAAGAAGTCTGGATCCGCCAAGGCATTAAAGCACGCCGTACCCGTAACGAAGGGCGCGTGAGAAGATTAGAAGCGTTACGTTTGGACCGAGCAGCCAGACGTGAGCGCCAGGGCGATGTCAAACTCAATCTGGATGCGGGCGAACGCAGTGGCAAACTGGTGGCCGAGCTGGATCAGGTTTATAAGTCATATGGCGACAAAACATTAATCAAAGGCTTTAGCACACGTATTTTGCGTGGCGATAAAATCGGTTTATTAGGGCCCAACGGCATTGGTAAATCCACGCTATTAAAACTGATTTTAGGCGATATTGAAGCAGATAGTGGCGACATTCAGCGCGGCACTAAAATCAATGTCGCTTATTTTGACCAGATGCGTGAGCAGTTAGATGAAGAAGCCACCTTGGCCGACACCATCAGCCCGGGCTCTGACTTTGTTGAAATCGGTAATGAGCGCAAACATGTCATCAGCTACCTCGAAGACTTCCTGTTTCCGCCACAACGCTCACGCTCACCCGTCAAATCACTCTCTGGCGGTGAACGCAACCGTTTACTGTTAGCGCGCCTGTTTGCACGGCCAGCCAACGTTCTGGTGTTAGATGAGCCGACCAATGACCTGGATATTGATACACTGGAGTTATTGGAGACGCTATTACAGGACTATTCAGGCACCCTTTTTCTGGTCAGCCATGACAGAGCCTTTTTAGAAAACACCGTGACGCAAGTGATTGCGTTTGAAGGCCAAGGCAAATTAACCGAATTTGGTGGTGGTTACGATGACTGGTTAAGATTTAGCCAGAATCGCACCAGCAAACCCGCTGCGACGCAAAAACCAGCGGTGGCCGCGACTGCAGCCAGCAGCCCTACTACGACGGTTAGCGCAAAAAAAACCCTCAGCTTTAAGGAACAACGTGAGCTGGAAACGCTGCCAGCAGAGATTGAGCAGCTGGAGCAAGAACAAGCTTCTATTCAGAATCAGTTTGCGCAAGGTGATATTTACAAACAATCGCCTGAGCAGGTGAAACAATTACAAGACCGATTGGCCGAGATTGAGTTGCTGATCGTGCAAAAGCTCGCGCGCTGGGAAACACTGGAAAGCTTAGTTTAAGCAGGCAGACGCTTTAAAACAAAACAGCCGAAGATTTATGCTTCGGCTGTTTTGTTTAATCGTATGTATCAGTCGTTATACTGAGAAACCACTCCGGCTGGCGTTGGCTCTATGGGCTTGGCCGTTTTTGCCATAAAACTGCGGTGCAGAACTCTTGCCGTTCAACGCATCTAGTTTTTCCTGATTACGCAGAAAGTGTTTATTGATTAAAATGCCATTGACGCGATTGAGCTCTTTGGCTTGTGTTAGCTGTTGCTGAAAAGTGACCCAGGCACTGTCTAACAATTGGCTGGACTGTTTTTGCAACCACACAGACATACCCTGCTCGTTCGGCTCAAACCCCGCGGCGGCCAATGCATCGTAACGCGCAGTGGCTGCGGCACCGAGTGCTTGTAGTAGTTCTACACGTTTATCGACCATGCGCTCAATCGTATCCAGATCAGCTGTCACCAAGGCAGATTGTTCAGATTGCAAATCACTCAACAGCTCAGACACCAGTGCGGCGTCTTTTTCAAACGTCACGGATGAGGAAGATAAATGATTTGCAGTGGTCATTGTGGTCAGCCTTTATTCGGTTGTATCAAATCTTTCACGGATTGCAGCAAGCCATCAGCTACTTTGGCGGTATCGACTGAGAAATCACCTCGCGCAATCGCGGCTTTGATTTCTTCGACTTTATTGGTGTCAAACACCTCACCAGATGCCATGCCAGCCTCTAATGACTGCAACTGCACTGAGGCAGAAGATAAAGTCACATTGTCTGAAGAAGCGGTCGATGTGCTCGTTGCTTTTTCACTGCCTTTATTGGCAGTGCCCTTGTCCAAAGTCGGCTTGTCTACGCCAACACCCATTTTTTTAATCGAATCTGAAATGTTCATGCCGTAC
>Ga0066460_1000121_pt1 | contig 19980 bp, 16 predicted proteins | sample LakWasMe88_LOW11_2_FD_59570 | JGI IMG/M metagenome (GOLD analysis project Ga0066460, IMG submission 59570) | Freshwater sediment methanotrophic microbial communities from Lake Washington under simulated oxygen tension - Sediment Metagenome 88_LOW11 | ecosystem: Environmental > Aquatic >... | reverse complement strand
TGCAGTTGAAGACTTAAATCAGACATGGGTGACCTGACCTAAAGACTCCCCACAGGGAGGTAAAAGCGCGCCGGGGCATTTGGCCAAGGGCCAGGCCACGGGCTGAAGCGCGGTGGTGGGAACCGGCGTTGCCGGCGAGGGGAACCGCGGATTGTACCCTGGGGGTGCTCCGTTCGCCAATCGCGCTCCATCGGTGTACGGCTTTCCTGACCCAGCGCAAATGCGGCGCCCTGATCGCCCTCGGGCCACCATGGCGTGACATGCACCTTCATGGCGCAGGCCTGCGGCACTGTCGGGGGCTGACACCGCCTAGAATTCAGGGTTTGCCTGTTAATGCTCTCTGACATGCCTCCAGCCTTTCTACAGACGGTCCTGCCTGTGTTGCCCTTGCATCGTTCGTCGGCGTTCGCAGGTGTGCGGTCTTGGCTGGTACGAGGCCATGGCCAGGGTGGCGATGAATACAAACCGGGGGGGCAGGCATGACTGCTGGGGTATCGACAATGGAATGGGATGTTCGGGCCTGGAGCCAGGGGCATCTGGCGCGGGTTGAACAGGCCTTGAGCGATTGGGTGGGGCAGGATGCGCCGGCCAACCTGGGCGATGCCATGCGCTATGCCGTGCTCGATGGTGGCAAGCGCCTGCGGCCCTTGCTGGTGCTGGCCGCGCAGGAGGCCGTACAAGGCTTGCCGGCCGCCGGTCTGCGGGCCGCCTGTTCTGTGGAGCTGATCCATGCCTATTCATTGGTGCACGACGACATGCCTTGCATGGACAACGATGTGCTGCGCCGTGGCAAGCCCACGGTCCATGTGCAGTATGGCGAGGCCGGTGCCTTGCTGGCCGGTGATGCCCTGCAGGCGCTGGCCTTCGAATTGCTGACCCCGGACGACGGCAGCGTGCCCGACGCCATGCAGGCCGTGTTGTGCCGTCTGCTGGCCCGGGCGGCAGGCAGTGAGGGCATGGCCGGTGGGCAGGCGATTGACCTGGCCAGCGTGGGCAAAGCCCTGGACGAGGCCAGCCTGCGCCGCATGCACCGCCTCAAGACCGGGGCCCTGCTGCAGGGCAGCGTGCTGATGGGCGCTGCCTGCGGGCCCTGCCCGCCGCAGGCGCTGCAGGCTTTGCGCCGTTACGGCGCCGCGATGGGCCTGGCCTTCCAGGTGGTGGACGATATCCTTGATGTGGTGGCCGACTCGGCCACGCTGGGCAAAACCGCTGGCAAGGATGCGGCGCAGGACAAGCCCACCTATGTCTCGCTGCTGGGCCTGGAGCCTTCGCGGGCCTATGCCGCCCAGTTGCTGCATGATGCGCTGGCAGCGTTGGCAGACAGCGGCCTGCCCGATACGCAGGCGCTCGCAGCACTGGCCAACATGGTGGTGAACCGTTCCAACTGAATCAACACGAGTTGCCCCGTCGGCCCGGGTGATGGACGCCTGGGCAACTCGAACAACAAATAGCAATCCGCGATGCAATCCACGAGCTACCCCCTGCTGCAGAAGGTGAACGATCCGGCCGATCTACGGCGGCTGACGCGCAGCGAGCTCAAGCAGCTCAGCGATGAGCTGCGGGCCTATGTGATCGACAGCGTGTCCAAGACGGGCGGGCACCTCAGCTCCAACCTGGGCACGGTCGAACTCACGGTGGCCTTGCACGCGGTGTTCAATACCCCGCAAGACCGGCTGGTGTGGGACGTGGGCCATCAGACCTACCCGCACAAGATCCTGACCGGGCGCCGTGATCGCATGGCCTCGCTGCGCCAACTGGGGGGCTTGTCGGGCTTTCCGCAGCGCGCCGAGAGCGAGTACGACACCTTTGGCACGGCGCACTCCTCGACCAGCATCTCGGCGGCGCTGGGCATGGCGATTGCCGCGCGGCAAAAGGGCGAGGACCGGCATGCCGTGGCCATCATCGGTGATGGCGCCATGAGCGCGGGCATGGCCTTTGAAGCCCTGAACAACGCCGGTGTGCAGCACGACTGCAAGCTGCTGGTGATCCTGAACGACAACGACATGTCGATCAGCCCGCCGGTGGGGGCCCTCAACCGCTACCTGGCCCAGCTCATGAGCGGGCAGTTCTATGCGGCCGCCAAAGAGGTGGGCAAATCGGTGCTCAAGCCGCTGCCCCCCTTGTTCGAACTGGCCAAGCGCCTCGAAGAACAGGCCAAGGGCATGGTGGTGCCGGCTACCTTGTTCGAGAAGTTCGGCTTCAACTACGTGGGCCCCATCGATGGCCACGACCTGGACTCGCTGATCCCGACGCTGGAGAACCTGCGCCACCTGCGTGGCCCGCAGTTCCTGCATGTGGTCACCAAGAAGGGCCAGGGCTACAAGCTCGCCGAGGCCGACCCGGTGGCCTACCATGGCCCTGGCAAGTTCGACCCGGCCGTGGGCCTGCAAAAGCCCAGCACGCCGGCCAAGACCACCTTCACCCAGGTCTTCGGTCAGTGGCTGTGCGACATGGCCGCCGCCGACACCCGCCTGGTGGGCATCACGCCCGCCATGCGCGAGGGCTCGGGCATGGTTGAGTTCGAGAAGCGCTTCCCGGGCCGCTACCACGATGTGGGCATTGCCGAGCAGCATGCCGTCACCTTCGCCGCCGGTCTGGCCTGCGAGGGCCTGAAGCCCGTGGTGGCGATCTACTCCACCTTTTTGCAGCGCGCCTACGACCAGCTGATCCACGACGTGGCCCTGCAGAACCTGCCCGTGGTGTTCGCGCTGGATCGCGCCGGCCTGGTGGGGGCCGATGGGGCCACCCATGCGGGGGCGTATGACATTCCTTTCCTGCGCTGCATTCCCCAGGTCAGTGTGGCCTGCCCGGCCGACGAGGCCGAGTGCCGTCAATTGCTGACCACGGCCTATCAACAGAACCACCCGGTGGCGGTGCGCTATCCGCGTGGCGCGGGTGTCGGCACGGTGCCCGCCAGCGATCTTCAGCCACTGCCTTTTGGCAAGGGCGAGCTGCGCCGTCAGGGGCAGCGCATCGCCATCCTGGCCTTTGGTACCTTGCTCTACCCAGCGCTCGAAGCGGCCGAAGCCCTGGATGCCACCGTGGTCAACATGCGCTGGGCCAAGCCCCTGGACACCGAGTTGCTGCTGCAGGTGGCACGCAGCCACGAGGCCCTGGTGACCGTGGAAGAGGGCGCCATCCTGGGCGGCGCCGGCTCTGCCGTGCTGGAGGCGCTGCAGGCGGCCGGTGTGGTGCGTCCGGTGTTGCAACTGGGCTTGCGCGATGAGTTCATCGAGCACGGCGACCCAGCCAAGCTGCTCAGCCTGCAGGGCCTGGACGCGGCGGGCATCCGACAGGCCATCGAGCGTCGTTACGTGCTGCAGCCCGGTCAGAACTGATCCGATCACGTACAGGGGGGGTGAGGTGTCGCCCAAATCCTTGCAAAACCCTGAAGCCTTGCGCAAGCGGGCGCCGATCGCAGGGTAAACCCGTGCCGGGGGGGCGTGGGCGCTTTCTACAATCCAGATTCCTCATTGCAGGTCCGACTGGCGCACGCGCCAGCGGCCTGCGGGTTTTTCACACAGTTCGGAGTCAAAACCACATGGATCGTCGTTCAATCCTCAAAAACGCAGGCATCGCAGGCGTTCTGGCCGCTGGTGCCGCCCCCGCCGTGCATGCCCAGGCCGCCGTGCGCTGGCGCCTGGCCTCCAGCTTCCCCAAGTCGCTGGACACGATCTATGGCGCAGCCGAAGTGTTCGCCAAGAAGGTCAAGGAACTGTCGGGCGGCAAGTTCGAGATCTCGGTGCATGCCGGTGGTGAACTGATGCCCCCGTTGGGCGTGGTCGATGGCGTGCAGCAGGGTTCGGTCGAGATGTGCCACACCGTGCCGTACTACTACTTCGGCAAGAACGAAGCCTTCGCGATCGGTGCCGCCATCCCCTTCGGCATGAACTCGCGTCAGATGACCTCGTGGATGATGCACGGCAATGGCCGCAAGCTCATGAACGAGTTCTACGCCAAGTACAACATCGTGAGCTTCGCTGGCGGCAACACCGGTGCCCAGATGGGTGGCTGGTTCCGCAAGGAGATCAAGACCCCCGCCGACATCAAGGGCCTGAAGTTCCGCATCGGTGGCTTTGCCGGCCGTGTGATCGAGCGCATGGGTGGCGTGCCCCAGAACATCCCCGGTGGTGAGATCTATCAGGCCCTCGAAAAAGGCACCATCGATGCCGCCGAGTGGGTGGGCCCATACGATGACCAGAAGCTGGGCTTCAACAAGGTGGCCCCTTACTACTACTACCCCGGCTGGTGGGAAGGCGGCCCCGAGGTCGACTTCTTCATCAACAACAAGGCCCTCGACGCCCTGTCGGCCGAAAACAAGGCCATCATCGAAGCCGCCTCGGCCTACGCCCATGTCGACATGCAGGCCAAGTACGACGCCCTGAACCCGACCGCACTCAAGCAGCTGGTGGGTGCCAAGACCAAGGTCGTGTCCTTCCCCAAGGAAGTGCTGCAGGCCTCGTTCGACACCTCGATGGCCATCTACGCCGAACTCGAGGCCAAGAACCCCGACTGGAAGAAGATCTACTCCGACTACCGTGCTTTCCAGAAGGACCAGATCCTCTGGTTCCGCTTCGCCGAAGCGCGCTTCGACAGCTTCATGCAGACCGCCAAGCTGTGAGGCGCCAGGTGCCGGCCCAGCCGGCATCAAACGCTGCAGTACGCAGACTCAAAACGCACCTTCGGGTGCGTTTTTTTTGGCTCACATTTTGGGGCTCATGTCTTTGGGCTTACATGCGGCGGAACTCGGCCAATTCACGCAGCAGGCGTTCGAACTCGGTGCGCAGCTCAGGCGAGGCCGCGTAGAACACCGCAAACTTGCCACCCAGCGTGCGCACATACAGCCGGGGGGCGATCAGCCACTCCAGCCCGCGCACGCGGATCAGCTTGCCATAGGCCAGGTCGGCCAGCGGCATCACCTTGTCGCCCACCCAGCGCTGGCGCAACTCGGTGCGGTCGAGCCGGGTGCGGCTGACCACGATGAACCAGGCCGTGCAGCTGATCATGGCCTGGGCCGCCAGAAACCACAGGCCGGCCGAACGGCTGTGCAGCACAGGCTGGTCCTGCCACCACAGCTGGGCCAGCCAGAGCCCGCAGCCCACGGTGACCAGCAAGGCCAGGGCCTTGACCAGGTGCGGGAAGGCCGGCCCTTCAACCGATCCGCCCAGGGGCTCAAAAACAAAGGGCGGGGGCCCCATGCGAGGCAGCCCGGGCGGCGCTTCTGCTTCGGGGGCTGGGTGGGTTGAAGGCGTTGGGTCGCTCATGCTTTGGTCCAAGAAAAAGCCCCTGACGGGCAGGGGCTGTAGGGAAGAGGGCAGGGGGGCTGCCGTGCTGGCTTGTTTACTTGCTGTCGGCCGGCTTGTCGGTCGAGGGCTTGAACATCTCCTCGAGCTTCTTTTGCTCGGCGTCGGCATCTTCGGCCGAGGGGTCTTCGGCCTCGGGCGGCGGGGCGTCGATCTGCACCTTGTTGACGTCGATCACGGCCTCTTTGGGGATGAACATCGTGACGGTCTGCGGCACGAAGATCACCACGGCCACCAGGATCAGCTGCATCACCACCCAGGGGATCGAGCCCATGTAGATGTCGGCCGACTTGATGGGCGCCTTGATGCGGCCTTCCTTGAACAGCGTGTCGGCGATGCCGCGCAGGTAGAACAGCGCAAAGCCGAAGGGCGGGTGCATGAAGCTGGTCTGCATGTTCACGCACAGCAGCACCCCGAACCACACCAGGTCGATGCCGAGCTTGTCGGCCACCGGGCCCAGCATGGGCAGGATGATGAAGGCGATCTCAAAGAAGTCGAGGAAGAAGGCCAGGAAGAAGATGAACACGTTCACGGCAATCAGGAAGCCGGTCTGGCCGCCGGGCAGGCCGCTGAGCATGTGCTCGACCCACTTGGCACCGTCCACGCCCTGGAACACCATCGAGAAGACGCGTGCACCGATCAGGATGAACACCACCATGGCCGTGAGGCGCATGGTGCCTTGCATGGCTTCCCAGATCAGGCCGCGGCTCAGGCGCTTGTGCATGGCGGCCAGCACCATGGCCCCCACCACGCCCATGGCGCCGGCTTCGGTCGGTGTGGCGATGGCGGTGTCGATGCCGGGCAGGCCGCCCATCGAACCCAGCACGGCGAAGATCAGCACAGCCGAGGGGATGATGCCGCGCAGGCACTTGGCCCACAGCGCCCAGCCCACCAGGGTGCGTGCCGACTTGGGCACGCCCGGAATGTGCGAAGGCTTGATCACGCCCAGCGCAAAGGTGTAGCCGGCAAAGATCAGCACCTGCAGGATGGAGGGGCCCCAGGCGCCCTTGTACATGTCGCCCACCGAGCGGCCGAGCTGGTCGGCCATCACGATCAGCACCAGCGACGGCGGCACCAGCTGGGTGATGGTGCCCGAGGCGGCCAGCACCCCGGTGGCGTAGCGCATGTTGTAGCCGTAGCGGATCATCACCGGCAGCGAGATCAGGGCCATGGCGATCACCTGGCCGGCCACGGTGCCGGTGATGGCACCCAGGATGAAGCCGACGATGATCACCGAGTAGCCCAGCCCGCCCTTGACAGGGCCGAACAGCTGCCCCATCGAGTCGAGCATGTCTTCGGCCAGGCCGCACTTCTCGAGCAGCGCGCCCATGAAGGTGAAGAACGGAATCGCCAGCAAGAGGTCGTTCGACAGGATGCCGAACATGTTGAGCGGCAGGTTCGACAGGTAGCTGGCCGGGAACCAACCCTGGCTGATCGCGAAGAAGCCTGAGGCCAGGCCAAGAGCGGCCAGTGAGAACGCGACCGGGAACCCGATCAGCATCACCAGCACCAGCCCTCCGAACATGAAGGGCGCGAAGTTTTCCATCAGCATTTTTATGAGTCCTGAAATCCGGTGGTTGAGGGTGGGTGTGTCAGCGCGGGGCTGGCATCACTGCACCGGCTTTTCGTAACGGGTGTCGAGTTCGAGGTGGCCGGTCAGGTAGGCCACACGCTTGATCACCTCGGACAGGCCCTGCAGAAACATCAGGCCGAAGCCTGTGGGCAGCAGCAGCATGGCGGGCCAGCGGATCAGGCCCCCGGCGTTGCCCGACACCTCGCCCGTCAGGTACATCTTCATGAACAGCGGCCAGCTCAGGTAGGCCAGCAGGCCCATCACCGGCAGCAGGAACACCACCAGGCCGAACAGGTCGACCACCACCGGGCCCTTGCCGCGCAACTTGCCGTACAGGATGTCGACGCGCACGTGCTCATTGAACTTGAGCACGGCGGGCGCGCCCAGCATCACGGTGGCGGCGAACAGGTACCACTGGATTTCAAGCCAGCCGTTCGAGCTGATGTCAAAACCATAGCGGATGAAGGCATTGCCGGCCGAGATCATGGCGGCGGACAGCACGGTCCAGGCGGCCACCTGCGACATGCGCACGCTGATCCAGTCCACCAGCGCTGAGAGTTTGAGTAAGATTGACACGCGGTGTCTCCAGTGATTTTTTGAGCTGTGTACCCCAGCACCCGGTGGGGCGGGTGCACCAAGTCTGCAACCTTGGCGGGTGGGCAATGGTAGCGCCAGCTCACTGAAAAAACCCTGACTACCTGAGGCCGGGTTTCCCCCAGGATCGACGGGGCCTGCCTGGGCCTGTCCCGCACCCATCACCGCCCCGACGGCCCTCAGGGGCCCGCAGCAAGGAGTATTTTTGTCGCCTGATCCCATTCACCTGATGGCCGCCGCGGTGTTCGCCATCGCGTTGGTCCATACCTTTGCTGCCAGCGCCATCGAGCACCTGGCCCACCGCTACCCGCGCCACGCCGGCTTGCTGCATCTGTTGGGCGAGGTCGAGGTGGTGTTCGGCTTCTGGGCCTTCGTGCTGCTGGGCTTGATGGCGCTGGTGCAGGGCACGGCCAGCGCCGTGACCTACGCTGAGTCGCGCCAGTACACCGAGCCCCTGTTCGTGTTCGTGGTCATGGTGGTGGCCGCCTCGCGCCCGGTGCTGGAGGCGGTGACTTCGGTGCTGCAGGCCGTTTGTGGCGTGCTGCCATTGCGCCGCCCGGTGGCCCAGGCCTGGCTGGTGCTGGCCGGGGTGCCCCTGCTGGGCTCCCTGATCACCGAGCCTGCCGCCATGACGATTGCGGCGCTCACCCTGGCCGGCACGGTGTTCCGGCCGGAGGTGCCGGTGCGGCACAAGTACGCGGCGCTGGGGGTGTTGTTCGTCAATGTCTCCATCGGCGGCACCCTCACCTCGTATGCGGCGCCTCCGGTGCTGATGGTGGCGGGCGCCTGGCAGTGGGATTCGGCCTTCATGCTGACCCATTTCGGCTGGAAGGCCGCCGTGGCCGTGCTGATCAATGCCACCGTGCTGGTGGCTTTCATCAAGGGCTCGCTGCAGGAGCCCGAGGCGCCCCGCACGCCGCGCGACCTCAGCGTGCCCGTGCCCTGGGTGGTGACGGCGGTGCACCTGGGCTTTCTGGCCGCCGTGGTGCTGATGGCCCACCACCCCGTGATCTTCATGGGCTTGTTCATGATGTTCCTGGGCTACACCCAGGCCTACAGCCGCTTTCAGTCGCCCCTGATCATCAAGGAGGGCTTGCTGGTGGGTTTCTTCCTGGCCGGTCTGGTGGTGCTGGGGGGCTTGCAGCAATGGTGGTTGCAGCCCCTGGTCTCGGGCCTGTCGCCCACGGCGCTGTTTGTCGGCGCCACGGCCCTGACCGCCATCACCGACAACGCCGCACTCACCTACCTGGGCTCGCTGATCGAGGGCATTTCCGACAGCGCCAAGTACATGCTGGTGGCCGGTGCCGTCACCGGTGGCGGCCTCACCGTGATTGCCAATGCCCCCAACCCGGCGGGGGTGGCCTTGCTGCGCAGCGGCTTCCCGGATGGCGCCATCAGCGCCGGTGGCCTGCTGCTCGGGGCGCTGGCCCCGACCTTGGTGGCGGCCCTGGCGTTCTTTTTTCTCTGAACCTGTGGCCTGAGCTGCCACCCCGGCCATGCCACACCCCACCCTGAACCCTTCGGCCGCCATCGATTCGCCCCAGCTCTGGTCGGCCGGGCCGGCGCTGCTCTCGCTGGCCCTGATGGATGCCCGCAACCACACGCTGGCCCTGCTGGCGCGTTTTGAAGAGGCCGAGGACAGTGGCCACTGGCGCTGGCAGCCCGGGCCGGGGCAGGAGCCCCCGCTGTGGCTGGCCGGGCATGCCGGCTGGTTTGCCGAATACTGGGTGGGGCGCAACACCCGGCGTGCCCTGGGGCCCAAGTGCCCGCCCGATCCGCTGCGCCTGCCTTCGCTGGACCCGGCCGCCGACCGCTTGTGGGACCCGCGCTGGCGCAGCCCTGTGCAGCGGGCGGCCGAGGCCCTGCCGCAGCGCGCCGCGGTGCGCGCCTGGCTGTTGAACACCCTGGAGGCCACGCTCGAACTGCTGGACCGGCTGCCCGAAGACGATGCCTCGCTGTACTTCTTTCGCCTGGCCCTGTTCCATGAAGACCTGATCGGCGAGCGCCTGATCCGCCTGGCCCAGGCCCAGGGCGTGCCGCTGGACCTGCCCGAACCCACCGTGCTGGCGGCGCGCGACCCCCTGCTGATCCCGGCCACCCGCTGGACGCTGCCCCAGCGCAGCGGCGGCTTCCGCCCCGAGGGTGAGCCCGGCCAGCTCAGCGTGGCCGTGCCCGAGTTCGAGATCGATGCCCAGGCGGTCAGTTGGGCGCAGTACATCGAGTTTGTTGACGATGGCGGCTACGACCAGGCCGAGCACTGGCAGCCCGAGGGCTGGGCCTGGCTGCAGGGGCAGGCGGGGCGCTCGGCCCCCCGCCATGTGGAGCACATGGGGGTGGCGCGTCAGGGCAGCAGCGGTGCGGTGTTGCAAAACCGCTTCGGTCGCCGGGTGCGGCTGGCCGCAGCCCACCCGGTGGTGCATGTGAGCTGGTGGGAAGCCGACGCCTGGTGCCGCTGGGCCGGTCGGCGCCTGCCCGACGAGGTCGAGTGGGATCTGGCCGCCCACACGGCCGCCCGCCGTGGCTGGCGCTGGGGCGAGGTGCACGAATGGACCGCCACCCGGCTGCGCCCCTGGCCTGGCGCCCAGCCCGGCCCCTGGAGCGACTACGCCTGGCCGCTGATGGAGCAGGCCCGGGTGCAGCGCGGGCATTCGCTGGCCAGCCGAGCCCGCCTGCGCGACCCGGGCTGGCGCTGGTTCGGCCTGCCGCACGAAGACGACGCTTTTGTAGGCTTTCGTTCCTGCGCGATCTGAGCGGGGGCGCCGGGGCACTTCGGCATGGGTTTGGGTTCAGGCCAGGCGCGCTGCAGCCGGTTGTTCGGCCACGGTTTCAGGCCGGGGTGCTTCGCCGGGCCGCAGGCGGATCACGGTCTGGGCCAGCTGGGCCACGTCCTGCGGGTCGTGCGTGACCAGCAGCACCGGGATGCGGATCTGCTCCAGCAGGCTTTGCAGCTCATCGCGCAGGCGCAGCCTCAGCTCGGTGTCCAGGGCCGACAGCGGCTCGTCCAGCAGCAGCAGGCGGGGCTGCGCCGCCAGGGCCCGGGCCAGGGCCACACGCTGGCGCTGGCCGCCCGACAGGTGCCGGGGCCAGGCCTGGGCCAGCGCCTCCAGTTGAAAGCGGGCCAGCATCTCGTTGACCCGGTCTTCGGCCTGAGGGCTGCGCGGCTGGCCGGGCCGGCGCACGCCAAAGGCCACGTTCTGGCGCACCGTCATGTGCGGAAACAGCGCGTAATCCTGGAACACATAGCCCACGCCGCGCTCGCGCGCGCTCAGGCGCAGCCCGCGCTGGCTGTCCTGCAGCACCTGGCCTTGCACGTGCACATGGCCCGGTGCTTCGAGCAGCCCCGCCACGGCCTGCAGCGTCATCGATTTGCCCACCCCCGAGGGCCCCAGCAAAGCCGTGCGCAGGCTGGGCGATGAAAAAGCCACGTCCAGCGAGAAATGCCGGCCCGGAGCATGGGCCTGCAGATGCAGCTGGATGTCCAGCACAGGCGGCAGTGCAGGGGCGGGCTGGGGTGTTGGCATGGGTGGGGTCATGGGATCAGTGCCGGGTCTGCAGCAGCCGACCGGAGCCGACCAGCACCAGCACGCAGACGGCGGAGATCACGCCTGTCAGCCACAGGGCCTGGGCGTCGTTGCCGGCCTGCACAGCGTCGTAGACCGCGATCGACAGAGTCTGGGTCTTGCCCGGCAGGTTGCCGGCAATCATCAGCGTGGCGCCAAACTCACCCATGGCCCGGGCGAAGGTGAGCATCAGGCCGGCGGTGATGCCGCGCAGCGCCATGGGCAGGCTGATGCGCCAGAACACCTCCAGCTCGCCAGCCCCCAGGGTGCGGGCCGCCTGCGCCAGGCGCGGGTCGGTCTCCTCGAAGGCGGCGCGGGCGCCCTTGTAGATCAGGGGCAGCGACACGATGGCCGCGGCCAGCACAGCCCCTTGCCAGGTGAAGATCAGGTTGATGCCCAGCCACTGGTCCAGGTAGCGTCCCAGCAGCCCGTTGCGGCCTACCAACACGATCAGGTAGTAGCCCAGCACGGTGGGGGGCAGCACCATGGGCAGCATCAGCAGGGCGTCCAGCAGGGCATGGCCGACAAAGCGGCGCCGCGCCATCCACCAGGCCAGGCCCACGCCCAGCAGGCCACTGGCCAGCGTGGCCAGGCAGGCCACCTTCAGGGTCAGCCAGAGCGGGATCAGGGTCGATTCGGGCATGGGCAAAGTGGGTTTGCGCTATTCCGCGCTTGAATAGCGCATTTCGTGCCAGTTTAGCGTCCGCCGTGAACGGTTGCCAAAGTGGTTAGAGTTCAGGGCATGGTCGCCAGCCCCCAGACACCGATGCCCCCGCCCTCAGTCCCTGCCACAGGTCCCGCCACAGCCCCAGCCCCCGTCCTGCACTGGTCGGAGGCGTTGGGCCACAGCCCCAGCGACAAGCGCCTGGAGATCCTGCGCGGCATCGCGGCGGGCGGCAGCATCTCGCAGGCTGCGCGCGATGCCGGGGTGAGCTACAAGGCGGCCTGGCAGGCGATCGACACCCTGAGCAACCTGGCCGGCGCCGAACTGGTGCAGCGGGCCGTGGGCGGCGCCGGTGGCGGTGGTGCCGTGATCACCCCGCAGGGCGCCTGGCTGCTGCGCGTGGCCGACGCCTTGGCCGTGGCCCGGCAGCAGGTGCTGGCCGATCTGGCCGGTGCGGGTGCGGCGGCAGGCATGGCCCCCGCGGCAAGCACGCCGCCTGCGCTGGGCCTGCGCACCAGCATGCGCAACCAGTGGCCCGCCACCGTGACGGCGCTGCGCCGCCAGGGCGCCGTGGTGCTGGCGCAGTTGAGCCTGGCCGGGCCGGATCGGCTGCTGGCCTCGCTGACCCGCGAAAGTGCCGAGTTGCTGGGCCTGCGCCAGGGCTTGCCGGTGCTGGCGCTGTGCAAGGCCACGGCGGTGCGCATCCTGCCCCTGGGCCCGGGTGAGGACCTGCCCGAGTCGGTGTCGGGCGTGGCGGGCCGGGTGGCCCGCACCGCCCGCGCGGGCGAGCTGCAGGAGGTGGTGCTGACCTCGGAAGGCGGGCTGCAATGGGTGGGCCTGACCCCCCCGGGCGGGGCGCTGCGCCGCGGTGCCCTGGCCCGCGCCGTGGTCGACCCGGCTGCGGTGGTGCTGGGCTCGGCCGACTGAGGGCGCTGCGGCCGCTCAGTCCGTGGCCGGGCGGGTTTTCTGGCCCAGCTTGCGGTACACGGTGGCTCGGCTGATGCCCAGGCGCTGGGCGGCTTCTGCCACATTGCCGCGGGCTTCGTCCACGGCTTGGCGGATCAGGGCGGTTTCCAGATCGCGCAGCGGCCGGGCGGCTGAGGTGCTGCCTTCGTGGCGGGCTGGGGCTGACGCATGGGGCGCGGTGCCGCGCAGCCGGGCCAGGGCCTGCAGCCGCAGCCCGGACCACAGCGGCACATCCAGCGGCGGCGCCTGGCGCCGGGCGTGGTCCACCAGCATGCCCCAGGGCAGGGCAAACAGGTCGTCGGCGTGCAGGCGCGAGCCGGGCCGCAGCAGCGGGCGCGGCAGCATCTGGCGGCCGGCCGGATTGCAGGCCAGCACCGTGCCCTCGGCGTCCAGGCACAACAGGCCTTCGGCATCCGCCGCCGGGCCCTCGGGCATGGGGGCGCCGGGCCAGTTCAGGCGCAGCAGGATGTGCCAGGGCGACTGCAGCACCAGGGCGTTTTCGATGTGGCGTGCCGCCCGCGTGACCAGATGGCGCAGTTCGGGGCGCTCGGGCACCTCCACCCCGGTCAGGTCCAGCATGCCCACGCATTGGCCCTCGGGGCCGATCAGGGGGGCGCCGGCGCAGCTGTACACCGCATTCTGATCAAAGAAGTGCTCCCCCTGGTGCAGCCACACGGGTTGCAACTCATTGAGTGCCGCACCGATGGCCGTGGTGCCCACGTGGCGCTCGGACAGGTCCACCCCCACGCGGGCGATGGTGGTGGCTGCCGTCTGCTGGGGATCGATGGGGCCATGCACGTCCACCACCACGCCCTGGGCATTGGTCAGCAGGCTGAAATAGCGGGTGCCGGCGATGGCGCGCGACAGTTGGGCCAGCACCGGACGTGCGGCCTGGATCAGGACTCGGTTGTCCTCGCTCAGCTGACGTTGCGTGCTGGCGCTGATCGGGCCGAACTCCAGGCTGTGGTGCGGCCGCAGGCCGTCTGCCAGGCAGCGTTGCCAGGAGCGCGTGATCCAGGGCTCGATGGGGGCGTGCCCCAGGCTCTGGCGCGGACCGGCATCGCCGTCCAGCCAGGCCTGGCGGGCCTGCCGGATCAGGGCCTGGCGGTCGTGGGAGGGGTGGGCCGCACGCACGGTGGGGGTGTCAGTCGCTGGCATGGGCCTTGGGGCGGTGGCTGGGTGACTGGGGTGGGGTGGGCGGGCTCGGCGATTGGCCCCCGTTTCAGCGGAGGCAAGTGGGCGAGCGGTGATTTTTAGACATCCAACGGTCATGTCTGTCTCAAATTGAGAATATCCGACTCGTGCCGTCGGCATCCTAGGGTTTTGCCTAGACAGCCTGGCCCGAGGGCGCGAAAAGATGCCTGCTGTTCCAAGCCTCTACTTTTCAAGGAGATGGTCCATGCAGGTTGAACTCAAGGTGAATGGCCGCGCGGCCCGGGCGGATGTGGCGCCCAATACCCTGTTGGTGCAGTTGCTGCGCGAGCAACTCACCCTCACCGGCACCCACGTCGGGTGCGACACCAGCCAGTGCGGTGCCTGCACCGTGCTGCTCGACGGCCGGGCCGTCAAGTCGTGCACCGTGCTGGCCGCCCAGGCCCAGGGCGCCGAAGTCACCACCATCGAAGGCCTGGCCCAGCCCGACGGCACGCTGCACCCGATGCAGGCCGCCTTCAAGGAGTGCCATGGTCTGCAGTGCGGCTTCTGCACCCCGGGCATGGTGATGAGTGCGGTGGACCTGTGCCAGCACCACCCCAAGGCCGGTGAAAGCGAGATCCGCGAGTTGCTGGAAGGCAATCTGTGCCGCTGCACCGGCTACCAGAACATCGTCAAGGCCGTGGTGCAAGGCCGCGAGGCCATGGCGGCCCGCGGCTGAGGCTGCCTGGCGAGCCCGCACAACGCATCAACCCTCTGCCCGCGCCGGGTGGCGACGGGCGCTTCGATTCCCGAACAGCAGGAGACAAAGACATGGGTGCCTCAGACTTTGCCAACCTTCCGCACATCGGCGCCTCGGTGCGTCGCAAGGAAGACTACCGTTTTCTGACCGGGGCCGGCCAATACACCGATGACGTGGTGCTGGCGGCCCAGTCCCACGCGGTGTTCGTGCGCTCGCCGCATGCGCATGCCCGCATCAACGCCATCGACATCGCGGCCGCCCAGGCCGCGCCGGGCGTGCTGGGCGTGTTCACCGGGGCCGATGTGGCGGCCGCGGGCATCAATGGCCTGCCCTGCGGCTGGCTGATCACCAGCACCGATGGCCAGCCCATGAAAGAGCCGCCGCACCCCATCCTGGCACAGGGCAAGGTGCGTTATGTGGGCGACCACGTGGCCATGGTGGTCGCCGAGACCCTGCAGCAGGCGCGCGATGCCGCCGAGCTGGTGAACGTCGATTACGAGGTGCTGGACGCGGTGGTGCAGGTGGCTGATGCGGTCAAAGGCCCGGCGCTGCACGACAACGCCCCCGACAACCACTGCTTCAAGTGGGCCATCGGCGACAAGGCCGCGGTGGACGCCGCCTTTGCCGGTGCCGCCCACGTGACCCGGCTGGACCTGGTGAACAACCGCCTGGTGCCCAACGCCATGGAGCCCCGCGCCGCCATCGGCTCGTACAGCCGGGCCAATGACGAGTACACCCTGTACGTGTCCAACCAGAACCCGCACGTCGAGCGCCTGCTCATGACCGCCTTCGTGATGGGCCTGCCCGAGCACAAGGTGCGGGTGATCGCCCCCGATGTGGGCGGTGGCTTCGGCTCCAAGATCTACCTGTACGCCGAAGACGTGTGCCTGACCTGGGCGTCCAAGAAGCTCAACCGCAACATCAAGTGGGTGGCCGACCGCAGCGAGGCCTTTCTGTCGGATGCCCATGGCCGCGACCACGTGAGCCATGCCGAGATGGCGATGGACGCCAACGGCCGCTTTCTGGCCATGCGCGTGCACACCGACGCCAACCTGGGCGCCTACCTGAGCACCTTTGCCAGCGCCGTGCCCACCATCCTCTACGCCACCTTGCTGGCGGGGCAGTACACCACGCCGCAGGTCCATGTCGAGGTGGACGCCTGGTTCACCAACACCGCGCCGGTCGATGCCTACCGCGGTGCCGGCCGCCCCGAAGCCACCTACCTGCTGGAGCGCCTGGTCACCCGCTGCGCCTGGGATCTGGGCCTGAGCCAGGCCGAGATCCGGCGCCGCAACTTCATCACCAGCTTCCCGTATCAAACCCCGGTGGCGCTGCAGTACGACATCGGCGACTACCCAGCCTGCCTGGCCCAGGCCGAGCAACTGGCCGACGCCGCCGGCTTCGAGGCCCGCAAGACGGCCAGCGCCGCCAAGGGCCTGCTGCGCGGCATCGGCTACAGCAGCTACATCGAGGCCTGCGGCATCGCCCCGTCCAACATCGCCGGGGCGCTGGGGGCGCGGGCCGGCCTGTTCGAGTGCGGCGAGGTGCGGGTGCACCCCACGGGCAGCGTCACCGTGTTCACCGGCTCGCACAGCCACGGCCAGGGCCACGAGACCACCTTTGCCCAGGTGGTGGCCGCCCGCCTGGGCCTCACGCCGGACCAGGTCGACGTGGTGCACGGCGACACCGGCCGCGTGCCCTTCGGCATGGGCACCTATGGCTCGCGCTCGATCTCGGTCGGCGGCGCGGCCATCATGAAGGCGCTGGACAAGATCGAGACCAAGGCCAAGAAGATCGCGGCCCACCTGCTGGAGGCCAGCGACGCCGACATCGACTTTGCCAATGGTGAATTCACCGTGCGCGGCACCGACAAGAAAGTGACCTTCGGCCAGGTGGCCCTGACCGCCTACGTGCCGCACAACTACCCGTTGGACAAGCTGGAGCCCGGGCTCAACGAAACCGCCTTCTACGACCCCACCAACTTCACCTTCCCGGCCGGCACCTACATCTGCGAGGTCGAGGTGGACCCGGCCACCGGCAGCGTGCGGGTGGACCGCTTTGCGGCGGTGGACGATTTCGGCACCATCATCAACCCCATGATCGTCGAGGGCCAGGTGCATGGCGGCCTGGTGCAGGGCATCGGCCAGGCGCTGATCGAGAACTGCGTGTACGACCGCGAGACCGGGCAATTGCTGACGGGCAGCTTCATGGACTACGCCATGCCGCGGGCCGATGACTTCCCCGAGTTCAAGCTCGGCCATGTCTGCACCCCCTGCACCCACAACCCGCTGGGCACCAAGGGCTGCGGCGAGGCCGGCGCCATCGGCTCACCGCCGGCCGTGATCAATGCCGTGCTCGATGCGCTCAAGCCCCTGGGCGTCCATGACATCGACATGCCGGCCTCACCGGCCCGGGTCTGGGCCGCCATCCAGGCCGCGCGCGCCTGAAGCCGGCCCCAGCAAAAGAATCGCCGAACAAGGAGAATCGCACCATGTATGCCTTCACTTTTGAAGCCCCCGCCACCGTGGCCGACGCCGCGGCCCTGGCCCAGGCCGGTGGCAAGCTGCTGGCCGGTGGCCAGACCCTGCTGCCGTCGATGAAGCTGCGCCTGTCGGCGCCCGAGCAGGTGGTTGACCTGAACCGCATCCCTTCGCTGGCCGGCGTCCGGCGCGAAGGCCAGGCCTTTGTGATCGGCGCCATGACGCGCCATGCCGATGTGGCCGCCAACGCCGAGCTGCAGGCCGCCATCCCGGCGCTGGCCAATCTGGCGGCCCACATCGGTGACCGCCAGGTGCGGGCCCGGGGCACGCTGGGCGGCTCGGTGGCCAACAACGATCCCGCGGCCTGCTACCCCAGTGCCTTGCTGGCACTGGGCGCGACCGTGATCACCGACCGGCGCGAGATCGCCGCCGACGACTTCTTTCTGGGCATGTACACCACCGCCCTGGAAGACGGCGAGATCATCACGGCGGTGCGCTTCCCCATTCCTCAGCGGGCCGCCTACCTGAAGTTCAAGCAGGCGGCGTCGCGCTTCTCGCTGGTCGGGGTGTTTTTGGCCCAGACCTCGGGCGGGGTGCGGGTGGCGGTGACCGGTGCCGCCAGCGCGGTGTTCCGCCATGCCGGCCTGGAGGCCGCGCTCAACCAGAGCTTCACGCCTGAGGCGGCCGCCCGAGTGACCATCGAGGCCGACGAGCTGAACAGCGACATCCACGCCAGCGCGGCCTACCGGGCCAACCTGATCAGCGTGCAGACCCAGCGCGCCGTGGCCCAGGCCCTGGCGGCCTGAGCTTTTGACCCAAGGAGACCCCACCCGGTGCTGGCATCCATTGACGCGCTTCAACAAGCCCTGGCCGGGGTCGGTTACCTGGCCGACCGGCGCCTGGCCACGGCCGTTTTCCTGGCCCTGAAGCTGCAGCGCCCCCTGTTGCTGGAGGGCGAGCCCGGGGTGGGCAAGACCGAACTGGCCAAGGCCTTGTCCCAGGTGCTGCAGCGGCAGCTGATCCGCCTGCAGTGCTACGACGGCCTGGAGCAGCGCGAAGCCCTGTACGAATGGAACTACGCCGCCCAGTTGCTGCATCTGCGGGTGGCCGAGGGCCGCTCCCAGGGCCTGGGGGAGGGCGATGACGCCGAGCGCGAGGTCTACCAGGGCCGCTACCTGATCCGACGCCCGCTTCTGCAGGCACTGCAGGCCCCGGCGCCCGGCGCGGTCTTGCTGATCGACGAGGTGGACCGCGCCGACGAGCCCTTCGAGGCCTTTTTGCTCGAATACCTGGGCGAGTACCAGGTCAGCATCCCCGAGCTGGGCACCATCAGCGCTGCCTGCAAGCCCGTCACCTTGCTCACCAGCAACCGCACGCGCGACCTCAACGATGCGGTCAAGCGCCGCTGCCTGTACCACTGGCTGGACTACCCCGACCGCGAGCGCGAACTGGCCATCGTGCGGGCCCAGGTGCCCCAGGCCAGCGCAGCGCTGGCCGAGCAGGTGGCCAGTTTTGTGGCGCGCTTGCGCAGCGCGCCCTTTGCCAATGCCTTCCAGCGCGCGCCCGGCATTGCCGAAAGCGTGGAATGGGCCAAGGCCCTGGTGGCGCTGGACACACTGGCCATCGATCCCGAGCTGGCGTCTGACACGGCCGGCATCCTGTTCAAGCAGCGCGAAGACGTGGCCGCCCTGACCCATGAGCTGGCCACCGAATTGCTCAAGCCCGACGAGGCTTGAGGTGGGGGGTGGACCATGACCCCCCGGTTGGGGAATATGAGCCCCCGGTTGGGGGATTCGCGCAGCGGCAAGCTGGCCGACAACATCACCGGCTTTGGCCGAACCTTGCGCCGGGCCGGTGTGCCGCTGGACGCCTCGCGCATGGCGCTGGCGCTGCAGGCGGCGCAATGGGTCGACCTGGGGCGGCGCGATGACCTGTGCGCCGCGCTGGAGACCGTGCTGGTCAGCCGCGAGGCCGACCGGGCCGTGTTCCGCGAGCTGTTCGACGCTTATTTCCGCGACCCCGACATGGCCCGCCAACTGCTGGCCCAGATGCTGCCCACCGCCCAGGGGCGGGCCGAGCCCTCGCGCCGGCGCCCGCGCGTGAACGAGGCCCTCTCGCCGCCCAAGGCCGCCGCCCAGGCCGGCGCCCCCAAAGCCCCCGACGACAAGATCGAGCTGGACGCCGCCATGACCGCCAGCGAGGCCGAGCGCCTGCGCCAGGCCGACTTCAACGGCCTGTCGGCCTCCGAATACCAACTGGTGGAGCGGCTGGCGCGGCGCATCGCCCTGCCGGTGCCGGTGTTCGAGTCGCGCCGCACCCGAGCCGGCTCGGGCGGCGCACGCATCCATTGGCCGGGGGTGATGCAGCAGGCGGCCCGCACCGGCGGCGAGCTGCTGCACCTGCCGCGCCTGCGCCGGCGCGTGCAGCCCTTGCCGCTGCTGGTGCTGGTGGATGTGTCGGGCTCGATGGAGCGCTACGCCCGTCTGCTGCTGGCCTTTTTGCATGCCGCCACGGCCAGCCTGCCGCGGCATGATGTGTTCGCCTTCGGCACCGGCTTGACCGATCTCACGCCGGCCTTTCGCCTGGCCGACACCGATGCCATGCTGGCCCAGGCCAGTGCCCGCATCAGCGACTTTGCCGGGGGCACCCGGCTGGGGGATTCGCTGGCCCAGTTGCGGCTGCGCCATGCACGGCGCCTGCTGGGCCGGCGCACCCTGGTGCTGCTGATCAGCGACGGGCTCGACACCGGCGAGCCGGCCGCGCTGGGGCGCGAACTGGCCTGGCTGCGGCGTCACAGTGCTCGCCTGCTGTGGCTCAACCCCTTGCTGCGCTTCGAAGGCTACGCCCCGCTGGCGCGTGGGGCCATCGAGCTGCATGCCCAGGCGCACGGCATGCTGGCGGTCCACAATCTGAGCCGGCTGGAAGATCTGGCCGGCAGCATCGCGG
>Ga0066460_1000118_pt1 | contig 20130 bp, 17 predicted proteins | sample LakWasMe88_LOW11_2_FD_59570 | JGI IMG/M metagenome (GOLD analysis project Ga0066460, IMG submission 59570) | Freshwater sediment methanotrophic microbial communities from Lake Washington under simulated oxygen tension - Sediment Metagenome 88_LOW11 | ecosystem: Environmental > Aquatic >... | reverse complement strand
GCGCAGATGCTAGCGTTCAATGCTGCGTTTCACACGTCTGGGGCCCCGCCATGCCCACCGGGCCGGCATCAATAGACAAGTTCACGACAAAGCAAACGTGGTTTCATAACCAAATCGCTCACAACCTTGTTGCATTGCACCAATTCAGTGCACTCTCAGGCACCTGTTTATGGCACATTCAAGTGTTCACCCCGAACAATGTTTGCCACCGTACGCAACTGCCTGCCATCATGTTCCTCACACAACTCTCCATCGGAAAGCGCCTGGCGCTCGTTTTGGGCTTGATCCTGGCCCTGTCGCTGCTCAGCAGCCTGGTCGCGGTGATCAAGCTCAAAGAGATGGGTGAGGTGTCCGAATCCATGCTGGCCATCAACCTCAAGACCGAGCGGGCCACGTCCGACTGGCTGCGCCACACCACGGCCGGCATTCAGCGCGCGGCAGCGATTGCCAAGAGTGGCGACGCCGCCCTGATCGAGTACTTTGCCCCCGCCACCGCCGAGTCGATCCGCTTGACGAATGACCTGCAAAAGCAGGTCGAAGCCCAGATGACCGCGCCCGACGACAAGCAGTTGATCGACAAGGTGGCACAGCTGCGCAAGACCTACCTGAGCGCCCGCGAAGAGGTCAGCAAGCACAAGAAGTCGGGCGATGCGGATGCGGCGGCGCGGGCCTTCACCGAGGTGTTCGAGCCCACCTCGCGCCAGTACCTGGCCTCGGTGCAGGAAGTGGCCGACCGCCAACGCAAGCGGCTGGACGAATCTGCCCAGCGCAGCGAGGCCTTGCGCTCGCAGACCAGCGTGCTGCTGATGCTGTGCGCCGGCCTGGGTCTGGTGCTGGGTGCCGCCCTGGCATGGTCCCTGGCGCGCAGCATCACCGGCCCGCTGCGCAAGGCACAAGCCATTGCCCACCAGATTGCCGACATGGACCTGACGGGTCAGCCCCAGTCCAGCTACAGCAGCGATGAAACCGGCCAGTTGCTGCAGGCCATCGACCGCATGCGCTCGGCCCTGCAACAGGCGCTGCGCGAGGTGCACGGGGTGGTGAACAGCATCTCCACCGCCAGCAGCGAAATCGCCTCGGGCAACCAGGACCTGAGCGCCCGCACTGAACAGACGGCCAGCAACCTGCAACAGACGGCCAGCGCCATGGAGCAGCTCACCAGCACCGTGCACCAGAGCGCGGCGGCTGCTTCGCAAGCGGCCAACCTGGCAGGCTCGGCTGCCCAGGTGGCCCAACGCGGTGGCAATGTGGTGTCCGAGGTGGTGCGCACCATGGACCAGATCAATGGCAGCTCGAAGAAGATTGCCGACATCATCGGCGTGATCGACGGGATTGCCTTCCAGACCAACATCCTGGCCCTGAACGCGGCCGTGGAAGCCGCCCGCGCCGGCGAGCAAGGGCGGGGTTTTGCGGTGGTGGCCGGCGAGGTGCGCTCGCTGGCGCAACGCTCGGCCCAGGCCGCACGCGAGATCAAGGCGCTGATCGGCTCCAGCGTCGAGAACGTGGAGACTGGCGCCCGCCAGGTGGGCGATGCGGGCCAGACCATGAACGACATCGTGAGCAGCATCGAGCGCGTGACCCTGATGATGCGCGACATCACCACCACCACGGCCGAACAGAGCCAGGGCATCGACCAGGTCAACACCGCCGTGTCGCAGCTGGATCAGATGACGCAGCAGAACGCAGCGCTGGTGGAAGAATCGACCGCCGCGGCCCACAGCCTGAGCGACCAGGCCCAACGGCTCAACCAGGTGGTGGCACGCTTCCGGCTGGATGCGTCGGGCAGCCAGCACGCGCTGCTGAACTGAGCCCGCCCCCCACCGCCTCCACGGGCCGGGGCCGCACTAGGCTCCGACCGTCTCGATCCGGTTGCGCCCGGCGTTCTTGGCCAGGTAAAGCCCCTTGTCTGCGCGCTGGATCAGCGCAGCCAGGGTTTCAAGCTGCCCCTGTACCGAGCAGGCCACCCCGATGCTGACATGGCACACCGGCACCTCCGGCAAGGCCACTTGGCCGTTGCGGATGCGCTCGGCCACCTGCTCGGCATCTTCTGCCGTGGTGCCCGGCAGCACCACCACAAACTCGTCCCCGCCATAGCGCGCCAGCAAAGCCGGGCGCCGCAGAATGCCCTGCACCCGGTCGGCAAAGTGCTTCAGCACCAGGTCACCCACATGGTGACCTTGCAAGTCGTTGATCTGCTTGAAATGGTCCAGGTCCAGCAGCAGCACCGACAAGGGCTGCCCTCGGCGCTGGCACCCTGCCAGGGCGCTGCCCCCCAACTGGAACAGGGCACGGCGGTTCAAGGCTCCCGTCAGACTGTCACGCATGGCCATGTCCTCCAGCATCAGCCGGATGTTTTCGTGGATCATCAAGATGGCGCAGACAGGGATCAGCACGTCGGCGGAAGAAAAGCCCACCGCATAGACGACCTGCATGATCTCGATGGAATCCACCCCATCGCTCTCGGGAACCAGATAGCCGACAACGGCCCGGACCAAGATCAGCAGCAGCAACATGAGCAATGAGCCCAAGGTCAGGTACCGGGCGAAGGTCTTTTCCTGCCGGTAAATGACCCAGGCATGGTAGGCATACAGCGCCACCAGCATCCCTCTGGCAAAGATGCGCCGGTGGATGGGCCCATCGTCGTAAGTGGCAAAGACCACCATGGCGGCAGCGGACACCGTCACCAGCCACACAAGAAATCGCCGCGGCAGTGGGCGATCAAAAAATTCGCAGGTGCCCGCCAGAAACAGGGCGGCGGTCAGGATCAGGCACACGTTCTGCGCACCGATGGCCACCGCGTCGGAGGTGAAGTTGCGCAACAGGATGCGGGTCAGGGTGCCCAACCCCGCCACCAGGGTGGCCGCCGCCCAGAAATTCAAACCCTTGATGGAGGCGGTGCGATCACGACCGATGAAACCCAGGATCAAGCCCATCATGCAACTCATGACACCCGCATAGGCGATCACAGTGGGCAGGTCGAATCGAATCACGGCATTGCGAGGGTGCGGGCAAACATCGGCTAAATGTAGCGTTGACTCAGCAACGTGTAACAGAGAAAAAATGCGGCTGTGGTGCCCAGCACGAAAGTGGGGCAAGTGCATCCAAATGGGGGATTGACGGCACCGACTGGCCGGGCAGTGGCGAGGTCGGGCGGACTTGTGGCGCCTGGCCGGCCCCCTGGCGGAAGGCTCCGAGGCCTTTAAGCCTGCCCAGAAAGAAAAAATCCCCAAGGTTTTGGGCCTTGAGGATGAACGATCAACAGGGTTGACCGGGAGACAAGGCTCGATCTTACATCCTAGGGAAAACCCGCGCAAGCCCAGGCTGCGATATTCCCCACCAGACCTTGAGGCCCCAGCACCACAGCGCACTCAGAGCGGGCGGGTGGACCCTGGCTTGGGGCTATACTCCGCACCCCGCCGGCGCCCCCGCCCAGGCCGCCCGCAGCCTTGCTGCGGACAGTGCCCTGGCCACTGATCAAGGCGACTGGCCTGAACAGGCCGACGCCGGTTGCCCCCACCAGACATCACCCATCACCCATCCCCCGCGCCGCCCGGCGGCGCGCCTCACGCGAAGCTATTGACCGCCATGGACATCATCGTCAACGAAGAACTGCTGGCCTACATCGACCCCCTGACCCCCGACGAACACGCCGCGCTGGAGCGCAGCATCCTGGCCGAAGGCTGCCGCGATGCCCTGGTGCTGTGGGGCGATGTGCTGGTGGACGGCCACAACCGCTACGGCATCTGCCAAAAGCACGGCATTGCGTTCAACACGGTGCAGAACACCCAGTTCAAATCGATGGACGACGTGCGCCTGTGGATGATCGACCAGCACCTGGGCCGCCGCAGCCTGAGCGACTTCCAGCGCGGTGTGCTGGCACTGCGCAAAAAAGAGATCATCGCCAGCCGCGAGACACCCGCCGCCCCCACCCCGGCGCCGTCGACCCCTTCGGCCCCGGCCGACCTGCAGACCAGTGGCGAGGGCGATACCGGCAACGCCACCCCGCCCTGGGAAGGCGATGCAATGGCCGCCCCGGCCAGCGCCGCCACGGCGCCCGCGAGCACAGCCACCCCGGCCGAGCCCGATGCCGCCCTGACCCGCGAAGCCCTGGCCCGTGCGGCCCGGGTGAGCAACGCCACCATGGTGCAGATCGAGAAGATCCAGAAGGCCGCCGCCCCCGAGCTGGTGGCGGCCGTCAAGTCGGGCACCATCTCGATCAATGCGGCCGCCACCGTGGCCACGCTGCCGGTCGAAGAACAGGTGGCCGCCGCGGCCGGGGGCAAGAAGGAGTTGCAACAGGCCGCACGCAAGGTGCGCGCCGCCAAGGCGGTGGAGCGCACCGAGCCCGAAACCCCCGAAGGCGTGATTGCGCGCCTGCGCCAGACCATCGTCGAGCTGAGCGCCGAAAACAGCGCGCTCAAGGCCGAGGTGGCCCGCCTCAAGGGCCAGCGCGGCGAAGAGCTCTGATCCGCAGGGCGTGCCTGGCCCGGTTCAACCCGGTTCAGGCCTGAGGCGGCGCCGGCTTCTTGGGCTTGGGCTGGTAACCGAAGAACACGGGGTGGTGCTTCTGCACCAGCGGCCCGTCAAAATCCCAGGCCTTGCAGCGGCCCAGGTGCAGCGGCGGCCGCTGGGCATCGCCCGAAAACGCATTGGGCAAGGCCTGGAAGGCCACGGTGGCCATGTTGAACAGCAGCTCACGCAGGTGGGCGCAGCCCTGCACGCCGCCCAACTGGCGCTCGATGGTCTGGCGCCAGCCCCCCGACAACGAACAGCCCACCATGCGCCGCATCGTGGCCTGCGCCGAGGGACACTCGCCGTGCGGCACGCTGTCCATGGCCACGTGGATGTCTTGCACCACAAAAGCGGTGTCCAGCGTCAGGCGGATGTGCATGTGGTGAATGGCCTCGCCGGGCTGCCACAGGCCTTCGCCCGGGATGTCGAACACCTCGCTCTTGGTGTCGCGCATTTCGCCTTCGATGTCCCACAGGCCATCGTCGCGCTGGAAAGCCCTGTAAAGCACCTCGCGGGTGTGAGAAGGTCGACGGGGGCTGGGTTCGGGCAAGGGCAAATCGGCACCTCTGTGGGCTGAAGAAAACAGCAGGCCGAGGGCCCGCGGGCAGCGCGATTCTAGTGAGGCCGCCCGGTGGGCCAGGTCACCTGCGCATCAAGCCAGCCCCCCGCGCCCGATCAGAGTTTGATCGAGGGACTTTCGACCTGTGGCCTAATAGGGGGTTTCAACCTTTTGTACAGAAGAACGCCATGGGCAACAAAATCGTCACCGAAGCTGATCGCAAGCGCACTCCCGCCCCCACCCCCCTGCCGGGCATGCCCAACCCCACCGGTGGCCGCGGCCAACGCGTGAGCCTGGAGCGTGGCGTGGCCACCCGCAGCAAGAAGAACCCTGGCAAGCGCTCCAAGAAGGGCGGCTGAGGCCTCCTTCCCCGAGCCACTGGGTGCAGGCCCCTGCCCCAGGCCCCAAAAGCCCTCGAGAGCCCCGTGCCCGAGGGCTTTTTGCATGGAGCAGCGCTTTTTTCGGGCCCCACCTGGCCCACCCTCTCGCACCTGGCCAACGCAACCACCGAGCCCTGCACCAGCCCTGCCTGTTTTTTGAGCAGCGCAAGAACAGCGCTTTGAAATCAACAACTTAGCCCAGTTGATAGGGCTCGCCACACGGCTTGTCCACAGGGTTCTCCTCGTTTGACAGGGACAACACGGCACAAGGCGGCCCGCAGCTCACAGCCGAGCGGAACCCGGTGCGATCCAAGCCGTTTTCAAGGAACGCAAGGCGTGGCAAGTGCTGTTTCAGCGCTGTTTCAAGCCCTCAGAGGGTCTGAATCATCCACCTGCCCAATCTTTGAGCAGCGCAAGGCTTTCCCAATGGAATCAAGGGCTTAGGCAGGCCCTCCCCGCTCCCCCCACGGCTTGTCCACAATGTTGTCCAGCGTGGGCGGGGATAGATCGTGCCGCGTCAGCGGCGCAGGCCCGGCACCAGGGCCTGACGGCGCTCAGGGCTGTCAATGTCCAAGCGCAAGGCGTTGGCGGCGGCCCCGGACGTGGCCGCGTCAGCGGCCTCCGCAGACGGGCGCCCCGAGCGGTCCACCGCCACGGCCAGGGTCAGCACATATTGCTCACGCTCTTCGCGCACCGAGCCCACCACGCTGTTGCCGGCCTGCAGGGCCACGGCATCGGTGCTGTTGAGGGTGTCGCGCAGGCGGGTGCGCAGGTAGGCGTCTTGCTGGCTGTACAGGTATTCGCTCAGCGCATCGGGCAGGAACAGCTGCGAGGTCAGCACCGTGCGCTCCCCATTCCAGATCTTGAAGTGGATGTGCGCCGTGCGCCCGGCATGCCAGCCCGGGTAGATGGTGCGGAAGGCGGCCACGCCATTGCGGTCGGTGGCCTGGCGGCCGCGCAGAAAGCTGCGCCCCCGGGCATCGATGTCGCCGTTGTCGCCCTGCCCTGCAAACCCGGAATACACACCCCGCGCATCGCAATGCCAGACATCGACCAGGGCGCCGGCAAACGGCATGGCGGTCTGGTCGACCACCACGAAACGCAGCTCCAGCGGCACGCCCGGCAGGCCCTCGCTGATGTCGGCGCGCATCCAGGCCGAGGCGTCGAGGTAATGCGGCCCCTCAGGCGCTGCCGAGGTCAGGCGCGGCACCAGGGCCGGCTCACGCTGCACGATGCGGGGCGCCGGGGCCGGCGAAGCGCCCGCGGCGGGCGCCACGGCCCGAGCGCCACGCACCGGGGCCGCCTTGCCCTTGACGGCCGCTGCCTTGCCAGCGGGCGCCGCATGGCCCTTGTTCTTGGAGGGCGTTGCCAAGGCTGGCGCCGCCAGCAAAGCCGCGGTCACCCCCAGCAGACGGCGGCGCAACAAGACAGAGGTCAGGGGGACTTCGGGGCGATTCGGGTTCAAGGCAGCGTCCTTGGCAAGCGGTTCAGGCAAAGCTCAAAAGCCTAACGGAAAGCGGTCAGCCGCGGATGAACAAAGCGCTTGTAAATGCTAAAAAAACGCAGTTTTCAAGCCGCCGTCGCCGACACCGGTGGCTGCGGATTCACCTCGCTCACCCGTGCCACCTGCCCCATCAACCAGTCGCGAAAAGCCGTCAGCACCGGCGGATCGTCCTGCGCGGGCGTGACCAGGTAGTAGCCCCGCTCGCCCTGCAAAGCGGCCGCGCAGGCCAGCACCAGTTCGCCACGCGCCAGCTCGGACTCGATCAGCAGCGGCGGCATCAGCGCCACCCCCAGGCCATGCGAAGCGGCCACCGCCAGCATCGAGAACAGCTCGTAGCGCGGCCCCTCCATGGCGCGCGGGGCCTCGGTGCCCTGGGCATCGAACCATTGCCGCCAGCCGTAGGGCCGCGTGCTTTGCTGCAGCAGCGGCAAGCCCGCCAGGGCCTGCGGCGTGAGCCCGCCCGGGCTCAGGCCCCGGCTGCGCAGCCAGTGGGGGCTGCAGACCGGCACCACCTCTTCGCTCAGCAGGTGCACCGCCCGCACCCCGGGCCAGTTGGCCACCTGCTCGGGGGTGCCGGCGTACAGGGCGGCATCGAACTCGGTGTCGGCAAACAGAAACGGGCGGGTGCGGGTTTCGATGTGCACCACCAGATCGGGGTGGCGCTGCGCCAGGTCGGGCAGCCTGGGGATCAGCCAGCGGGTGGCAAAGGTGGGCACGGCCGCCAGCACCAGCCCCCCGCCCAGGCCCTGGTGGGCCATCACGTCCAGGGTGTCGCGCTCCAGGCCTTGCAGGCGGCGCGACACCTGGCGCCAGTAGTTGGCGCCGCTGGGCGTGAGCGCCACGCCGTGCCGGGTGCGGCGGAACAGGGCCACGCCGAGAAAATCCTCCAGGGCGGTCACCTGGCGCGAGACGGCGCTTTGCGTGAGGGCCAGCTCTTGCGCGGCGCGGGTGTAGCTCTCGTGCCGGGCCGCGGCCTCGAAGCAGGCCAGGGCCTGGGTGGAGGGGATTTTGCGTCTCATGCTGTTATGGAACTTGTGAAGCAGATCAAAGGCATTTTCAGGGTTTTTTTGAAACAAGAAATGCATTTGATGAATATCTGGATGTCAAATACTCGTTTGCGCCAGACCGCGCCGCCCGCTACGATGCTCCACACCAAGCAATCGCTTTTCTGCCACTGACCGGAGACCCCTCATGAGCCGTGCCGCCTTCCAATGGGCTGACCCCTTTCTTCTCGACCAACAGCTCACCGACGACGAGCGCATGATCCGGGACGCTGCCGCCGCCTACTGCCAGGACAAGCTGGCACCGCGCGTGCTGGAAGCCTTCCGCCACGAAAAGACCGATCCGGCCATCTTCCGCGAAATGGGCGAGCTGGGCCTGTTGGGCCCCACCATCCCCGAGCAGTACGGCGGCCCCGGCCTGAACTACGTGGCCTACGGCCTGATCGCCCGCGAAATCGAGCGTGTCGATTCGGGCTACCGCTCGATGGCCAGCGTGCAGAGCTCGCTGGTGATGGTGCCCATCTATGAATTCGGCACCGAAGCCCAGCGCCAGAAGTACCTGCCCAAGCTGGCCACGGGCGAATGGATCGGCTGCTTCGGTCTGACCGAACCCGACCACGGCTCCGACCCCGGCAGCATGGCCACCCGCGCCTACAAGACCGCCGGCGGCTACAAGCTCAAGGGCAGCAAGATGTGGATCTCGAACAGCCCCATCGCCGACGTGTTCGTGGTGTGGGCCAAGGAAGTGTCCGAAGGCGGCGCCGTGGGCCCGATCCGCGGCTTTGTGCTCGAAAAGGGCATGAAGGGCCTGAGCGCCCCGGCCATCCACGGCAAGGTGGGCCTGCGCGCCTCGATCACCGGCGAAATCGTGATGGACGATGTGTTCGTGCCTGAAGAAAACGCCTTCCCTGAAGTGCAAGGCCTGAAGGGCCCCTTCACCTGCCTGAACAGCGCACGCTACGGCATCGCCTGGGGCGCCCTGGGTGCCGCCGAGTTCTGCTGGCACACCGCTCGCCAATACACCCTGGACCGCAAGCAGTTCGGCCGCCCCTTGGCCGCCAACCAGCTGATCCAGAAGAAGCTGGCCGACATGCAGACCGAGATCGCACTGGGCCTGCAAGGCTGCCTGCGCCTGGGCCGCATGAAGGACGAAGGCACGGCCGCGGTGGAAACCACCTCGATCATCAAGCGCAACTCCTGCGGCAAGGCGCTCGACATCGCCCGCCTGGCGCGCGACATGATGGGGGGCAACGGCATCAGCGACGAGTTCGGTGTGGCCCGCCACCTGGTGAACCTGGAGGTGGTGAACACCTATGAAGGCACCCATGACGTGCACGCCCTGATTCTGGGCCGGGCGCAGACTGGGATTGCCGCCTTCGGGAACTGACCCACCCCTGCCGGGGCTCACTGCGTGTAGCCCCACCCCCCCTCAAGGGGGCGATACCTGCGGACTGGCAGAGCCAGCTCCGCGGTATCCTGGAACGGGCTTCGCTGCGCTTGCCGGTGCCAAGACCGGACCGCGACCTGTTGGCCAGCCCCCTGTTGTTTCCTTGTACTTGGATCTACTGATGGGCATCGGGGCCCTCGGATCTTCGGCATGCCATCGTCTGAAAACTGCCTCATGACTCACCTCCCCACACCTCAGCCTGGGGCCCTTGCGGGTCTCAAAGTTCTTGATTTGTCCCGTGTGCTGGCGGGGCCCTGGTGCACGCAGATCCTGGCGGATCTGGGGGCGGATGTGGTGAAGGTGGAGCGGCCTGGGGCGGGGGATGACACCCGGCACTGGGGGCCTCCGTTCCTGAAGGATGCGGCGGGGCAGGACACGAGCCAGGCCAGTTATTTCACAGCCTGCAACCGCAACAAGCGCTCGGTGACGATCGACATGGCCAGCGCCGAGGGGCAGGCCCTGATCCGCGAGATGGCGCTGCGCGCCGACATCGTGGTGGAGAATTTCAAGGTGGGTGGCTTGCAGCAGTACGGGCTGGACCACGCCAGCCTGCTGGCGCTGAACCCGCGGCTGATCTACTGCTCGGTGACCGGCTTCGGCCAGGACGGGCCCTATGCCGAGCGGGCCGGCTATGACCTGATGATCCAGGCCATGAGCGGCATGATGAGCATCACCGGCCGGGCCGACGACCAACCCGGCGGCGGCCCGCTGCGGGTGGGTGTGGCGCTGACCGATCTGTTCACCGGGGTCTATGCCTCCACCGCCATCCTGGCCGCGCTCAACGTGCGGCACCAGACGGGCAAGGGCCAGCACATCGACATGTCCCTGCTGGACGTGGGCATGGCCATCCTGGCCAACCAGGCGGCGGGCTTTCTCAACACCGGCAAGGTGCCCGGGCGCCAGGGCAACAGCCACCCCAGCCTGGCCCCTTACCAAGACTTCCCGACGGCCGACGGCGCCGTGCTGCTGGCCATCGGCAACGACGGCCAGTTTGCCCGCTTCTGTGCCGCTGCCGGGCGGCCGGAATGGGCCCAGGACGAGCGCTTTGCCACCAACACCCTGCGAGTGAAGCACCGCGAAACGCTGATCCCGCTGATGGGCGAACTCACCCGCACCCGCAACACGGCCGACTGGATCACCCTGCTCGAAGACAAGGCCGTGCCCTGTGGCCCGATCAACGACATCGGGCGCGCCTTTGACGATGCCCAGGTGCAGGCCCGCGGCCTGGCCGTGACGCTGCCGCGCGACGCGGGCGACGGCATTGCGCAGATCTGCGGCGTGGCCAGCCCGCTGCGCCTGGCCGACAACCCGCCCGTGCTGCGCAACGCCCCGCCGGCCCTGGGCCAGCACACCGACGAGGTGCTGCGCGAGCTGGGGCTGGATGCCGCCCGCATCGCCGAGTTGCGCGCCCAGAAGGTGCTCTGAGCACAAGCTGAACCCAAGCCCAGCGCGCCCTCAGGCCTGAAAGTGCTGCTGGTACTGCTGGCGCAGCACGTTTTTCTGGATCTTGCCGGTGGCCGTGGTGGGCAAGGCCGGCAGAAACACCACCGCCTTGGGCACCTCGTGGCGTGCCAGGCGCTGCCGGCAATGGGCCAGCACGGCCTCGGCATCGGCGGCCTGGCCGGGCTTGAGCACCACGAAGGCGGTCACGGCCTCGGTCCAGTGCTCATGCGGCAGGCCCACCACCACGGCGTTGCCCACCGCGGGGTGGCCCAGCAAGGCCGTTTCGACCGTGATGGACGCCACGTTCTCGCCCCCGGTCTTGATCATGTCTTTCTTGCGGTCGACAAACACCAGCAGGCCGTCGGGGTCGTAGAAGCACAGGTCCCCCGTGTGATGCCAGCCGTGGCGACAGGCCTCGGCTGTGGCCTCGGGGTTCTTGTAGTAGCCGTTCATGACATTGGGGCCGCGCACCACCAGCTCGCCCACCTGCCCCTGGGGCAGCAGTTGCCCCTCGTCGTCCATGATGGCCAGGTCGTTGATCAACGCGGGCGTGCCCCAGTAAGGCCCGGGCTTGCTCAGCTGGTACTCGGGCTTGAAGTAGGTGGTGCCGGGGTAGGTTTCGGTCTGGCCGCTGGCCAGGGCAAAGCGCGGGCAGATCTCTTCGGTCAGGCGGCGCAGCAAGGCCGGCTCCATGGGCTGCATGGCATACAGGCACAGGCGCAGCGAGCCGAGGTCGAACTCGGCGCGCTGCGGGTGGTCCAGCAGAGCCCGGTACATCATGGGCAGCAGAAAGATCCAGCTCAGGCGGTGCTGCTGCACCGTGCGCATGAAGGCCACGGGCTCGAAGCGGCGCACGATGACCATCGTGGCCCCCAGGTGCACAAAGGCCGCCACCAGCGAGTGCTCGGCACAGTGGAAAACCGGCATCACCACGCCGGTCACGTCGTCATGCTGGATGCCGCCTTCGATCGCCCCGCTGAGCGAGGCCACAAACACCGCCAGGTGGCTGATCGCCACGCCCTTGGGGTGGGCGGTGGTGCCGCTGGTGAACATGATCTGGGCCAGGTCGCGGTCTTCGATCTGCACCTCGGGCTCATCGGTGGGGGCGGCCTGCAAGACCTCTTGCAGCCAGGGGCCGGCCACCCCGGGCGGGCTGCTGACCCGGTTGACCAGCACGGCGGGGCACACGGCCTCGATGGCGGCGCGCACGGGCGCCAGCAGCTCGTCGTCGGCGATCACCAGCCGGGCCTCGACCTGGCCCAGGATGTACTGGATCTGCTCGCCCGCCAGCATCACGTTCATGGGCACCCAGACCAGGCCGGCCTTGGCAATGCCGAAGGCCATCACCACCTGCTCGATGCTGTTGAGGCACAGCGTGGCCACCGCATCGCCTTTTTTCAGGCCCTGGGCCAGCAGGTGGTTGGCCAGCTGGTTGCAGCGCTGGTCGAGCTCGCGGTAGCTCAGGCAGCGCTCGCCTTCGATGAGGGCGGTTTTGCCCGGCGCTCGGGCGGCGGCACGGCGCAGCATGTCGCCAATGGCGATGCGCTGGATGACAGAGGGCTGAAAAGGCATGGCTTGTCTCCGGTTCGTTGGTTGCGATCGAACAAGCCCCGTTGGCCTGCCAGCCACCCGGTGCACAAGCGCCCAGGCCCCGGCCGTTGGGCCCGGGGACCCGTCGGCCATGCTATCGACGCCAACGCCCCCCGAGGACACCTCGGCGACACGCCGGGCCCTGGAGGCCCCTCAACGGCGCCTACAGCAGCGCGCCACCCGGGCGCTCGCCGCGCTCATAGACCACATGGGCTCGGCCCACGATCAGGGGGTCGAGCTTGCCAAGGTGCTCGCTGTCCTTGTTGCCATACGGCAGCATGTGCAACACGTAGCGCATGGCGTTCAGGCGCGCGCGCTTCTTGCAGTCGCTCTTGATCACCGTCCAGGGGGCATCGGCGGTGTCGGTCTCGAAGAACATGCCCTCTTTGGCCCGGGTGTAGTCGTCCCACTTGTCGAGCGAGGCCTTGTCGATGGGGCTGAGCTTCCATTGCTTGAGCGGGTGGGCCTCGCGCTCCTTGAAGCGGCGGCGCTGCTCGCTCTGGCTGACCGAAAACCAGAACTTGATCAGGTGCACCCCGCTGCGCACCAGGTTGCGCTCGAACTCGGGCGCCTGGCGCATGAACTCGGTGTACTCGGCATCGGTGCAGAAGCCCATCACCCGCTCAACCCCGGCGCGGTTGTACCAGCTGCGGTCGAACATCACGATCTCGCCGCGGGTGGGCAGGTGCTGCACATAGCGCTGAAAGTACCACTGGCCGCGCTCGATCTCGGAGGGCTTCTCGAGAGCCACCACACGCGCGCCGCGGGGGTTGAGGTGCTCCATGAAACGCTTGATGGTACCGCCCTTGCCGGCGGCATCGCGCCCCTCGAACAGGATCACCACGCGCTGGCCAGTCTCCTTGACCCAGGCCTGCAGCTTGAGCAGCTCGACCTGGAGCTTGAACTTCTCGCGCTCGTAGCTGGCGCGGCGCATCAGGTGGCGGTAGGGGTAGCCGCCCTGGCGCCAGTCGCGGGCCAGTTCCTCGTCGGGGTTGCCGGTGTCTTTTTCGCCGGTCAGGGCCTGGTTGGGGCGCAGCTCCTGCAGCAGCATCTGCAGGTCGTCCTGCGACACCCCATCGAGCATGGCGCGCAGCGAGGCGGTACGTTGCTCAATCGAAGCCGCCGCTTCAGCCGGATCCCCCGCCCCGCCCGCCACCAGCGACTTCACCACCGACAGCTGCTTGTGCTGCGCCGCATCGGTGGCCTCGCGGGCCACGTGGCGGGCCAGGGCACGCGGCGCCACCGAAGGCGCCACGTCGCCGCGGCGCGTGCTGCGTTCGCTGCGAGCAGGGCGTGCAGCGCCTTTTGAGCGGGTTTTGCCCGCGGCGGCGGCGGCCGTGTTGTTGCTGGGGTTGGCTTGGGCGCCAGCAGTGGGCGCGCCAGCCGCTCGGGGGGTCGATGGGCGTTCTGTCATGTCAGGGTCTCCGGAAAACATCGTGGCCGTGCTCAGAACCTGTCTGGGGCAGCACCACGGAGGCCACCCCATCGGTCATCAAAGTGTCATTTTCGACCTCCGCCCCGCACTCAGGCTTGACCCGCATCAATGGACATCGGCCTGCCGTCCGCCGCCCATCCGTGCGCCAGCCTTTTACATCTGGCACTGCCCAGAAGCGCCGAAACCGGCTACAAACGGCTTTTCGCAACGAGACAACACCCCATGATGGAACTCTTGAGCTCTCCCCAGGCCTGGCTGGCCTTTGCCACCCTGACCGCCCTGGAACTGGTGCTGGGCATCGACAACGTGATCTTCATCTCGGTGCTGGTCGACCGCCTGCCCGAAGCCCAGCGGGATCGGGCCCGGCGCCTGGGCCTGTTCATGGCCATGTTCATGCGCATCGGCCTGCTGCTGGTGCTGTCTTGGATCATCGGGCTCAACGCCCCGGTGTTCAGCGCCTGGGGCCAGGACATCTCGGGGCGCGACCTGATCCTGATCGCGGGGGGGCTGTTCCTGATCTGGAAAAGCACCGGCGAGATCCACCAGACCCTGGAGGGCGAAGAGCACCACGACAGCGCGGGCGGGCGCAGCAGCTTCGGCTCGGTGATCGTGCAGATCATGCTGGTCGACCTGGTGTTCTCGCTCGACTCGATCATCACCGCGGTCGGCATGGTCGACAACGTGACTGTGATGATTGCCGCCGTGGTGGCCTCGGTGGGCCTGATGATGGTGTTTGCCAGCGCCATCGGGCGCTTTGTGTCGCAGCACCCCACGATCAAGATGCTGGCCCTGTCCTTCCTGGTGGTGGTGGGGGTGGTGCTGATTGCCGAGGGCTTTGACCACCACGTGCCCAAGGGCTACATCTACTTCGCGATGGCGTTCTCGGTGGCGGTGGAAATGCTCAACATCCGGCTGCGCCGCCAGGTCTCCAAGGCCGAGGTGCAGGCCCACAAGCCAGACTGAGCGCCCGAACGGAGCAAGGAGGCCGCACCAGGGCTCAGCCCGTCACAGCCTCCTACACGCCATCTCGCAAGTCCTCACCCAAGCCCTCACGCACGGTGGGGTGCTGCAGCGCCAGCCGCAGCTCGCTCTTCATCCGGGTGTTGAGCAGGCGACGCGACTCGCTCATGAAGCTCAACAGGCTCACAGGCAACTGCTCGCGCGCCTCGTCGCGGGCCACCCGGGGCGGGCGCGGCAGACCGTAGAGGTCGGCGGCCAGGTCAAAGTAGTCACCCATCAGCAAGCGTGTGTCGTCGCACACGTTGTAGATGCGCTGGGGCCGGCCACGCCACAGCGCCAGCTGGCAGGCGGTGGCCAGATCGTCGGCATGGATGTGGCTGGTGTAGACATCGTCTTCGCGCCGCAGCACGGGCGTGCCACGCAGCAGGCGGGTGCGCGGCGTACCGCCTTCGCGGTCGGGGGCATAGATGCCGGGGATGCGCAGAATGCTCACGCGCAGGCTGCGGCCCAGGTGGCGCATCACGCGCTCGGCATCCACCCGGCGCTGGGCCCGTGGCGTGGTGGGCTGCAGGCTGCGGGTTTCGGCCACCACGGCCCCGGCGCAGTCGCCATACACCCCGCTGGTTGAGCCATACACCAGGGCACTGGGCAGACTGCGCCGGCGCAGGCTGCGCGCCAGGGCCAGCGAGCGCGGGTCCAGCCACCACGCCCCGGGGGCCTGGGCCGGGGGCGGCGCCAGGTGCAGCACCCGCTGGGCCAGGCCGGCCAGGCGGCGCAGGGTGGCGGGCTGGTCCAGATCGCCCAGCAGGGGCGTGATGCCCTGGGCACGCAACGCGGGCACCCGCTCGGGCGACGAGGTCAGTGCCAGCACGCGCACGCGCCCCACCAACTGCCGCGCCACGCGTTGGCCCACGTCACCGCAGCCCACGATCAACAGGCGTTGGCGCCGGAACCGCGCGGGCAAGGCGCCGAGAGGGCTTTGGTTTGAAGGCAAAATCGGGGCTTTCCAGTTTCTAAAGACGGCCCCGAGGATACCGAAAAGATGAGCTTCAACATCACCGTGCAGCCCAGTGGGCGAGCCTTCACCGCCAACCCCGAGGAAGCCGTGCTGGCCGCCGCGATCCGCCAGGGCGTGGGCCTGCCCTATGGCTGCAAGGACGGCGCCTGTGGCTCGTGCAAATGCAAGAAGCTCGAAGGCGAGGTGGTGCATGGCGAATACCAGAGCAAGGCCTTGAGCGCCGAAGAAGCGGCCCAGGGCTTCATCCTGACCTGCTGCGCCGTGCCGCAGACCGATCTGGTGCTGGAATCGCGCCAGGTGACCGACGAAAGCGCCTTCCCGATCAAGAAAATGCCGGTGCGTGTGGCCGCCCTCGACAAGAAGTCGGCCGACGTGGTGCAGCTGCGCCTGCAACTGCCGGCCACCGAGACCTTCCGCTACCACGCCGGCCAGTACATCGAATTCATCCTGCGTGACGGCGCCCGCCGCGCCTACTCGATGGCCAACGCCCCGCACACCCAGGCCGAGGCGCCTGGTGTCGAGCTGCACATCCGCCACATGCCCGGCGGCAAGTTCACCGACCATGTGTTCGGCGCCATGAAGGAAAAAGACATCCTGCGCGTGGAAGGGCCCTTCGGCAGCTTCTACCTGCGCGAAGACAGCGACAAGCCCATCGTGCTGCTGGCCTCGGGCACCGGCTTTGCGCCGATCAAGGCCTTGATCGAGCAACTGCAGTTCAAGGGCAGCACCCGTGCCGTGACCCTGTACTGGGGCGGCCGCCGCCCACAAGACCTGTACCTGCACGACTGGGTACTGGCCCGCGCCGCCGAGATGCCCCAGCTGCGCTACGTGCCCGTGGTGTCTGATGCCCAGCCCGAAGACGGCTGGAGCGGCCGCACCGGCTTTGTGCACCAGGCGGTGCTGGACGACTTTGCCGACCTGTCGGGCCACCAGGTGTATGCCTGCGGCGCCCCCATCGTGGTCGAATCGGCCCGGGTGGCCTACAGCGCCCAACGCGGCCTGCCCGCCGAAGAGTTCTACGCCGACGCCTTCACCAGCGAAGCCGACAAGCACGCAGCCGCCTGAGTCGGATAGCGCGGGGTGAACCCACCTCCCCAAGGGGCTGGGTCACATGCCCGTGCCACCACCCGATGGCTGGATCGACGACAGCCGAGCTTGCGGTCGCTTGTTGCCGATTGAGCAGCATTTGATGCTGATTGAGCAACACAGTCCCGTCGCCACCAGGCAGCAACAAAAAAAGCCACCCCGACGCACGTCAGGGTGGCTTTTTCACATCCGCCCGAACCCCCTCAGGCAGGGCAGACTGTTTGCCGACTTACTTGGCCGGCGCAGCGGGGGCGGCAGGTGCCGCGGCGGCGGCGGCAGCGGCATCCTTGTGATGCTTGTGGTGGCGCTTGTGCTTGTGCTCAGCCTTGGTGTCGGCGGCCGGGGCGGCCGGGGTGGCAGCAGCGGGCTCGGCCACCGGGGTGACGGTGGAAGGTGTCTTCACAGTGGCCGAGGCCGGTGCCGGGCCGACAGACGGTGCCGCAGCGGGCGCCTGGGCAAACGCAACACCGGACACACCGGCAGCCAGGGCAACAATCACGGCGGAGACGAGAGCTTGGACTTTCATGATGACTTCCTTCATTGACATGGAGACAACCTCCATGTGGATGACAACGCCCCGGGCTGTGCGAGGGCATGACGCCTGAATTGCAAAGGGATGTAAGCATTTGTTTGCGCCTTCAGACGCGACGACAATCAGGCCATGAAGCGCAGAAACGTCCTCCTCAGCCCGCTGGCCGCCCTGCCGGCGCTTTCCAACCTGCCTGCCCTGGCCCAGACCGGCGGTGCCGGGCGCCCGATCCGCATCGTCGTGCCTTATGCCCCCGGGGGCCCCATCGATGTGACGGCCCGCGTGCTGGCCGAACGGGTGAAAGATTCGCTGGGCCCGGTGATCATCGAGAACAAGCCGGGCGCGGGGGGCAACATCGGTGCCGATCAGGTGGCCAAGGCGGCCCCCGATGGGCTGACCATCGGCATCGCTGCCACCGCCACCCATGCCGTCAACCCCTGGCTGTACAGCCGCATGCCCTTTGATGCGCTGCGTGATTTCAGCCCCATCACCCAGATCGTGCGCGTGCCCAATGTGCTGGTGATCAATGCCGATACGGCTCGGCGCCTCAAGATCAACACTCTGGCCGACATGGTGGCCTATGCGCGGGCCAACCCGGCCAAGCTCAATTTCGGCAGCGGCGGCAGTGGCAGCGCCGGCCACCTGGCGGGCGAGATGTTCAAGGCCCAGGCCGGCATCTACGCGCTGCACATTCCGTACAACGGCGGCAACCCGGCACAGCTGGCCCTGCTGGCGGGTGAGGTCGACTTCAACTTCGACAACCTGGCCACGGCGGCGCCCAACATCCGCTCGGGCAAGCTCAAGGCCCTGGCCGTGACGACCGCCCAGCGCAGCCCCCTGTTGCCCGAGGTGCCCGCCGTGGCCGAGACCTACAAGGGCTTCAGCATCGACACCTGGTGGGGCCTGGTGGCCCCGGCGCACACGCCCAAGGACGTGATCACGCGCCTGAACCAGGCCTTTGTGGCGGCCCTGAATTCACCCGAGACCAAGACCCGCTTTGCGGGCCTGATGGCCGAGCCGGTGCCCACCTCGCCCGAGCAGTTCGGCGCCTTCATGAAGGGCGAGCTGGCCAAGTACGAGAAGGTGGTGAAGGCGTCTGGCGCCAAGGTGGACTGAATTCGCCGCTCAGCGGCGGGCGATCACAGCCGCGCGATGGCCTGATCGGCCACCGCAGCCAGCTCGGCCGCCTGCACCTGCTCGGGCCAGACCTCGGCCAGCGGCAGCAGCACAAAGGCGCGCTGGCGCATGCGGGGGTGCGGCAGGGTCAGCTCGGCGCTGTCCAGCCGGGCGTCGCCGTGGCTGAGCAGGTCCAGGTCGAGGGTGCGTGGCGCATGGCGGTAGGGGCGCTCGCGCCCCGCGGCCTGCTCCAGCGCCTGCAGCGCGTGCAACAAGGCCAAGGGCGCCAATTGGGTCTGCACCAAGACCACGGCATTGATGAAATCAGGCCCTCCGGCATCCACCGGAGCGCTGCGGTACAGCGAAGAGGCCTTGAGCAGTTGGCTGTGCGGCAGCCGGGCCAGATCGGCCAGGGCCTGGCGCACGGTGGCCTGGGCGTCGCCCAGGTTGCCACCCACGCCGATGCAGGCCAGCGCGGGCGCAGCAAGGAGGTCGGTCATGGCGTTCAGCAGGGGGCGGATGGGCCTCAGCCCTGGGCGTCGCCACCGGTGTCGGAGGGGGCGCCACCCTGGCCACCACCTTGCCCCCCGCGCGCACCCGAAGGCTTGCGGCGGCGGCGCTTGCGCGGCGCGGGCGTGGCGCCCTCGGAACCCTCACCCTCTGTCGATCGCTCTGACGATCGCTCTGAAGGGTGCTCGGACGGTTCGCGGCTGGCCGGGGCCGGCTGGGCGGGTGCGCCCTCGCCTTGCGGCTCGGCCTGGCGCGGCACGCGGCGCACCTTGGGGGCCGTGGCCTTCTGGCGCGCGCGCTGCTCTTCGCGCACCTGCTCCAGCAGGTCTTCGCGGGTGGTGTCGTCGCCGGTGCTGAATTCTTCCCACCATTCGGCCAGGGCTTCGTCCACCTCACCGATGTCGGCGCGCAGGCGCATGAAGTCAAAGCCAGCGCGGAAGCGGGCCTGCTCGACCAGGCCATAGGGCGCGCTGCCGGTGCGCTTGTCGAAGCGCGGCTGCATCACCCAGATCTCGCGCATGTCGGCGGCCAGCTTGCCGCGGCCCGACACATCGCCGATGCGGGCGTTGAAGACCTCGTCGATGGCGTCCTGCAGGGCCGGGAAGGGGTGCTGGCGTTGCGCCAGGCGCTGTTCCCAGCCGTCGCGCACGTCCTGCCACAGCACGGTGGCCAGCAGGAAGCTCGGGGCCACCGGCTTGCCTTCGCCCACGCGTCGGTCGGTGTCTTGCAGGGCCGCGGTCACAAAGGGTTGGTCGGCACGCTCGACCACCACGTCCAGCAGCGGGTAGATGCCACGCTGCAGCCCCAGCTTCTTGAGGGTGGCGATCGTGGCCAGCGCATGGCCGGTCTGCAGCAGCTTGAGCATCTCGTCGAACAGCCGGCTTTGCGGCACATCGGCCAGCAGGGTCTGTGACGACAGCAGGGGGGCGGCCGTCTTGGGCTCGATCTCGAAGCCCAGCGGGCTGAGCTTGGCGGCAAAACGCACGGCGCGGATGATGCGCACCGGGTCTTCGCGGTAGCGCGTGGCCGGGTCGCCGATC
>Ga0066460_1000090_pt1 | contig 23645 bp, 22 predicted proteins | sample LakWasMe88_LOW11_2_FD_59570 | JGI IMG/M metagenome (GOLD analysis project Ga0066460, IMG submission 59570) | Freshwater sediment methanotrophic microbial communities from Lake Washington under simulated oxygen tension - Sediment Metagenome 88_LOW11 | ecosystem: Environmental > Aquatic >... | reverse complement strand
GGCCGCCCGTGTCATGCCCATGACGCACAGGGCCGCTGCCGCTCAGGCCTTGGGGCCGTGGTCCAGGTAAGCCGACACGCGCTCGCCCCAGCGCTCTTCTGGGAAGTAGTCCCACACGGCATGGTGCTGGGTGGCCCAGTTGTCCCAGAACAGCAGGGTGCCCGGCTCCCACTTCACGCGCACCTGGAAGGCCAGATTGCGTTCGACGTGGCGGTACAAGTGCTGCAGCACAGACTGACTTTCCTGGCGGCTGAGCTGCACGATGTGCGAGGTGAAGGCCTCGTTCACGTACAGAAACTTCTGCCCGGTGAAGGGGTGGCGGGCCACCACCGGGTGCTCGGTGGCAGGGAATGTCTTGCCCGGCTCGGGCTGGGTGCCATAGCCCGCCGTCCAGGCGGTGGAGCCATCGTGCACGGCGGTCAGGCCGTCGAGAAAGGCCTTGTAGGGTGCCGACAGCGACTCATAGGCCAGCACCAGGTTGGCAAAGGCCGTGTCGCCGCCACCCGACTCGGGCAGGCGCGTGACGTGCAGGAACGAGCCCCAGATCGGGTTGGCGTCGCACGACACATCATGGTGCCAGGCGTCGCCCGCCGTGAAGCGCGACTGCGGCCCGGTGCGCCAGGCCAGCACCTCGGGGTCGTCGGTGCCACCGGCCACGGCGCGGCTCTTGGCCAACAGGTGGCGGTGCAGGGTGCCGAAGCGGCGCGCAAAACGCTTGTGCGCCTCCAGGTCCAGCGTCTGGCCGCGGAAGGCCAGCACCAGGTTTTCGCCGATGGCACGGCGGATTTCGGCGAATTGCTCGTCAGACAGCTCGCGCGACAGGTCCACGCCATGGATCTCGGCACCGATCGTGGGTGCCAGGCGCGTCAGCTTGAAGGTTTTGTAGGGCGCACGGGGCAGTGCGTGCCAGGCTTCGATGGCCTGCTTGTCGTTGAAGTCTTGGTAAAAGCTCATGGTGTTCGCTCAGTCGGTCGTCTGTTCCACGTGGGGTTCAACAAGGGGTTCTCACCGCTGGGGGCGGGCCTTCTGAGGGGCTGCCCGCCACCGGTTCGAGCCGAATCTAGCGCTGGCTCGGCAGCCGGTTACGACCCTTTTCAGATAAGAAAGAGTGATTCCGGCCAGATCTCCGAGGCTTGAGGAAACGCAAAAAACCGGGGCCCCAGGCCACGTGTGTTTTTGTCGCGGATCAAGCCCGCGGGGCCCGCGCTGTGGCTGAACAGAGCCACAAGCACCCGCACGGGGCGGCTGCCACACGCCTGCCATGACCAAACCTTGCGCTGGGTACAGACAAACTGCCCCCTATTGGATTAGCGTGGGCCTTTGACGCAGCGTTGCAAAGGCCCGGGCATGGAATTCAAGGATTACTACCAGCAATTGGGGGTGGGCAAGAACGCCACCGCGGACGAGATCAAGAAGGCGTTTCGCAAAAAGGCCCGCCAGTACCACCCCGATGTCAGCAAAGAGCCCAATGCGGCCAGCCGCATGGCCGAGCTCAACGAGGCCAACGCCGTGTTGTCCGACCCCGAAAAGCGGGCCGCCTACGACACCCTGGCCAACCAGCCCCAGGCCAGCCGTGCGGGCCAGGCCTACCAGCCCCCACCCCACTGGGACAGCGGCTACGAGTTCTCGGGCAGTGCCGACGACCTGGAAGGCGAGCACAGCGACTTCTTCGAGCAACTGTTCGGCCGCTCAGCCCGTGCCAGCCGGCAAGGCCGGGGCGCGGCCGGCATGGGCGGCGCCCGGCCGCAGGCACAGCGTGGCAGCGACCACCATGCCAGCATCGAACTCGATCTGGTCGATGCCTACACCGGGGCCCTGCGCACCCTCACGCTCCAGGCTGGGCGCCTGAATGAAGCCGGCCACCTGGTGCGCGAAGAGCGCCACCTGGAGGTGAAGATTCCCCAGGGCGTGCGCGAGGGCCAGCACATCCGCCTGGCCGGCCAGGGCAGCCCAGGCCTGGCCGGTGGCCCACCCGGCGACCTGTTGCTCGAAGTCGGCTTCAAGCCCGACGCGCGCTGGCATGCCGAAGGCCGCGATGTGCACCAGACCCTGCTGTTGGCGCCCTGGGAGGCGGCCCTGGGCACCAGCATCACAGTGGCCACCCCGGGTGGCGAGCTGGAGGTGCAGGTGCCCGCCGGCTGGCGCCGCGGCCGCAAGCTGCGCCTGAAAGAACGCGGCATCCCCGGCCACCCCCCCGGTGACCTGTACCTGACGCTGGAGCTGGCCCTGCCCCCGGCCGACACCGATGCGGCACGTGCCGCCTACACCGCCCTGGCCCAGGCCTGCCCGGGCTTCAACCCTCGCCAGCCCCACGGAGCCTGACCATGAACCCAGCCCCCCAAAGCCCTCACACAAGCCATGTGCTTGATGCCGAGCTGCTGCCAGACGATGCCTTCGACCTGGAGGCCCTGGCCCAGGCCTGCCGCCAGAGCCCGGACTGGGTGCGTGTGCGGGTCGAAACCGGCGTGCTGCAGACCGACCCGCCTGGCCAGGCCTGGCGCTTCAGCAGCCAGACCTTTGTGCGCGCACGCCGCATTGCCCACCTGGAAGCCACCTTTGACGCCGATCCCCAACTGGCCGCCTTGACGGTCGACCTGATCGAAGAGGTGACCCGTTTGCGTCGGCAACTGCAGCAGTTGCAGGCCTTGCACGGTGAGACGTCGACCTGAGGAGCGCAGCGCTGTAACGGGTCATTGCACCTGTCTGCCCGGCGGGCCGGGCGAGTTCCCCTACACTCGCCGGCAAACCCTGCGCCGGATCAGGGTGTTCCAGCGGCCCGCCAGGGCTGCTGGCAGCACCTGCCCCTGCCAAACCCGTCACCATGCAAGCCCCCATCCCGAGCTCATTTCTTGCCCTGATTGATGCCGATCTGGCCCAGGTCGGCACGCTGATCCAGCAACGCCTCAACACCGAGGTGGCCCTGATTGCCTACGCCGCCCAGCACATTGCCCAATCGCCCGAGCAGCGCGTGCGCCCGGCACTGGCGCTGGTCTGCGCCCAGGCCTTGGGTGACAGCGGGGCCCGCCAGCAGGTGCTGGCCGCGGCCGTCGAACTGATCCACGCCGCCCTGGCGCTGCACCACGAGGTGGACCTGCCGGCAGAGCAAGCCCCCGCAGGCCTGGGCAATGCCCCCAGCGTGCTGCTGGGCGACCTGCTCTACACCGGCGCCTTCCGGGCCATCGTTGAACTGGGCGACATGCGTGTGCTGCGCGTGCTGGCCGACGCCACCAACCAGGTGGCCGAGGGCTCGGTGATGTACCAGCAGACCTACCAGGCAGCGGATGCACCCGACACGACCGATGAGACCGGCCAGCAGCACCTGCGCATCACCATGGCCCGAACCGCCTCGCTGTTTGAGGCCGGGGCGCGTTGCTCGGCCATCCTGGCCGCGGCGCCGCCCGAGGTGGAGGCCGCTCTGGCCGCCTATGGACAAAGCTGGGGCCTGGTGTGGCAGTTGCACCGGGAAAGCCGCTCCGACCTGCCCGTGCCCGGTCGCCCGGACCGCCTGTCCGAAGTGGCTTTGACCACCGCCCTGGCCCAGGCGCAATCGGCGCTGAACCAAGCCAAGCAAGGGCTGGAACTGCTGCCCGAATCGCCCTGGAAGCAGGCGCTGCTGGACGATACGGCCCTCGCTTGAAATCGAAGACGACCGGGGAAAACCCGTAGACCAGGGTCACCAACCCGACCACCGGCAGGTTTTGAATGACAAACATATAATTGGCATCCCAATCATTTGGCGAGATGCTTTGTGTGTGCACGCCTGCCGGGCCTCGTCGGCCCCAGCGCCGCCGGCACACACGAGCCGCACCCCATGCCCTCTTCCGACAAGCCTGCGCGTGCCGTCTTTGGCGCACTGGTCTCCAACACGGCCCGCCAATGGCGCCGCGCCATCAACCGCCAGTTGCTTCCCCTGGGCCTGACCGAAGCCACCTGGCTGCCCCTGTGGCATGTGGCGCGCTCCAGCCACCCGATGCGCCAAAAAGACCTGGCCGCCCTGTTGGCCCTGGACACCTCGTCCGTGGTGCGCCTGCTGGACGAGCTGCAGGGCCAGGGCCTGATCGAACGCCGCGAGGGCGAAGACCGGCGCGCCAAGATCCTGCACGTGACGCCCGCCGGTCAAGCCATCGTGACCCAGGTGGGCCGCCAGACCGATCAGGTGCGGGCCACCCTGCTGGCGGGGATTGATGACGCCGCCCTGAACACCGCCGTGCAGGTGTTGGAACAGGTGCTGAGCACCCTGGCGGCTCTGAACGGCGCAGAGCCCGGCGAAGCCGCTGAAGAGGCCTGACATGCAGCGCCCCCTGCCCCCTTTGTGGCTGCTGGTGCTGATCACCTTCAGCGGCACGGTGGCCATGCACATCTTTGTGCCGGCCCTGCCCCAGGCCGCCCTCAGCCTGAACGCCGCTCCCGGCCCGATCCAGCTGACGATCAGCCTGTACATCCTGGGCCTGGCCGTGGGCCAGCCGATCTACGGACCGCTGTCCGACAGCTACGGGCGCCGACCGGTGCTGATGGTGGGCCTGGCCCTGTTCACGCTGGGTGGCCTGCTGTCGTTGTGGGCCCCGGATGTGCGCCTGCTGGCCGCTGCCCGTTTTGTGCAGGCCCTGGGCGGATGCGCCGGCCTGGTGCTGGGGCGGGCTATCGTGCGCGACAGCTCGGGCATGACGCAATCGGTACGCCGCCTGGCCATGATCAACCTAATCACCATGATCGGCCCTGGCCTGGCCCCGCTGCTGGGCCAGACGGTGACCGACTGGCTGGGCTGGCGCTTCATCTTCGTGTTGCTGATCGGGCTGGGCTTGCTCAACCTGTTGCTGACCTGGCGCATCCTGCCCGAAACCAGCCAACCCAGCGGCCACTTCCACCCCGCCAAACTCAAGCGCGACTATGGGCGGCTGCTCAGCTCACGCCCCTACTTGACGCTGGCCATCGGCGGTGGCTGCGCTACCACCTCGATCTATGCCTTTCTGGCGTCGGCCCCATTCATCTTTGTGCAGGAGATGCACCGGCCGCCGCACGAGGTGGCGCTGTACCTGGGCCTGCTGGTGGCCGGGCTGTCACTGGGCAACGCCCTGGCCAGCCGGCTGATCGGCCGCGTGAGCGTGGAGCACCTGATGCTGCGCGCGAATGCGTTGAGCCTGGCCAGTGCGGCCGTGCTGCTGGCGGTGTTGCTGGCCGGCCAGTTGCATTGGTGGCTGGTGCTGGCGCTGCTGCTGGTGTTCAACGTGGGCGCTGGCATGACCAGCCCCGCAGCGCTCACGCGCACGCTCAGCGTGCACCCCGATCTGGTGGGCTCGGCCGCCGGCTTGTATGGCGCCATCCAGATGGTGGTGGGCGCCCTGTGCACCGCCGCCGTGGGGCTGGGCCACGACCCCGCCCTGGCGATGGCCACCGTACTGGTCGTGGCCAGCACCCTGAGCCAGCTTGGCTTCAGGGATGCCTTGCAGACACCACCGCCCTGACCCTGTGCCAGCAAAGGCCGTGCGCCTGCGCGAAAATCACGCCCATGCCCAGCCCACAGCCTCAGAACGACGACCCCATGCCCACCCCGCCCGTGCCGCCCGAACTCGAGGACTGCTGCGGCAACGGCTGCGATCCCTGCATCTTCGACCGGCACGATCTGGCCATGGACGAGTACCGTCAGGCCCTGAGGGCCTGGCAGGCACGCCAGCCACAGGCACCCAAGACCTGAGCCCCGAAGGCCTGCCCCAGCCACTGCACCAAACGCATGTGGCCGACTTGTCGCAGGAGCCAGCACCTGCGAGCGCATGTTTCAAAGCGAACCGGGAAAGTCACACGCTGATCCGCGTTTTGGTTACATTAAGTAACAGCAGCGCCAAACTCCCCGACAAGCTTCAGGTTTGAGCGAGCCAAAACACGAAATCTGATAGACCCATGCCGATTTTGCGCGAAATTGCCGACGACCTGACGGTGAGACGAGTCGAAATCCTGGTCTCTCAATCCCGATTGGGCACGCTGGCAGCCTTGAGCCTGTGCGGCCTTTTCGGCTTCACCCTGGTCGAGCGCGTGGGATGGGCCGCGTACGGCGCCTGGTATGCCGTGGTGGCCTGCGGCTACCTGTTGCGACAGTGGTACTACCACGTGCATCTGCGCCGCCAGGGGCCCACGCCGGGCACGCTGGATGCCATGGCGGCCATCAACACCATCACAGGCGCGCTGGCGGTGTCCTGCCTGCCCTTGTTCTCCAGCGCTCTGGACATCATCGACCTGGCGCTGCTGTCAGCCCTGGTGGTGGGCTGGGCAGCGGTCACGGTGACGGTGCTGTCCGCCAGGCCTCGCATCTATGGCGTTTTTCTGGTCCTGAGTCTGGGTTCCGTGCTCTACGCCTGGCATGGGCATGTGCAGCCCCACGCCTTGCTGACCCTGGCGACCAGCTTGCTCTTCGGCGGCGTCCTGCTGCTCAACGTGTGCCGGATGATGGAGCGCCAACAGCAGTCGGAATACGAACACCAGAGAGCCATCACCGACAGCCTGACCCAGTTGCCCAATCGTGAAGGGATCCGGGCCGATGGCGACGCCCACCTGCGCCAGGGCAATGATCCCTTGGTGCTGGTACTGGATCTGGACCGTTTCAAGGCCATCAACGATGCGCTGGGCTATGAATTTGGCGATGCTGTGCTGATCGAGGCGGCCCGGCGCCTGCACAGCATTCCCGAGGTCAAGGTGGGTCGGCTCCATGCCTCGCAGTTCTGTCTGTTGGCCTCCAGCCATGCCGAGACCACCGACCTGATCGAAGAGGTGCGGACCCGCTTTGCCGAGCCCCTGAACGTGATGGGCGAGCCCGTGGACATCAGCTTCACCGTGGGCGTGGCGGTGGCACCCCGGCATGGGCAGAGCATGCAGCACCTGATCCGTGCCGCCGCCATCGCCACCCATGCGGCACAGCGGGTCAATGCCGACTGGCTGACCTTCTGCGACAGCATGGAGCTGACCTCGCGGGCCGACCTGAGCCTGCTGTCCAAGCTCAAGGACGCTGTCACGCAGAACCAGTTGGAAATGCACCTGCAACCCAAGGTCCGCATCGCGGACGGCAGCATCGAGTCGGCCGAAGCCCTGATCCGCTGGCGTCACCCCGAGCGGGGCCTGATACCCCCCAGTGAATTCATTCCGTTTGCCGAGCAGACGGGCAGCATCCGCATGCTGACCGAATGGATGCTCAAAAAGGCCTTGTTGGTCTGCGCCCAACAGCGGGCTGCAGGGCGGCCGATCCAGATCTCGGTCAACATCAGTGCCAGCGACCTGCGCGACGACCGCCTGGGCCGCCAGGCGCAGGAACTGGCAGCCCGCCTGAATGCCAGTCCGAGCGACATCCGCTTCGAGGTTACAGAGAGCAGCGTGATGGATGACCCGGATACCGCTCTCAAGCACTTGTATGCCTTGCGGCAGGGCGGCTTCAGCCTCTCCATCGACGATTTCGGCACCGGGTATTCATCGCTGGCCTACCTGCAGAAGATGCCTGTGCAAGAGCTCAAGGTGGACCGCTCCTTTGTCAAAGGCGTGCAGCAAGGCAGCTCCGCCGAGGTGCTGCTTGATTCAATCTGCTCGCTGGCCCATCGCATGGGCCTGAGCATCGTGGCCGAGGGGGTGGAAACCGCCGAGGAATGGGCCATCGTGAAACGCCTGGGCTGCGAATACGTGCAAGGCTGGTATGTCGCCAAGGCCATGCCCGTGGAGGCGTTCTGGGACTGGCGCCAGCTGAATGAACCTGTGATTCCACCCGGGCTTTGACAGCCCCTCTGCAGCCCCCGGCTGATCGGGATCGGCCACCAGATACTGGAGCGAAATTGCCTATGACCACTGTGCGCTACGTCTGCGTGTCGGATCTCCACCTCGGTGCCCCGGACAGCACCCTCACGCAGCTGAATGCGGCCGGCGAATTTGACGCCGCCCACCCCAGCCCCACGCTGCTGCACTTTGCCTCGTCGCTGCGGCGCACGCTGCGCCACCTGGCCCAGGCGGCCCAGGCCCAGGGCCTGGCCCCCACGCCGCCCACCCTGGTGCTGCTGGGCGACATCCTGGACCTGGGCATTTCGCCCATGGGGCAGGTGGCGCGGGTGTTCACCCAGTTTGTCGAGGCCCTGTTTCCCCCTGGCCAGGAGCCGGTGCTGGCCCCCACCATGCTGCTGGTGCCCGGCAACCACGACCACCACCTGTGGCGCATGGCCCAGGACACCTTGTTCGTCGACGCGCTGCGCCAGGGCCAGATCCATGACGACCTGATCGACCACTCGGAGTACCGCGACCGCCCCCCGGGCTCCGAGATCCCGTGCGACATGCTGACGGCCATTCTGCGCCGCCACCTGCCCGATGAGCCCCAGGCCCGGGTGCACATCGCCTACCCCAATCTGTGCCTGCTCGCGCCCGACCGCCAGCGCGGCGTGGTGCTGCACCATGGCCACTACATCGACCCGACCTACCGCCTGATGAGCACCATCAATGGCCTGATGTCGGGGCAAACGATGGGCGACCTGAGCGCCGAGAGGCTGGAGGAGGAAAACGGTGCCTGGGTCGACTTTCTGTGGTCCGACCTGGGCAGCGCGGGCGACACCGGGCGCGAGGCCTTCTCGCTGTACCAGGTCATGAACAATGCCGGCGCTTCGCATGCCTATGCCGACCAGTTCCGCGAACGCCTGCTGGACCGGGTGGCGAGCCAGTTCGGCTTCAGCGGCAGCATGCCGCTGTACCAGGGCATCACGCTGCGGCAACTGGTGGGAGCGCTGATCGAGCTCACCCTGACGCGCAATGCCCAGGGTCAGCGCAACAACTTTCTCGATGTGCTGCCCCCCGACGATCTGAAGAACCTGAGCGCCTTCATCAGTGGTCCGGCCCTGTACGACCTGCAACAGGCTTTGCGTCCCCACGCATCGGCCCACCAGGCCCTGCCCGACTTCGACCTGTCCTTTGTCTATGGCCACACCCACAAGCCCTTCCAGCAAGAGTTGGTCATCGAAGGCCTGAACCAACCGGTGGCCGTCTACAACACCGGCGGCTGGGTGCTGGACCAACCCACCATGACCTTCACCCAGGGGGCCTCGGCCGTGTTCATCAGCGACTCCATGGATGTGGCCGCCCTGCGCCTGTTCAATGACCCCGTGGCCTCGCAGATGGCCCCGGTGCGGGCCGAGGGCCTGCAGAACTTCCGCGACCGGCACAACCCCTTGCTGGGCGCCTTGCAAGCGGCGGTCGCGGCCACCGAAGCCGACTGGGCCGCCTTCTCGGGCTGCGCCCGCGACAAGCTCGAATCCCTGGCTGCGGCAGCGCTCAATGCCCGGTCCATGGCCCACCCTTACCAGAAAGGAGCCCGGCCATGATGCGCAGGATTGCCCAAGACATTGGCCAGGGCCTGGCCGCCATAAAGCCCTCGTACGAGGTGGTGGTGGTGGGCTCGGGCTATGGGGCCGGCGTGGCGGCCTCGCGGCTGGCGCGTGCGGGCCGCCAGGTGGCCCTGCTGGAACGCGGCCTGGAGCACCTGCCCGGCGAGTTTCCGGCCTCGCTCAACCAGGCCCGGGGCGCCATGCGCGTGGACACCCAGGCCCAGACCCTGGGTTCGCCCACCGGGCTGTACCAGCTGCATGTGCACGCCGACATGCTGGCCATGGTGGGCAACGGGCTGGGCGGCACCTCATTGATCAACGCCAACGTGTCACTCGAGGCCGACCCCGAGCTGCTGCGCAGCCCGGCCTGGCCCCAACCCTTCCGGGACGACCCTCAGCTGCTGGCCCCCTACCTGCAGCGGGCCCGGGCCACCCTGGAGCCGCGCACCTACCCGCTGGACCGGCCCACGCCGGCCAAGCTGGCCGCCCTGCGGCAGTCGGCCAACCACCTCGACAAGCCTTTCAGGCGCGTGCCGATCAACGTCACCTTTGAAGACCGGGTCAACCCCTTCGGCGTCACCCAGCCGGCCTGCAACGATTGCGGCGACTGCACCAGCGGCTGCAACGTGGGCGCCAAGAACACGGTGCAGATGAATTACCTGCCCGACGCCGAGCGCCATGGCGCCAGCCTGTTCACCGGCGTGAGCGTGAGCCACGTGAGCCGCGAGGGCACGCGCTGGCGCGTGCACTACCGCCCCACCGCCCAGCCGGAGGCCGCCCTGCACAGCGTGCTGGCCGATGTGGTGGTGCTGGGCGCCGGCAGCCTGGGCTCCACCGAGATCCTGCTGCGCTCGCGCCAGCACGGCCTGCCCCTTTCAGACCGGCTGGGGGCCTCGTTCTCGGGCAATGGCGATGTGCTGGGCCTGGCGTATGACGCGGGCTGGTCGCCTCAGGCAGCCTCGGCTGCGCAGGCCACCCCGGCCGACGACGACCAGGGCGAAGACCCGGACGAACTGGCTTTGCGTGAACCCGCGGTGGCCGATGTACCCGGCCTGCACGGGGTGGGCCTGGGCCAGCGCAAGCCGGTGGAAGGCGCCCTGCCCGGCCCCTGCATCACCGGCGTGATCGACCTGCGCCAGGAGCCCGACCCCAAAGACCGCCTGGTGATCGAAGAAGGCGTGATCCCAGGCGCGCTGGCCCTGGCGCTGGCCCCGGCCCTGTTCTTTGCCTCGGCCCAGCTCAACACCGCCTTCGAATACGGCGCGGAGGATGGCAAGCGCAAACTGCTCGATGCCAAGGCCATTGGCGACGCCGTCCAGCAAGACCCAGGCCAACTGGCCGACATGGCCTACCGCGGCGCGGTGGACCGCACCCAGACCTTTCTGGTGATGAGCCTGGACGATGCCCAGGGCCAGTTGAAGCTGCACGACGACCGCCTGCGCATAGCCTGGCCGCATGCCGGGCGATCCCCCGTCATCGAGCACGACAACCAATGGCTGCGCCGCGCCAGTGAGGGCATCCAGGGCCAGTTCATCGCCAACCCGCTGTGGACCGAGGGCATGGGCCAGAAGCTGGTCACGGTGCACCCGCTCGGGGGCTGCGCCATGGGTGACGATGCCGAGCATGGCGTGGTCAACCACCAGTGCGAGGTCTTTGCCGGTTCGCACGGCGAGGCCGTGCACGAGGGGCTGTACGTGTGCGATGGCGCGGTGATCCCGGCCGCGGTGGGGGTCAACCCGCTGCTGACCATCACCGCCGTGGCCGAGCGTGCCTGCCAGCGCCTGGCCGACCAGCGGGGCTGGACCATCCAGTGGGGTGACACGCCTGCCCACCCGGCCGCCCCACCGGCCGCAGCCGAGGCACCGGCGCCCTCCGAAAGCCTCTGGTCGCGCCTGAAAAACGCGGTGCAAGAGGAACTGCAGACCGCCGAGCACGCCCTGCAGCAGGCCGGCCACACCCTGATGCAAGAGCTGATCCAGCCCCTGGAAGACGGCGCGCTCGACTGGGCCAAGGCGGAAGTCGCCGCGGTGTTGAAAGCCGCCATTGCACGCTTTCCGCAGCTGCTGAGCCCGGCGTTCTCGTTTTCCGAGCGCATGGCCGGCTGGGTGAGCACCGAAGCCCTGCAGCAGAACGGGCCCGGCGGGCTGATCCACGACTTCGAGATCGCCCGCGCCTGGGGGCGCCGCCGCGGCCAGGCTTTGAGCCTGGAGCTGTTGGTGCACACCCAGGACCTGCACCAGCTCAACACCCAAGAAGACCACCCCGCCGACATCGCCGGCCTGGTGCATTGCCACGCCCTGGACCCGGAGCCCATGGCGGTGCGCCAGGGGCGCTTCCAGTTGCTGCGCACCGATGAGCAGCAGGTGGAGACCTGGCTCATGGTGTACGATATGACACTGGAGCGCGCGCAAGGGCGCGGCCAATTCCACCTGCGCGGCCACAAGCGCCTGCACCAGACAGCCAGCTCATCGAGTTGGCAAGACCTGACCACGCTGTTTGTGGAGGTGCGTGAACAGCCCGGTGGCGCCCTGGTGGCCCAAGGCATCGCCTCGCTGGCGCTGGACGACCTGCTCAAGCAGCTCACCACGCTGAAGCTGGAGGCGGTCACGCCCCTGGCCCGGCAGATCCAGGCCCACCAGCCCGGGCTGCTGGACACCATCCACCTGCTGTACCTGGAGCAGTTTGCGGGCTTCTTTGGCATGACCGTGTTCCAGGCTTACGGGGGCCTGCTCTCGTGCCTGAACGACTTCCCGGGCAAGGCCCTGCCCCAATGGGCCGGGCGGCCTTTGAAGGCGCCGGCCCCGGAGGTACACAGCGTGCCGCTGGACGATGGCTTTTCAATCCAGCTGACCCGCTACAAGGACAAGGGTTCCAAGGGCCCGGTGATCCTGGCCCCGGGCTTCTCGATCCGGGCCTCGTCGTTTGCCACCGACACGGTGGATGAGAACCTGGTCGAGGCCTTGTGCCGCGACGGCTTCGATGTGTGGCTGCTCGACTACCGCGGCAGCATCGACTCGGGCAGCCCGCTGCAGCCCTACACGATCAGCGATATCGCCCGCCACGACTGGCCAGCCGCCGTGCGCCATGTGCTGGCGCAGACCGGCCGACCCGACCTGCAGGTGATTGCGCATTGCGTGGGCTCGATGACGCTGCTGATGGCCTTGCTGGAAGGCATGCCCGGCGTGCGCTCGGTGATTGCCTCGCAGCTCACGCTGCACCCCATCACCAACTGGCTCAACGACCTGAAGAGCGAGCTGGGGGTGTCGCGCCTGCTGCAGAACATGCCCGAGTTCGGCGGCCATGTCGACTTCGTGCCCGGTGGCACCGACTTCGACAGCCAGTTGGACGCCGTGCTCTGGGGCGTGCCCGTGCCCGAAGGCGAGGCCTGCAAGAACCCGGTGTGCCGCCGCCTGTTTGCCATCATGGGGCCCTCGTACCGGCACGACCAGCTCAACCACGCCACCCACACCGCCCTGGCACGCATGGTGGGGCCGGTGTCGCTGCGGCCCTTCGACCAGCTGAGCCTGATCATGCAAAAAGGCCATGTGGTGGACCCGCTGGGGCACGAGCGCTACCTGAGCCCCGAGCGGGCGCGCCACCTGGCCCTGTCCATTCACTTCATTGCGGGCGCGCGCAACCAGTTGTTCCTGCCCGAGACCAGCCTGCGCACCCTGGCCTGGCTCAGCGAGCACAACGACCCGGGCCTGTACAGCCGCCAACTCTTCAAGGACTACGCCCACATGGACCTGTTCATCGGCAAGAACGCGGCCACCGAGGTCTACCCGCAGCTGATCGCCGAGCTGAACCGGCACCGCTGAGCGCCCCCTCCAAGCCCACCCGAACCCATGTACGCCGGTCACTTCGCCATCGGCCTGGCCTTGCAAAGCCGCATCCCGCGGCAGCCGGCCTGGCCCGTCCTGCTGGGGGTGGGCCTGCTGGACATGCTCAACGGCCTGTTCATCGTGCTGGGCTGGGATCAGGTCAGCCCCAACCTGGCGGCCGGCCCCTACCTGTACTTCGACCTGCGCTTCATCGACTGGGACCACTCCTTGCTGGCGGCCGGGCTGTGGTGCGGCGCCTGGGGCCTGCTGTGCTGGCGCCGCAGCCGGGCGCTGGCGGCCTGGGGCCTGGTGGCGGCGCTGTCGCATTGGGTGGCCGACTGGCCGGTGCACAACCACGATCTGGCCCTGTTTCCGTACGCTGAGCAGCACCTGGGCGCCGGCCTGTGGGCCCGCCTGGGCCCCTGGGCCTGGTGGCTGGAGGGCGGCCTGGTGCTGGGCCTGATCGGGCTGGCCTGGCAACAGGCCCGCCAGCACGGTGCCGACTGGCGCTGGCCCTGCGCCCTGGTGGCCGCGCTGTGGCTGGGCCTGAACCCCTGGCTCTCGCCCATGCGCTGGATGGCCGCGTGGCCCGAGCCCTGGGCCCACCTGGGCCATGGCACGCTGGTCGGCCTGGGCTTTCTGCTGCCGGGTCTGGTGCTGATGGCCGTGGTGAAACAAGCGCCCTCAAGGCCCGAACAACCCACCCCGTAAATTCACCTGTTTTGCACTTTGTGACGCTTTGGCCGTGCTCCAATCGAGCGCTTTGGCTTTGTAGTTTCCGTGCATTTCATGTCTCCGATGGCGCCCTGGTTGCGCCGCTTTGTCGCCTGTGCCGCCGTCAGCACCGCATTCCTGGCCCCTCAAACCTCTGGCTGGGCCGCCCCCCCAACGCAGGCTCTGCCCACGCGCTTTGCCGAATGCCCTCAGTTCTTTGCCGGCGGTCATCCGCCCGAGGTGCCAGCAGCGCGTGGTTTGCGCGAGCTGTGTTACGAGGCGTTTGCCGTGCTGCACAGCGGCGAAACCCGCACCCCGGTGTTCGTGGCCGAGCGCCTGAACCGCCAGCGCATCGAGGACGCCGACGAAAAGCGGGCCGACAAGTTCTTTGCCGACGCCCGCCTGCCACGCAGCGAACGCGCCGAGCTGGAAGACTACAAAGGCTCGGGCTATTCACGCGGGCACATGGCCCCGGCGGGTGACATGCCCACACCCAGCGCCATGGCGCAAAGCTTTTCGCTGGCCAACATGGTGCCGCAGAACAGCCAGAACAACAGCGGCCCCTGGGCCAAGATCGAGAAGGACACCCGCCGCTATGCCTTGCGCGCCCAAGGCGATGTGTTCGTGATCACCGGCCCGGTGTTCGAACCCGGCAGCGAGCGCATCGGGCCACGCGGCGTGCGGGTGCCGGCCTACCTGTACAAGCTGGTCTACGACGCCCACACCGGCAAGGCCTGGGCCCATTGGCAGCGCAACCAGGCCGGTGAGCGCGTGTCAGCCCCCATCAGCTACGCCGAGCTGGTGCGGCGCACAGGCATTGAGTTTCTGGGGGCGCCTCAGTAACGGCCAGACAAAGCACGCCAAACCGCGTGCAACGCAAGCAGCAGCCTCGATGACCCGCGCCGAGCATGGCGCCGCTGCACCAGCAAGTCCTGGTGGGTCTGTTTGGCGCGCCATGCCGCTTGGGCAAATCATCGACCCGGTTGCGATGCGCATCCGACAACGGATGCCCCCATCCCCACCGTGATGTTCCGGCTGGCGCATCTGATCCGCTCAGCAGCATTGAGCACCGCTGGGCGGAGTACTCAAAGCCAGGGCCGTGGCTCCCTTGAAAATCCTTCACGCACGCCCACTGAATATCAAAGCATCTGAAGATTCCGATTGACGAACCATCATATTTGGCCACTCGATTCAATCAACCTTGATAAGTGCCGCGCGAAAAATAGATTATCCACTCGCATGGATTTAATGAAGATAAACTCAAGGACAGCACCCCATGAAAAAACCTCCATTCTCTCTCGCCTGGGCCGCTTCAAAACGCATTTACGACCCCACCAACTCGGGTGCAAAAGTGGCCGAGACCATTGGTGGATTCGTGGAAAGAAATATCAATAATCCAGACCCCAAACAAAAATGGAGCAATACCTGCGCAGTGCGCATGAGTTATATTTTAAATCAAGCTGGTTTGCTCATCCCCAGAAAACCTGGAAAGACCGTATCTGGCGCAGACGGGCGACATTATTTCTTTCGTGTCAAAGACCTCATCGACTTCCTGAAAAATTGCTGGGGGCCAGCCAATATCGTCAAATACCCACCTTCAGGGGGCGGCGCTTTGGCGGGCAAAAAAGCATTATTCTATTTGAGGTTTCCGGCTGGTCGGATTCGCAAGGTCATGCAACGCTCTTCAATGGCATTACCTGTTATGACCACTGCTATTTCAACGAACCAGGCGCAAAATACCGAACTGATCGAGCAAACTTCTGGAGCCTGAATTGAAAAGCGTGCACTTGAAGTCTGCATATCTGACAGCATTGATTCTTTTCACGCCGGTCAGCCATGCGAAAAACGGCGCAGACATGTCGCCTCAAGCCAGCACACGAACCCATGCCCAGAACTACAAAGACATGGTCCTGGCAAGCTGCATCGCGAGCGCCTACACGAATGAGAAGAATGCGGCAATTGATGCTGGAAGCAGCGTGAGCGCATTGCGGGATTGGACCTACTACGACCTGGAGAAAAGCCCGGACGCCATCCAGTCTCTGGTCAATTCCTATTTGGCACGCAATTATCAAAACCCGCTGGCAGAATCAGAAATAAAAGGTGTTCGTTTCGACTTGCTGAAATGCCTGGATCTGTACCACAGCAAACAGCTGGAATCGCTGGTCAAGCGGATCGTCATCCACCCCAAACGCACCTACCATGAAGGTGACCCGCCGCCTGTGAAAATCAGGTGAAGGAAGGCGCGGGGCAACAAATGCCAGGCAGACAATTGCCAGCCCCCGATTCAAAAGTGTGCCCCCATCAAGGGGTGCGAGGGGTCACAGCACAGCACAGCACAGCACAGCACCGCGCCGCCCGCAGCCAGCCGCTCGCGCAGGGCCTGCCGCACCTGGGGCCACTCATCATCGATGATGCTGAAGCGCACCGAGTTGCGCTTGCGCCCGTCGGGCATGATGCGTTCGTGCCGCACGATGCCCTCCTGCACCGCGCCCAGGCGCAGGATGGCGGCGCGCGAGCGCTGGTTGATCTCGTCGGTGGTCAGTTGCACGCGCACGCAGTGCATCACCTCGAATGCATGGCGCAGCAGCAGGTACTTGGCCTCGGTGTTGGCAAAGCTGCGCTGCCAGCGCGCGGCCAGCCAGGTGGCGCCGATCTCCAGTTTGCGGTGCCGGCGGTGGATCTTCCAGAACCGCGTGGTGCCGATCACCTCGCCGGTGGCCACCAGCTCGGTGGCAAAAGGCATCACGGTGCCCGCCTCGCGCCCGGCCAGGGCCTCGGCCAGGTAGGTGTGCACCGTGTCGGCCGAGGGCACCACCGTGAAGGGCAATTGCCACAGTTCACCATCGGCTGCGGCCCTCAGCAGGGCTGGGCCATCATCGGCCTGCAAGGGGCGCAGCCGGATGCGCGGTCCCTGCAACGTGGTCAGCAGATCGAACGATGCGGGTGCTGAGGGCTGAGGCACTGACACGGGAGACTTCGGCGTGGGGTTCATGGCCATAGATTCTGCCGTGTCGGCCCAGGCTAAGATGTGCCCCCTTCCGGGCGCAGCCTCGCCCCAGCAGTTCCCAACACCACGGTCTCCAACCACCCCATGCAAGCCTTGCTCGACACCATCGCCACGATGGACATGCCCCAAGACGCCCAACGCCTGTTCCACGGCCGGGGCGGCCGCTACCCGGGCTGCGAGCAATGGACGCTGGACGCCTACCCACCGGTGTGGGTGGTGACCAGCTTTCTGCCGGTGTCCGATGAGGAGCTGGCTACGCTGCAGACCGCGCTGCAGGCCCGCTGGGAACAGATCGCCCCCGGGCAGCCGCTGAACTGGGTGTTTCAGCAGCGCCTGGAAGGCCGTGCCGAAACCCGGCTGATGGCCGGCAGTGTGCCCGAACCGCATGTGGTGACCGAAGCGGGCGCGCAGTACCGGGTGCACGTGCTCAAGGGGCAGAACCACGGCCTGTTCCTGGACATGGCCGAAGGCCGGCGCTGGGTGCGCGAGCACCTGCTGGCCCACCCCCACCCCAACGGCCTGCGCGCCCCCAAGGTGCTGAACCTGTTTGCCTACACCTGTGCGTTTTCAGTGGTGGCCCTGCAGGCCGGTGCGCGTCAGGTGGTGAACGTGGACATGAGTTCCGGCGCCATTGCCATCGGCCAGCAGAACCACCGACTCAACGGGCTGGACACCGGTGCCAGCTTTCTGGCCCACGACATCTTCACCACCTGGGGCAAGATCAACCGGGCCGGGCCGTATGACCTGATCATCGTCGACCCGCCCACGCACCAGAAGGGCAGCTTTGTGGCCACCAAGGACTACGCCCGGCTGATGCGCCGCCTGCCCGATCTGCTGGCCCCTGAGGGGTGCGCCCTGCTGTGCCTGAACTCGCCCACCCTGGGGCTGAGTTTTCTGCAGGACCAGATGCGCGAACTGGCCCCCAGCCTGGTCTTTGAGCAGCGGGTGACCAACCCCGCGGTGTTTGCCGACAGCAATGAAGACCGCTCGCTGAAGGTGTTGGTGTACCGGGCTGCGCCGGCAGAGGCCGGCGCCACAACGGACGCCATGCCGGTGTAAAGACACGTCAGCCTGAGGCCAGAACAGGGGGTGTTGGCTGGCAAATGGAAAACCCCCAGGGCCCAAGGGGCTCAGGTGATGCTAAATTGCATACAAGGTCGTCGAATTTAGCGATAACCGGTCTATCCATTGCCCATATTCCAGAGCTTCCATGCCGCATTCCCCGGAACTGCACACCGACACTCTGGACGCCCTGCCCACCCCCGCCGTGGTGGCGGTGTCAGGCCAGATTGTTCATGCCAACCCCGCCTGCCTGGCGTTGCTCGAGGCCGAGCAGGCCGACCAGGTGCTGGGGCGCACCTACAGTGATTTCACCCACCCGCTGGATCGGGTCCGGGCCCGGAGGCGCGTGCAGGCCCTGAGCCAGGGCGGTACCCCTGGCCAGCGCAACCTCAGCACCCACTACCGCATGCAAACCTGCTGCGGCAATACCCGCATGGTGCTGCTGGCCAGTGCCAAGGTGCTGTGGCAGGGGCAGCCGGCCTTGCTGGTCAGCGGCATCGACATGACCCACCTCGACCGCCTGCAGCACGAGATGCAGGAAAGCGAGCGCAACTTCCGGCGTCTGTTCGAGAAGATGCAGGACGTGTACTACCGCACCGATGCCCAGGGGGTGGTGCAACACGTGGGCCCGGGCGTGCGCCGCGTGCTGGGTTACGAACCCCATGAGATCGAAGGCCGCACGGCCGAGTCGTACTACCCACAAAGCAAGGACCGGGATGCCTTCAAGGCCGCCATTATGGAGCACGGTGAGGTGTCCGACTTCCCCGGTCAGATGGTGCGCCGCGACGGGCAGGTGATCGACATCTCGATCAGCAGCCACGCGCTGTACGACCAGCACGGCGCCTTTGCCGGGGTGGAGGGCATCTACCGCGACGTGACCCAGCGCAAAAACCTGGAGCGCGAGTTGCACCGCCTGGCCAGCACCGACATGCTGACCGGCCTGAGCAACCGCCGTGTGCTGCTGGAGGCCGCCGAATCGCTGTTCCTGGCCAGTGCGGGCGACAGGGCTCCTGGGGCCTCGCCTGCGCCGGCCCTGCTGATCCTCGATCTGGATCACTTCAAGTCCATCAACGACCGCTACGGTCACCTCGAAGGCGACCGGGCCCTGATCGAATTTGCCGCAGTGGTGCGCGCCGAATTGCGCAGCAGCGATGTCGTCGGGCGCATGGGTGGCGAAGAGTTTGCCGTGCTGCTGCCCGACACCCGCAGCGACGAGGCCGAGGCCATTGCCCAGCGTATCCTGCAGCAACTGCGCCGCAAGCCGCTCTGGAGCGAGGCGGACCAGGCGCCGCGCGGTATGACCGCCAGCATCGGTGTGGCCAGCCGTTTGCCCAGCGACCGCCACCTGCGCGACTGGCTGGACCGCGCAGACAAGGCCCTTTACCAGGCCAAACACCTGGGGCGCGACCGGGTGGTGCTGGCTTGAAGGCCCGGCGCCGCCCTGGCTGCCGAGCCTCGCGCGCTGAAAGACAAAGCCTGCTCAGGGGGCTGGCAGCCGTGGTGCGGGTGCGCTCACCGCTTCCGAGCTCAGGTACTCGATCAACAGACGCCGGTCTTCGGCCGACCTGACGCTGTAGTTCATGCGCTGCCCGGGGATCAGGGCCTCGGGGTTGCTCAGCCAGGCGTCCAGGGTCTTGGCCGACCACACCACAGCGCTGGATTGCAGCGCGGGCGAGTAGGCGAAATCAGGCACGCGGCCGGCCTGCCGGCCGATCAGGTTGCGGTGCATGGGCCCCACCCGGTTGGCGTCCACAGCATGGCAGCCGCCGCAACGGGATTCGTACAGCGTGCGTCCCTGGATCAGCTCATTGGCAGGCACGGGGCCGGCCTGGCCGGTGGCGCCCCAAGTCAGCAGCGCCAGGGCGGCGCAGCCAGGCAAGCCGCGCAGGTGCAGGATCGGGCTCATTGGGTGATGATGTCCCGGTGCATGGGGGCCAGCCGGGCCAGCATCTGGTTTTGTGCCGAGAAGGGGATGGAGCGGGCATCCATGGCCTTTTGCAGGTCCTCGACCAGCGCATTGAAGTGGCCCTTGCTCACGCCCATGTCGGCATGGGCTGCAGCCATGTCGGGCCCCTGGTACTGGCAGGGGCCGCCGGCCACCTGACACAGCTGCTCGGTCAACTGGTGCTTCAGGTGGTCGAGGTTGGTGTTCTTGAACTTGTCGGCAATGCGTGGATCGGCTGCCAGTCGGTTGACGAAATCGTCCATCAACTGGGTCAGCCCAGCCTTCTCGCCGAAGGATTTGTACAGGGCAGCCGGGTCGCTGGCCGCCATGGCGGGCGCCGCGGTCTGGGCCATCGAGGGCGTGGCAATGGCGATGCACAGGGCGGCAGCGGCCAGGGCGATGCTGTTTTTCATGGTCTTACTCACAGGGATTGGGTTGGCTGGGTTGGCTGAGGTGGTGTCAGGCGGCAAGGCCGACCTCAGAACGCGAATTGGGTTGACAGGAACAGCCCGCTTTGGCGGCGGTTGCCGGTCACGCCGGGCACCACCTGGCCCAGATCGACATAGGCCGCGGTGACCGAGAAGTTCTTGCTCGGGGCCCAGGCCACGAACAGGTCTTTCCAGTGGTCCTGGTGCAGGGCGTTGCCCAGGCCTGCGGCCCGACCCAGGGCCTCGAGGTTGTTGGGCATGAAGCGGTACTCGGCCCCCACCACCAGGTTCTTGTTCAGCAGGTAGGCCACCGAGAACTCGGGCTGCAGGCTGCGGCTGTCACGCCCGGGCGCTGCCGAACCAAACCCCAGCAGCCCCCCCTGGTTGGCGTTGGTGTAACGCAGCGTGGCGTTGAGCAAGATGCCCTGGGCCAGCAGCAGTTTGGTGGCCGAGGCATACAGGTCGGTGCCCGTGGTCTTGGCGTGCAGAAAATCGAGCACCGGGCGGATGGTGCCGGCATCGGTGCTCTTGTATTCCATGCCCACCGCGATCTGCGGCATCAGCGTGTCGCTGTCGAGCACCGCGTCGCCCGCCACCCTGACCTTGGCACCGAGCACGGTCATCTTGATGTGCTGGCCATTGGCCACGCTGAAGCCCAGGCCATTGAGGGCCACGGCCGGGCCGGCATTGAAATCCTGCTCACCCACCGAGAGCTCGAAGCGCTCTCGGAAGCCCAAGGCCGCACCGTAGCTGGTCAGCCCGTAGTCCTTGGTTTTCAGGCGGCTGATGCTGACGCTGCCGCCCACCTCATCGGCCGAGGCATTGCTGCCGATCACGGCCCAGGGCGTGATGCCCCCGCCCGCCGGCCCTTCCACCGTCGACACCCCACCCGTCAGCAGCAGCTTGCCGGTATCGGCCCACGCCTGCCCGGACCCCAGAGCGCCGGCGGCGAGCAGGGTCAGGGAACAGATCCATCCATGTTGCTTTTTCATCGTTGCGAACTCCATCCAGGTTGAACACGGCGCATGCCCCATGCGCCCTTGCCCACCTGGTACGGGCCGCTTCAGCAACTGGATTCAATTTCAGATGCAAAAAGCAGAAAAAAACCGGCCTCCGATCACAGCGTCCGGTGCACCACAGGTCCCTTGAAGAGGATGGGCCCCTGCGGGCCACCGGCCTCAGGCACACCGCCCTCCACCTCCAGGCTGAGGGCCAGCAACGCAGCCCCTTGGACCTGGGACGCGGCGGCGCTCAGCACCTTGCCTGCATCGCCCGTGCCCACCACACCCAGTGAGCGGGGTGCCCCTTGGGCCGGCACGGCCCAGAGCTGCAGCGAACGCCCGGCCGGCACCGGCTGGCCCAGCAGGTCTTGCAGCTGAACCTGCTGGCGCGGGCCGCTCCACGAGGCCAGCCAGACAGGTCGGTTGTCGGCATCCAGCAGCAGGGCCAGGGTTTCGGTGGCGGCGCCCGCCGGGCCCTGGGCCTGGGTGGATGCACCTGGGCCATCTGGCGCAGCTTGCCAGGGTTGCCACCAGGCCAACAAGGCCAGTGACAGCGCGGCGGCACTGAAGCCCTGCCAGACAAACAGCTGACGCCACCAAGGCAGCGAGGGCGTTTCGGCTTGCGGCCCGGTGGCGGCCTGACGCCGGGCTGCCGCCAGGCGTGCCGCTTCACGCTCCAGGTGCAGCGCGATCTCGATGCGCTTCCAGATGACCTCGGGGGGTGTCGCCGGGGCCTGCAGTTCGGTGAGCCCGGCCAGGCGCTCCTGCCAATCACGGATCGCCTGGCGCACCGGGGCCTGGCGCCGGGCCAGAGCCTCGAACCGGCGCCGGGCGGCACCCTGCATGGTGCCCAGGCCGTAGTCAGCCGCGAGACGCTGCAGCAGGATCTTGTTCTGGACGATGTTCATGCCAGGCCCCTTTCAGCCATGGTGACGGGGATTGCGGTGGGCAGGGTGATGGCGCACATCAATTGAAGGCCCCCATGCACAGGCGCAGCTGCTCCAACCCGCGGCGGATCCAGCTCTTGATGGTGCCCAGGGGCAGCTTGAGCTGCTCGGCCAGGTCACCGTGGCTCAGCTCGCGCAGGTAGGCCAGGCTCAAGACCTCGCGCTGGGGGCCCTTGAGTTGGGCCAGGCAGCGGTGCAAGGCCTGTGCCTGCTGGCTGGCGTCGGCACACTGGGCCGGGTCGGGTGAATCGCCCTCCAGGGTGTCTTCGGTCAGCTCATCGAGTGAATCGGTCAGCTGCACGCGCTCCCCCGTGCGCCGGCGCAGCAGGTCGAGCGCGCGGCTGCGCACGATCAGGCCCATCCAGGCCAGCGGCGGGCTCAGGCTGGCGCGGTAATCGGCCGCCGAGCGCCAGATGCTGAGGTAGCTCTCCTGCAGCACATCCTCGGCCAGTTCGCCGGCCCGCACGATGCGCAGGGCCAATCCATAGAACCGGCCTGAGGTCTGGTCATACAGCTGCTTGAGCGCCAACTCATCGCCCTGGGCCACACGGCTGAGCAGGTCGATGAGCAGGGCTTGGGTGTTGTCGTCAGGGGTCGTCATGTTTGGGTGGGCCAGCTGCGCCTGTGAATGACGCCTGCGCAGGGAGTGGTCGCTTGATCTTAACGAAGGGTGGCCAGGTAGGCGATCAGGTCTTGCCGGGCCTGGGGGTCGGCCACTTGTTCGTCCATGGCCTGCCCCGGGATCAGGGCTTCGGGGTTGCGCAGCCAGGCATCCAGGGTCTGGCGGGTCCACACCAGACGGCTGGCGCGCAAGGCAGGCGAGTAGTCAAAGCCAGGCACCGAGCCAGCCCGCCGCCCCAGCACGCCACGGTGCAGGGGGCCGGTGTCGTTGGCGTCGACCGTGTGGCAACCCGCACAACGCTCCTCGTACAAGGCCTGCCCCCGCAGGGCAGACCCCGCGACCGGTGCGCTGGCGAAATGGCCAGCACGCTGACCCGCCGCGCCCTCGGCCCGGGCCGTGGTCAGGCCCAGCGCCCCACCGGCACACGTGGCCACACCCGCGACCAGACCCGCGACCACACACCCGACCAGCCAGGCAAGCACCCGCGTGCGCCGCGTGACGGAACCCAGCGGGTTCAGGGGCTGCAGCCGCATGCCCTCAGGCGCCGAAGCTCAGGGCCTGCGTCGGCAACGCCTTGCCCAGGGCCTGCACCAGCACGGTGTAGTGCAGGGTCTCGTCTGCGGCCAGGCGGGCCGCCACCTTGGCCAGGTCGCGGTTGCCCAACGAGGGCAGCACGCCCAGGTAGGCGTTGGTGGCGCCCAGCTCCAGGCGAGCGGCCAGCTCGAGCACATCGGCCTGGGTCTTCAGGGTATTGGCCTTGAGG
>Ga0066460_1000079_pt1 | contig 24327 bp, 22 predicted proteins | sample LakWasMe88_LOW11_2_FD_59570 | JGI IMG/M metagenome (GOLD analysis project Ga0066460, IMG submission 59570) | Freshwater sediment methanotrophic microbial communities from Lake Washington under simulated oxygen tension - Sediment Metagenome 88_LOW11 | ecosystem: Environmental > Aquatic >... | reverse complement strand
AGGGCGCAATCGCGTGGTGCACGCCCCCCATGAACAGGTTGTAGCCATCGGGCGCGGCCCGGGCTGCGATGCCTGCCCCCAGCGTGCCTCCGGCGCCGCCGCGGTTGTCCACGATGAGCTGCTTGCCCGTCTGCTTGGAGAACGCGGCCGACAGCGGCCGGGCAAAGGCGTCGGTGCCCCCGCCGGCCGGAAACGGCACCACCATGTTGACGGGCTTGGCCGGCCAGGCACTTTGCGCCCAGGCCTGGCCCAGCCCGGTCAGCGGGCCCAGGGCAGCCGTGCTGCCCAGAAGGGATGCGGTGCGCAACAAGGCGCGGCGTTGGAACATCGGGTTCATGCTTGTCTGTCTCCTGTCGTGATGGGTTCGGGCGGCCTTCGAAGTGCCGTCCCGGCTCGGTGATTGCCCGGCCTGGGCCCCTGCCCTCGAGAGGGCTGGGGTTGCAGGCCGTCTTCAGGGCTTGAGCAGGCCCTCGATCTCGGCGGCCATGGGGATGCGCCCCTGCGCCAGTTGGGCCCGGTGCTTGTCCAGGCGTTTGAGGTCGTACAGGTAGTTGACCATCAGGCCATACGACTGTTTGAGCCCCTTGGGCGAAGGGTCGCCGGCCCAGTTCAGCCGCTCCACCCGGGCGCCATTGCCCAGGTGGAAGCGCGCCACCGGGTCCAGCGGCTTGCCGTCCTGCCACTCGGCGCCCAGGTACTGGGCAGCACAGCGCAGCAGAAACTGGCGCAGCGGCGACTTGGCCTCCAGGGCCAGCGGCTTGTCCAGCGCCCCCAGCACATGCTCGGTGCTGGGCGGCTCGAAGCTGACGGCGCGACCCAACTCGCGCAGGGCCCGCTCGTCCAGGCGCTCCAGCTGGGCGGCCAGGTTGCGCTGCAGCCAGGGCCGCAGGCCCGGGATGGGCGACAGGGTGGCAAAGGTCTTGAGCTTGGGGAACTCTTCCTTCAAGGTATCGACCACGCGCTTGATCAGCGAGTCGCCAAAACTCACGCCGCGCAAGCCGACCTGGGTGTTGCTGATCGAATAGAAGATGGCCGTGGTGGCTTTTTGCAGGTCGGCCGCCGCGGCCGACTCGTCGAGCAGGGGCACGATGTCGCTGGCCATGTCGTCGAGCAGGGCCACCTCGATGAAGATCAGCGGCACCTCGGGCAGGCGCGGGTGGAAGAAGCCATAGCAGCGGCGGTCGCTGTCCAGGCGGTTCTTCACATCAGACCAGCTCTTGATGTCGTGCACGGCCTCGTACTGGATCAGCTTCTCGATCAGCGAGGCCGGCGAATCCCAGCTGATGCGGCGCAGGTCCAGGAACCCGACATCGAACCAGGTGGAGAACATGTACTCCATCTCGACATCGAGGGCCTGCAGACGCCGGTCGGCCTTGAGATGGGGCTGCAGCTCGGCGCGCAGATCGACCAGGAACTGCACCCCGCCCGGGTACACGCTGAAGCGTTGCAGCAGGCGCCGGCGCGGCGACACGGTGGCGCGGCGGTAATGCACCTCGGCCACCGCCTCGTCCGGGGTGCCCACGGCGGCGGCGAAACGGGCCTGGGCCTCGCGCGCCTTCTCGGCGTCGGCCACAAACATCTCGCTCATCAGCAGCCACAGGTCACGCCGGCGCGCAGGCGTCGCCCCCTCGTACCAGACGGCCAGGGCCGCGGCACGGCGCCCGCCTTCGACCTCGCTGACGCGGGGGTCGATGATGCCGCGCAGCTCCTCGAGGGCGCGCCGCAGCATGCGCGGCGACAGCGCCTCGTCGCCCTGGCGCAGGGTGGCCTCCAGACGCTCGCGGGTGCTGCGCTGGGGCGGCTTGCCGCGCGGGCTGGGCGCGGGTGCACTGCCGGGGCCACGCAAGGGGGCAGCAGCAGCTTCGCTTTTGACCGGGGCGCCTGCGGCCACCTCGTCCTTGGCCAGGGCGGCAGGCAGCAGTTTGGAGACGCGGCGGCTGATCCAGGTGGTGGTGGCGTTCATGCGAGCAATCGGCTGGGTTGTTGACGGGCCAGGTCGCGCAGCGCCTCACGCTGACGCAACAGATGGGTGCGCATGGCGGCCTCGGCCCCTTCGGCATCGCGTGCCTTGAGGGCCGCCAGCACCGCCAGGTGCTCAGACAGGCTTTGGCCGATGCGCCCTGGGGCCTGCAAAGACTGCAAGCGGGCCAGGCGCAGGATCTTGCGCAGGTCGGCAATCGTCTGCGCCAACCAGCGGTTGTCGGCCAGGCGGATGATGGCCTCGTGGATCTGGTAGTTGACCTGGTAGTACTCGGTCAGTTGCTGGGCCTGGGCGCAGGCCTGCAACTGATCGTGCAGAACCGCCAGCGTCGCCAGGTCGGCCTCGTTGACATGGCGGGCCGCCTCGTAGGCGCAGCGCCCCTCCAGCAAGGCGATGAGGGGAAAGATCTCGTCCAGATCGCGCTCGGTCACCTCGTTGACGAAACAGCCCCGGCGCGGCTCGTGGCGCAGCAGCCCCTCGGCACTCAGCACCTTCAAGGCTTCACGCAAAGGGGTGCGCGAGATGGACAGGCGCTCGCACAGGGCCACCTCGTCCAGGAACATGCCGGGCGCCAGCTCACCGTTGAAGATGCGCTCACGCAACTGATTGGCCACCTCGCTGTGCAGGGAGTTGGGCTTCAGGCGCATGACCGCTCCGCGGAGGTGCACTCTGGGCACCCCAGACTGCAGAGCACCGGGCCACAGCCAGCATGGCAAAAGGTTGGGGCGCTGTAATTTTTCATAATTACAGCTAATTATTTTGATTTGAGCGCCCAAGACAAGCACTCAGCCCTCGGTGTTTACCCCCGAAGTCGGGCCGAAATACAGGGTGGAGAGAGCAGAGCCAGCCCGAGAGAAGCCCGTGTTCGGGGAGACGCCGGCCAAGCCGGCCCAGGGGCAGCAGCGCCCCAGGGCCTGCGGCCTGCTCAGTGGGCGCGAGCGCCTGGCAGGGGCTGGCCCTGGGCCCAGCGCCACATCAGGACGCCAACCAGCACCATGGGCACGCACAGCCACTGGCCCATGCTCATGCCCATGGACAGCAGGCCCAGAAAGGCATCGGGCTCGCGGAAGTACTCAGCCGTGAAGCGCAACACGCCATAACCCACCAAGAAGGCGGCCGACACCTCGCCGAGGCGACGGGGCTTGCGCGCATAGAGCCAAAGCACCACGAACAGCAGCAGCCCTTCCAGCAGCATCTGATAGACCTGCGAGGGGTGGCGCGGCAGCATCGAGCCCGACTGCGGAAACACCATGCCCCAGGGCAGGTCGGGCGGGCTGAAACGCCCCCACAGTTCGCCGTTGATGAAATTGCCCACACGCCCGGCCGCGAGCCCGGTGGGCACGCAAGGGGCCACAAAGTCGGTCACCTGCAGCCAGGGCCGGTGATGGGCCCGGGCAAACCACACCAGGGCCACGATCACGCCCAGCAGACCGCCGTGAAAGCTCATGCCCCCGGTCCAGATCTGCAGGATCTCCAGCGGGTGGCTCAGGTAATGCAGGGGCTTGTAGAAAAAGCAGTAGCCCAGGCGCCCGCCCAGCACCACGCCCAACACGCCGTAGAACAGGATGTCTTCGACATCCCGCCGGCTCCAGGCCTGCGGGCCTTGCAATGAGGCGTAGGGCTGGTGCTTGAGGCGTTGAATGCCCAGCAGCATGAACAGGCCGAAGGCGGCCAGGTAGGTCAGGCCGTACCAGTGCACGGACAAGGGCCCCAGCTGCAGGGCCACGGGGTTGAATTGCGGGTAAATCAGCATGCGCGAGATTGTGCCTTCAGAACGTGAAGCGCCGGTGGCAGTGGCCGATGCCCCCTGCCCTGCCCTGCGCTACCGGCCTTCAGCGCCCCAGCCAGCGGTGGTACAGGCCGTGCCCCAAGGCCAGCAGCGGCCACAGCAGGCCCGGCCACCAGTGCAGGGCCACCAGGGCCTCGCGCCAGTCGGCCGGCCCGTACAGCAGCCCCAGGCCGGCCAGCGCCACCCAGGCCCCCAGGGCGGCTGTGGCCATACCCAGCCACCAGGCCACGCGGGCGCCCTTGCGCCCCCACATCTGCAGGGCATGGGGCCCCAACCAGCGCCCGGCCAAGGCACACACGGCCCACACCAGCACGCCGTGCAGCACCTGGGCCGCACGGTGGGCCTGGTTTTGCCAGGGCGGTGTGTCGGGCGACCATTCGCCGCCCCAGGCCCACAAGGCCATGCCGCTGAGCCACAGCCCCAGCAGCAGCACCACCAGGGCCCCGATGCCACGGCGGCTCCAGCCGGCCCGCCAGCGTGGCGGGCGGTGGGCCCCATGATGAGGGTGGTGCCGCCGGTTCATGCCTGCCACACCCGCGCCCGGTGGGCGCGCAACACCCGCGCCAGCCGCCCCTGCGGCGCGCCGGCCGGGCACTGCAGCACCCACTTGGTCAAGGCATCGGCGCTCACGCAGTCCGGCGCCATGACGGTACAGGCCGTGGACTGCAGCACCTGCTGGCGACGGGAGCCCGGTCGGCTGCGCCCGGTGGGCACCCAATCCAAACGCAGCGGCCCGCTCACCGACGAGGCCAGGGCCACCTCCCGCAGGCCCCGCAAGCCGGGCTGACGCCGGGTGCGGGTGGGGGCGTCAGGCAGGCGCAGCTCAATGGGCCAAGGCATCGGGCCATAGGCCCGCAGGTCGCCGCCGGCATTGACCAGGGCACCGGGCACGCCGTGCTGGCGCAACACGGTCAGGGCGCAGTCCACCGCGTAACCCTTGGCGATACCGCCCAGGTCCAGCGGCAGTGCGCCGTCCACACGCAGGGCTTGGGGTGACACCCATTCCAACCCACTCCAGCGGGCCAAGGCCTGGCCCAGGGCGGGCGCCAGCGCGGGCCGCAGCCCGCGTCGGGCCAGCTCGGCGCCGGCCTGCAAGGGGTCGAAAGCCCCCGCGCTCTGGCGCTGCCAATAGTGGGCCAGCACCAGCACGCGGGCGGTGTGCGGATGAAGTTCCACCAGATCGCCGGCACGCGCGCCGGCCAGCCGATGCAGATCGCTGCCGGGCTGGTGGGCGCTCATGAGGCGGTCAATCAACGCCACCGCCTCGAAGGCCTGGGCCATGGCCTGCTCAGCCCGGGCGGGGTTTTCGTCGCGCAGGCGCAGCATCACCAGGGTGCCCAGCAGGGGGCGGGCGCGTTGGTGCAGCAAGTCAGCGGCCCTCGCGCGCCTTGACCAGGCCCTGCACCAGGGCGCTGAGGCGCTGCACGCCTTCGGTCACGTGCTGGCAGGACAAGGTGGCCCCTGAGATATTGCGGATGTCGTCGCCGAAGCGGATTTGCGAGGGCCCTTTGCGGCCTTCGAACTGGCGCCGCCAGGCCGGGGTGCGGATTTCGGCCCCATGCGACTCGCGGTAAACCAGCACCTCCACCCCACTGACCTGGCCCTGGGCGTTGAAGCCCGCGGCATAGTCGATCAGCTCGTACTTGCCCACCACGCGGTCCAGCAGCACCCAGCCCTGCACGGCATCGCCGGCGCGGGCGAGCCAGGCCTTGGGTGCGTAGCCGGCCGGCACCCCCAGCCTGGCCGCCTTGAGCGCGGCCACATCGGGCACCAGCGCCTGCTCGACAAACTCGCTGGCCTGTGGCAGCAGGGCACGCTGGGCCTGCTCCAGGCTCAGGAAGCTGGCGGCAAAGGCCTGCGCGGACCACACCAGGGGCGGTGCGCCGAGCGCGAGTTTCTGCAGGGTTTGACGCCGGGTGATCATGGTGCGGGGCTTTCAGCCAGGGCTTGGGGCAAAGTGGGTGATGTTAGCGAATTGGGGGCCCCCGATCAGAAGTGGAAGCCCACACCCAGGTTGAACATGTCCAGCGACTTGTCGCTGAGGTAGCGCTGGAAATCGGCCTTGAGCACCACCTGCGGGTTCAGGTAGAAGCTGGTGCCCACGGTCATCACCCGCACATCGGGCAGGATGGAGGGCGAGAGCCCCACCGGCAGGCCGGTGTAGGCGCTGGCGGTGTTCAGGCGCTCGTACCGTGCGAAAGGCACAGCCGCGTATTCGCCCTGGCTCCAGACCCGGTAGGCGGCCTGGGCATACCAGCCCCCGAAGCGGCTGGGCACCGGGGTGGCCTGGCCGGCAAAGGTGGCGTTGAGGGCCGAGATGTCACTGAAGCGGCCCTGGGCGGCCAGGGCCGACAGGTCCCAGCGGCCGGGTTGCCAGCGGGTGTGCAGTTCAGCCAGGGTGAGCGAGGCGTTCGGCGCGGCGAAACTGGTCTGCTTCTGACCCACACCGCCATTGAATACGCTGCCGCCGACGTTGAAGCCCGGAATGCCGTTGTAGTTGAGCGCGCCGTAGAAGGCGGCGTTGCGGGCCTTGGCCAACTGCCCCTCCTGGTGGATGGCGCCCAATGGGGAATCACGCCCCTCGCTGCTGGTGGCATCCCACTTGGTGAGGTCGAAGCTGGTGACCATGCCCGCATCCCAGCGCAGACCGCCCGCGGTGGTGCCGCGCAGGCCCAGGCCCATCTCGCGCCAGGTGCTGGGGATGATGGCGGTCTCGACCAGGTTGCGGTTCACGCCGAAGTAGCGCGTGGGCTCGTGGCTTTCGTTGAGGTAACCCACCGGCATCAGGAACAGGCCGGCCTTGGCCGACAGGCTGTCGCTCAGGTCGTGCTCGATGTACATCTGCTCGAACTCGACCTCGCCCTGGTCAGAGGCCGAGACCACGGCGTTCTCCACCTCGAGCTCGGCCGCCATGCGGGTGCGCTCATTGAAGCGGTAGGCAAAGCCCAGCACGCCGCGGCGCAGCGTGGCGGTGGCGCCCGAGGCGTTGTTGCGCGGGCGGCTGTAGTTCATCTCGGCGTAGCCGAAGAAGCTCAGCGGGTTGTCCGCGGCGCGCGCGGGCTCGGCGGCCGGGGCGGCGCTGGCCACAGCAGTGGCCGTGGGCGTCCCCTGGGTGGCCGGCGTGCCACCGTAGCCGGCCCAGGCGCCAGCACCCGCGACGGCGGGCGCAGCCCCCTGCCCTGGCTGCCCTTGCTGGGCCTGTTGGTGCTTGACGCTGTCGAGCTCGGCACGCACCTGCTTGAGCTCTTCGCGCAGCTGGCGCAGTTCGGCCAGCACATCGGGCAAGGCCGCCGGGGCGGCGCTTTGTGCCTGAGCGGTGCCGGTCAGCACCAGGGTGGCCAGCGCCAGGGCGCTGAAACGGAAAACGGCGAAGCGATGGTGGTTCATGGGGCGTCTCGTGAATTGAAATGGGGGGCGTTCAGGTCTCAGGGCTTGTAGCCGTCCGTCAGCGTGCGCAAAAACGCCACCAGATCCTGGATCTCGGATTCATTGAGGGCGGGCTCTCCGCCCAGTGGGCGGTTGTACGGCACCTCGGCGGTGTTCACATTGCCGCGCAGGGCGGGCGGCAGATCGTTGAACTTGATGGCCCGGCCGTTGGCATCGAGCGGATACCACTTCTCGGGGTTGGTGTCGCGCTGCACATAAAAGCGCACCACGTCCTCCAGCGAGCTGAACTTGCCGTTGTGGAAAAAGCGCTTGCGCTGGGCCACGTTGCGCAGGCTCGGCACCTTGAACAGGCCGCACAGGTCGGTGCGGGCATTGAGGTCGGTGCGCGAGGGGCCGCACAGGCCCAGATCGTAGAAGGTCGGATCGGCATTGGCGGCGATCTCGGTGTTGCGCGGCACCCCGAGGCTGTCGTAGGTGAAGTCGGTGAACAAGGCGCCCGGTGCATTCGCCGGCTTGGTGCTGGGGTGGCAGGCGGCGCAGTTGCCCTTGTCACTGCGGTTGAACCAGGCCAGACCGCGCAGTTCGGCATCGCTCAGGGCCACCGAGCCGGCGGTGAACTGATCGAATTTGCTGCTGAAGGGGGCGAAGTCGGGGTCTTCGCGCTGGTAGCGCTCCAGCGCATAGGTCACACGGTCAAAAGCGGCCTGGGGCTGGTCGAAGATGCCCTGGCCGAAGGCGGCCTTGAATTCGGCCGCGTAGCTGGCCTTGGCCAGCTTGGCGATGACGTCGGCCGCGTTGCTGTTGGCCATTTCATTGGCGCTCAAAAAGGGGCGCACCGCCTGATCGGCCAGTGAGCTGGCGCGGCCATCCCAGGTGAAGCCCCCGGTGGGCGTGCCGTCGCTGGCAAAGAAGAACGCGGTGTTGTAGCGCAGGTAGTTGAGTGCCGGCGGGGTTCGGGTGCCGGGCTGGTCCAGTGCCGGGCCACCGGACACGACCGCGTTGCCGAAGGGCGAGCCGTGGCCCAGCGTGGCGTCATGGCAGCTGGCACAGGACATCTTGCCCGAGGCCGACAACGAGGGGTCGTTGAAAATCTTCTGCCCCAGCGCGGCCGCCGCCGACAGACTCTCGCTTCCGGAGGAGGCAGAGGACCCGCCACCGCCGCCACAGGCGGTCAGTACAAGGCCCATGCCCAGCAGAGCCAGGCCAGCCAGCCAGCGCGCCGGCCGCCAACCTGCAGCCGCGCCCACGGGCGGGCGGATAAGGTGAAACGCCATGATCAGTCTGCCCTGCTCACCACGACCGGCGTCAGGACGAAGACCGTCGCCCACACGCCGTTGCGCCCCAATGAATCAGGTTTGTTGTTATTTGGTGAAGCGAGTTTACATGTTAATGATAACAACTCGCATTAAGGTTTACCAAACAACACGGGCTTTGTGATCACGTCGCCACGGGAGGCATCACCCCGCAGGCGCGGGCTGACGCGCCCTGGCCTGGGCAGGCCCTCAGCGCCGTTTGCGAATGCCCACCCCCAGGGCGTCCTTCTGGCGCTCGATGCGGTCGCGGCGGCGCTTTTCCATCTTGTCCATGGCGCGGCGCTTTGTGTAGCCCGTGGCATCGGCCCAGGCCCACCAAAGCGCGGCCAGGGCAAATGGCACACCGATCACGTACCAGCTCCAGGTGGCGACAAAACCGACCTCCAGGTATTTGAGCAACAACAGGATCAGGCCCAGGCCCAGCAAATACATCACGCACTCCGATGTGAGGATTGACCAACACCTGCCTCCACGACCGAAGGCAAGACCCCTACAATTCCCGAATCACAATGTAACGCAACCCACGGACACGAGACGATCATGAAGCGCACCCTGTTCACCCTTGCCGCCACCCTGGCCTTCGCAGCACCGGCCATGGCCGATCTGGCCCTGGCCACCTCCAAGAACTGCATGGCCTGCCATGCAGTGGACAAAAAAGTGGTGGGCCCGGCCTACAAGGATGTGGCCGCCAAGTACGCAGGTCAGAAAGACGCCGTGGACAAGCTGAGCGCCAAGATCCTCAAGGGTGGCTCTGGCGTCTGGGGGCCGGTGCCCATGCCTGCCAACACCCAGGTCAATGAGGCCGAAGCCAAGAAGCTGGCCAGCTGGGTGCTGAGCCAGAAATAACTCGGCTTCGTTCAGGCCCGTATCGCCCGGGCCTTGAAACAGTCCACCGCCTGCCCCACGGGCAAAATGTCGCAGCCTGCCTGCCGGGCCCAGCGCATAGCCTGGGTCAGTTGGGTGGGAGTACAGCCCCAGCGCACCGCAGGCGCGGCGACGGCATGGGTATACAGAATCAACCAACCTCCGCTGGCGGCGGTTTGTTCAATCAAGGTCTGCAAGCCTGTGGCCGTCAGGCCATCCGCATACAAGGCCTGGGCGTACAAGCCGTTCAGGTCGGCTTGCCCCTGGTGGATGCCAGGGCGAGTCAGTCGCAAAGAATCAAAATGCGCTGCAGCCAGGCGCTTGGAAAGCACGCCATAGTCCCCCAACGGAAACGAGAAATGGCGGGGCGCTGGCACACCGACGTCGCGGATGAAAAAATCTGCATTGCGGCGAATTTCGGCAAGCAACTCGTCGGGACTGAGTAGCGCGCAAGGGCGGTGCGAGAAGGTATGGCAACCCAGCTCATGCCCACCTTCGGCCAATGACTGCAAATCAGCCACCGCATGACACAGCTGCCCCTGCTCCAGTCGATCAGTCAGCCCCCCGGCGATGTACCAGGTGCCGAGTGCACCTTCGTCTTCCAGCAATTGTCTGCCGAGGCGGCAGGCACTGGCCGGGGCGTCGTCAAAACTGATGCTGAGCACGCCCGGCCCCTGCCCGAGGGGTAACAGGCGGCGGGTGACCCGGCGGGCAAGCCAGCGGTCGGCCCGGTGCAGCAAAGACAGGCTCATGGCCGTCTCCCCAGCCCAGCACGAGCGGCCGTACCGGCCACGCTCTCGTAGGTGTATTCAAGCCCCAGGCGAAACACGTTCTGTTGGATCGCCGTGCCCCCACCCACGGTGGTGAACCGATCCCGCTGCCCCTCCGCATACAGACGCCAGCCCCGGCTGATGGCGTAATTGACCGAGGCACCCACGCGATTGACCATGTTGTCGGGCTGAGCTGGCGATGCCCCAGGCGTGTTGGCGATCTGGTTCTGCTGGCGATCATGCGAGGCCTGCAGGCGCACACGGGTGAATTCGCTCCAGCGCCAATCCAGTCCGACGCGCAGGCCGCTGGACAGGAAGTAGAGCGCCGAGGGGGTGCTGGAGTCGTAGATGCGACGCCCCCATTCGGCATCGATCCGGGTCAACGGTGAGGGCTGATAGATCGCCCTCAGTGTGGCCAGTCGATGATCGAAATTGTTGTCACTCAGGCTGTCGTAGTGGCGCTGCAACAGGCCCAGGCGGCCCCCGAACTGAGTCATGGGGCTGTAAACCCAATCCACATCGACGAAGTGGAGTTGATCGGTGTAGTGGGTGTCCAGCACTGCGGCATCCGCAGAGCCCCTGTTTGGGTAGTCGACCCCGGTACGCCGCGAGCCCAGTTGCACGGAGGAACCCAAAGGAGAGGTGTAACGCAGGGCCAGTTGCACGACGTGGTCGTTGCGATCCAGAAACTGGTTCTGCGGGTTCTCATGCCGCACCGAGAGACGCTCCAGCGTCAAAGGTAAGGAAAGGTCTTCGGTGACTCGCAGGGCCAACTCCGAACTCCCCACCTGCTGACGCATCAGATCACGTCCGACCTGAACGTTGTTCTGAGGTTGGTACAGACGCTCGTCCGTTCCATAGGCCACCCGACCGCGCCACAGGGGCGTGAGTTGCCAGTACAACCGAGCATCGAGCTGCCGGACCTGGTGATCGAGTTGAGTTTCATGTTGATACTGACGCTTGCCCTGGGTGGCCACCAATTCCAGGCGGGTACCGTCAGACCCCAGCGGGGCCATCATGGCGGCCCGCAGATCGGCCGACATCGTGCTGTCGCGCTTGTCGGGTCGACCCAACAGAGTCTGAACATCGCTGCCCGCCGGCAAGCGCAACGGGTTGCTATCGCTGCTCCAACTGGTATCGAGTTGCACGGCCAGTTCGACCACGGCCTGGGCCGGCAGGGCCAGGCCGCCACACAACATGCCCACGCCCAGGCCCAGGCCCAGCCTGCGAGGCCAGAGGGCCAGGGCCCGGCAGCCGGGGATCTGAAAGGCTGAAGAAGACACGAACATGGTCAAAGGAGCGACACTGGACAGTTAAGACGTTCAGACGGCAGGCTTCACATGCCCACAAACCTTGATTATCTGCTGTGTGCAGAAAACTCCGGCCCATGGCCAAGGCACCCGGCGCATCAACGCTCGTAAGCCCGTTTGCGCTGCAGGAACCAGGACTCGAAGTAACGGAAACTGACGCTGGCCGCCAGCAAGGCAAGCATCAACGTCAAACCGAACACAAGCCCCCCGTCAGACACCGGTCCGAACAAGCCCAGCATCTTGATCACAGCGTTCTTGCACAGCATGTGCAACATGTACATGCCATAGCTCACCGTGCCAAGGTAGGCCAGCGGACGCCAGTTCAACAGCGGCTGCAGAACATGCTGCTCGCGGATCACGCAGGTCCCGACCCAGGTGGCAAACAACACGCCCAACAGCAACGAAGGGGCCTGCCCCCACGCCAGAGCGGCGCACAAGGCCAGCGCGGCAACCAAAGGCGCACCGGGCAAACCCAGCACCCGGCTGAGCGCGGCGTGGCTGCGTGGCTGGTCGAGCAAAAGCGCCAGCAAGGCGCCAGCCAGCAGCGGACTGGGCATGAAAGCCCACACCCCATGGCCGCTCGACTGGGCCCACTGGGAAATGCCCAGCCACAGTGCCAGCAACAACGCGCTCCTGGGCCGGCTGCCAGCCAACAGCATCAGGCCCGGCCAGATCAGATAGAACTGCTCCTCGGCCGCCAGTGACCAGGCGAAATAAAAAATGACCCGCCCCTGGATCTCGACAAACAGGTTGCTGGTGTAGGTGGCGAAATAAGGCAGGTGGTCAAAAAAAGCGCGTCCCACAGCCGAATGGCGCTCCAGCGCCAGAACCATGATCACATAGAGCAGCAAAGTCGCGTAATACAGCGGGAAGATGCGCAAGGTGCGTCGCACATAGAAGGCCTTCAGATCGATGTGCCCCTGACGTCGCCGCTCGCGCAGCAGCAGCGTTGTGATCAGGAAACCACTGATGGCAAAAAACAGCGACACCCCTTCGGCCCCCACATGCCCCCAAAAAGGCCCATGGACCGAGGCAGCGGTGTGGTGCCAAATCACCCCCAGGATGCTCAGCGCTCGCAGGCCGTCCAGGGATGAGAAACGCGTCTGGGCCTGAAACCGGGAATAAGAGTCGCTCATGGAAAAATCGCAGAATGCGTACAGATGACTGGGGGCCATGGCGGCCGAAGGGGGCTTGGCGGCCTCGAATCGTCCATTTTGGCTCATACAAGCCATGCATCCGGATACAAGTCACGCAAAGCCGCCCGGGCCCGCCGCACCCAGACGACCGGCTGGCATAATTTGAATAGACCTGCGGTCTGTATCTCCGGGTGCCCGGCCACACCGGATGTGATCGCTTCAACCATCCCAACCCCCAAGGCCACAGCAGGAGGCGCTCATGGATCGCAGTTCAGCGACCTCGACCACACGACACCGCCTGGCCCTGATGCGCTGGCCTACCCTGGTGGCCTGGACCCTGAGCTTCTGCCTGATGGGCCTTGCCGCCGCCACCGGCCCCAAGGCGAAAGGGGCTGCGGCCAGAGCCAACGAAACCCCGGCCCACCTCGATCTGGACACGCTGCCTCTGACCCAGCGCGCCGGTGCGCTGGCCCAGGCCATTGGCCGCCCGCGCCGCTTGCTGATCGGGGTGGGTTCAAGCGACACCGGCACCGTGCTGGGCCAGGGCCTGACGCTGGACATCTACCACCAATACCTGAATGGGGTCGGCAAGGACTCCTGGCTCAGCTGGAACAGCCCAGCCGGGGCCTATGTCGACATCGTGGCGGAACACGCGGACCTGGTCGGTGCCGTACCGATGTTCACGCTCTATCAGATGGCGGCTCGGGGCGACAGCAACATCAGCGGTCTGACCGACCCGACCTTCATGGGGCCCTACTGGCAGCAGGTGCACCTGTTGTTCGAGAAACTGGGCCGCTATGGCAAGCCCGCGCTGGTGAACCTGGAACCCGACTTCTGGGGCTATGCCCAACGCGCTCAGCCCGACCCCCAGCGCCAACCGGCCTTGGTCAAGATCAACCCAGACTGCACCGAGCTGCCCGACACAGTGGCCGGGATGGCGGCCTGCCTTCTGCGCAGCGCGCGCCTGCTGGCCCCAAGAACCTATGTCGGGTTCCCGCCGTCCATGTTCTACGACCTGCAGGCCAGCGATGTGGCTTACATGAAGAAACTCGGGGCCGACAAAGCTGATTTCGTGGTCATGCAGACCCAGGACCGCGATGCCGGGTGCATGGAGGCCCAATCCCGTGCCAACTCCTGTGTGCGCAACGGTGGCCCCTGGTATTGGGACGAGAGCAACACCAACAGCCCCAACTTTGCCCAGCACCTGGCCCAGGCCCGGCGCTATTTCGAAGGGCTGCAAAGGCCGCTGCTGTGGTGGCAGACACCGTTGGGCGTGCCAGCCGCAGCCCCAAGCAACACCCCACCCTGGCGAGACAATCGCGTGCGGTATTTTCTGACCCATCCGGAGCAGTTGGTGGCCGCCGGGGGCGTGGGTGTGGTGTTCAGCCAGGGCGAACGCAACCAAACCACCTTGCGCAATGATGGCGGGCAATTCAAGACCCTGTCCAAGGCCTATCTGGCGCGCCCTGCCGCCCTGCCCTGAACCCGAACCGCCATGGACACCCGCCACCCTCCGCAGGCCGCGCCAGCGAAAGCCGATACTCCCCCGGACTCGGCAGGCAGCGCCTGGGCCAGCCTGCTGCTGGTGCTGAGCCTGGCCTGGTCCCTGCTGCCCGCGGGGCTCAGTTGGGAGTTCACCAACCAGGCCGACAACCTGAGCGGAGGCAACTTCGTCATCCAGTTGCAATGGGGCAGCTTGTTTCTGCTGGCCGCCTTGCTGGCCCTTCGCCATTTCGAACGGTTTCAGGAGGTGATGACGGCGGTGAATCCCTTTTTGCTGGCCCTGCTGGCCTATTGCCTGCTGAATGCGCTGTGGTCGATCCAGCCCGGGGTCACGATCAAGAAAGGGGTTCTGTTGGGCGGCATGGTGCTGATCGGCGTGGTGCTGCAGGTCCAGGGACTGGGCCACGTGAGGTGGCTGCGGTTGATGGGCGGCACCATGCTGCTGTTCATGGTGCTGTCTGTGGTCGCCGTGGCACTGATCCCCGATACCGCCATCGAGTACGCCACGGCGGGCAACGACGCCTGGGTGGGGGGGGCCTGGCGGGGCATCACCGATCAGAAGAACAGCTACGGCATCATGACGGCCTTCACGGTGATGACGCTGGTGGGGCTGTACGCCACACCGCCGGTGCGCAGCATTCCCCCACTTTTGCTGCTGGTGGTGCTGGCTTTTTGCGGGCTCAACCTGGTGATGTCCAAAAGCACCACCAGCCTGCTGGTGACCGTGATGGGCGTGGCGTGCTTTGCGCTGTTCCGCTGGAAATACGTGGCAGATGACTTTGTCGTCAGCCGAGTGCTGATCGCCTTGGCGGGCCTGTTGCTGATTTATGTTCACGTGCTCTACGTGGTCCAGGGGCGATTGCCAACCTGGGACGAGTTCTTCAAGCCCGTGGCGGACCTGCTGGGCAAACGCACCGACATCAGCGGGCGTTTCGACATCTGGGACATGGTGCTCGACGAGATCGAGCGCCACCCCTGGCTGGGGATTGGTTATGGTGCCTTCTGGCTGGGCAAGGACAGCGCTTCGCAGGCCATCATCGACAAGATGTACTGGGTGCCGTTCCAGGCACACAACGGCTATCTGGACATCTTCAATGAGCTGGGCCTCATTGGGCTGGGTCTGTTTGCCTGCTTTCTGGTGGTCCACCTGGTGACGCTGTACCGGCTGTCGCGCCACGACCCCAGCGAGGCGGCCTTTCACGGATCGATGATCGTGGTGATCCTGGTACACAACCTCACGGAAAGCTCCTTGCTGCGGGGCGTGAACTTCCTGGCCATGCTGGTGATTTACTCCTCCATTGCTGTGAGCAGCTCGCTGCGCCGACACCGCTTGGCGAGCCTGCCCGCCACGTCTACCGACGGCCAGGCCTGGGCTGATGTGGGCCCTCAGGCCCGGTATTCGAGGTAGCGCGCGCCCATCAGGGCCGAGAGCTTGCCGAGCTGAGCACAGGCCACGCGCAGCCAGTGAAAGGCGCGCAGGCGCGCCACCGGACTGAAGCCCAGGGCCAACAGACTGGCCACCCCAAGCTGCAACAAGGCACGCAGCGCGAGCGAAAGGGCCCGCCCGGTCCGCCGCAGCCCGGTGAGAGGATACAGCTCCACCCGGACAAAGGTCTGGGCGCCGCGATAGGCCCGGCGCAACACCCAGGCCACACGGGCACGATCAGCCGGCACCTCTTCGGTGACCACGGCCTCATCGCACCAAACAAACACAAAGCCGGCCCGGTGCAGCAACGAAAAGAACAGCGTGTCCTCTCCCCCAGAGCGGCCGAATTCGGGATCAAAAGGACCTGGCAAGCTGCGCGCCATGGCGGTCCTCAACAGGACGTTGCCGGTGCGTGAGTCTTCAGTGAAAACGCGCGTGCCCGTGCTGAAGCGACGCCGATCGAACAGACCGGCATCGCGCATCCATGCCGGCGTGGCCTCGGTGTAAGTGGGTAGCACCGGGGCCATCACGCCGTCCGCGCCCGAAGCGGCCTGGGCCTGCACCAGCAGGTACAACCAATCCGGCCCTGGACGCTCGTCATCGTCGATAAACGCCAGCCAAGCCCCGCGCGCCTGGGCCACGGCCACGTTGCGGGCCTTGGCGATGTTGGGCTCGGGCAGGTGCACAAAGTGCAGCGGCAGGCGCTCACCCCAGGCTTGCAGGACGGGCAAAGCACTGTGGGCAGGATCGTTGTCGACGACCACGATTTCAAAGGCTGGCAGCCGCTGCTCAGCCAGCAGGGAAAGCAGCCCATCCAGCAACTCGGGCCGCCGAAAAGTGCACACGCAAACACTGACTTCATCCATGGGGGAGCTCCCGGCTCAAGCGCCGCCGCTGATAGGCAATCAGGCCGAGCAGCAGCAGAAAATCAAACGACTCCATCGCGATCAGAGCCAACACCGCCCCCAGGCCCCCCCATTGCGGAATGGTCATGCTGGCCACCGCCAGCATGAACAGAACGACCACGGAGCCCTCGACGAACAACTGCCGGAACGCCCCGATGCTGACCAGCCAGGTGGTGGCGATGGTTCGGGCCACACTGACCAGGAAGTACGCGCCCCAGGCCATCACCAGGGTGTTGATGCCCTGGTACTTGGCCCCGAGCACGTGGGCCTGCAACCAGGGAAGGGCCAGGACGAGCATCAACATGTAGACCAGAGACAGGGCCTCGATGCCCCCCAGCGACGCCAGCGACAAGCGGTTCAATGAACGCCAATCACGGGCATGGATCAAGCGACCCGCCAAAGGCCGGGCCACCCTGGACCAGGCCACCACCATCAGGCCCACAGGAACCAACAGCAGACGAGAGGCGCTCACCTCGGCAGCAGCCTCCACCCCCGACATGGCCGATGCCAGGTACAGAAAGCTGTAGTTTCCCAACCAACCGACGACCATGCCAGGCATGGCCCATCGGCCCTTGTCCCAGACCGCAGCCAGGGTCTCGCTCCAGAGCGGCGATGGGGCGTCTGTCGGGGCGTGGGCAGGTCCCTGCCCCACCATCAACGCCAGGCCCTGGGCCACACTGAGCACCCCCAGAATGGACGCAGCCCCAACCTGATGACTCAGCGCCAGCGCGGCACCGCCAAGCAGGGCCAGCAACACGTAAAGGCCATCACTGAGCAACAGGCTGCGCAGATCGGCCTGGATGAACCAAACCGTGCGACGGTACTCACGCGCCGTGGTCATGCCTACAAAAACGGCAAATCCCAGGCCAACCGGCGCTGGAGCGACCTCGGGTACCCCATCCCAGACCACCCAGGCGGCGATCAGGCCGAACAACAGACCCAGGACGGCACCGGCCAAGCACTGCCAGCGCTGCAGTCGGCGGATCGCCAAGGCCTGCTGAGGCCCGGGCATATGAGGCGCCAGCGTGGTCAGGGGGCTGCCAATGAGCGCCTCCAGCAAACCCACAGCAAAGAGGCTGGCCGCAAACAACTGCGAGTAGAGACCATAGTCACTTTTGCTGCCAAAGCGGATCAGGCACATGCCCACAGCAAAGTTCAGCCCGCTGAGCAGCACCTGATCAACAACGGACAGCAGGGAATGAGTCCAAAAAGGCTTACCGACAGCCACCAGACCCCCTGTCAGCGCGTACGCCCGAAGCGAGGCAGGCGCCAGAGCGCAGACCACCAGGGGCGGGGGCTGGAGGCCGCCGAGCTGGCCGCACCAGAACGCCCGTCGAAGCGGTTGTAGACCGTGCCAAAAACACGCACCCCCACATCCTGCATGGCCTGCACGGTGACGCGCAGGTCGGCAATGCGGGTGCGGTGCTCACGCCCGACGACCAGGGCGGCACCGACCTGACGAGCGATGACCTTGCTGTCCGAGGAGGCCATGGCAGCGGGCGTGTCAACCACGATCACGTCCAGGTCACGGGCCAGTTTGTCGATCAGGGCAGAAAGGTTCGGATCCTGGAGAATTTCCAGCGGGTTGGGTGGCAGTGGTCCGGCGGGCAGCACGTACAGATTGGGAAGGACCATGGTCATCACGTCCAGCGTGACATCGCTGCGCCCGGACAGGACGCCAGAGAGGCCCTTCTTGTTGTTCATGCTGAAGTAGGCATGGATCTTGGGGGATCGAAAGTCTGCATCGATCAGCAAGGTGCGCTTACCCACCTGGGCAAACGAGAACGCCAGGTTGGCAGCCATGTAGGTGCGCCCTTCGCCGCCGCTGGGGCTGACCACCGCCAGTTGCATCGGGGTCAGACCCCGCGCTTCAAGCAACAACTCGGAGCGGATGCGGCGAATGGCTTCAGCCTCGGGGCTGTAGGGGGAGTTGGCGATCGGCAAGGGACAGGATGCATCCAGCCCTACCCGCAAGTTGGTGGCCGTGACGTAGTTGAACTGATGGGCCAGCACGGCCTGGATGTCCTGCTCGGACAGCAGGTTGAGTTGCCGGGCGGCCTCGCCAAAACGCAGTTGCGAAGTCTCCTGCAACTGGATGATCTGCTCCACCTGGGCCCGGGTCAGTTTGCCCGCCTGGATGAACAGCTCACCCATGCGGTCACTGCTCAAGGCCGGGGGTACGGGGGCGGCATGGGCGTCGAGGATCGGTTCTAGTTTCATGAAGAGCTGTCGTCAGACCGTGGACTGACCAATCTGACCAAAAATGCGCAGGCCCAGGCCGCGCTCCATGTCTTCGCGGCAACGCAGGCGGCGCACCGTGACCTCCAGCACAAACGACAGGCCCAGACCCAAGGCCAACCCCACCAGCACCGACATGATCAGGCTCTTGGTGATTTGAGGCTTGGAGTGCCGCAACGGGGCTTCGGGCTTGCGCAACACCGACAGATTGGTGGCGTTGACGGTGCCCGACATGAGGATTTCGTCGTATTTGGCCACCGCGGTGTTGTAGACCCGTTGGGTACTTTCGAGCTGGCGCTGGTAGGAGCTGATGACATCGCGGTGGCGCTTGGTCTCCAGCAGGGATCGCTGCTGCTCATCAAAGTTGCGACCCAACGCGCGCTCCTGATCAGCTAGGCGGATGCCCTCAAGGCGCAGGCCCTCCAAGGCGGCCTTCGCCTCCCGCCTGAGACGCTCCAACAGCACGGCGCGCTCATCCTGTAGGGCTTGCAAGCGGGGATGCATCTTGCCGTAGGTGGCCGACAACTCGCTGATGCGCCGCTCCAGATCGGAAAGGCGCAGCTTCAGTTCGGCCACACGCGGCAATTGGGCAATCTCGGGCACATCCGGCACATCGTTGCCCGCACGGATCATGGTGTCCAGAGCCCGCATGCGAGCCTCGAACTCCTGGCGCTGGGAACGCAGCGTCAACTGTCGAGTGGAGATTTCACCCAGCTGACGTGATCGGTTGTCCAGACGCTCATCGGTGTCCACGATCTGGGCTTTCTGCTGATATTCGGTAAGCTTTTGCTGAATGCCGTCGATTTCATTGCGCAGCAACTGCAACTGCGCGTTGTATTGCTCGGTGCGCGCCCGCGCGGGTGCCACGCTGATTTCGCTGTTGATGTCGGAATAAGCCTTGATCAATGCATCGAGAAAGGTACGCGCCGCCTCGGCCGTGCGATCGGAGTATTGAATTTCGACAATGCGGCTGGTGCGGCGCAGTTGAATATCCAGGCTTTTCAAAAGCCGTTCACGCAGCAATTGACGATTTTTCTCGGCTCCGGGCGCTTCCATGAGCCGCAGGGTGTCAATCACCCGATCCAACACCTCATTGCTGTGAATGATGTCTACCTGGGTCTGCAAATAGGTTTCATCGAGGATGGCTGGAAACTGTCGACCCGAAATCGGATCGTTGACCCGGAACTCGATGAACAACTCAGCCGACGAGGTGTAACTCTTGGGAATCAGCATCACGGCAATACCCGTGACGATCACGGTCACAAGGGTCACGATCAGCACCGTCCACACACGGTATCTGAGCATGGCCCCGAGCTGATTCAGGGTCAATCCAACCGGATAGGGATTCAAAAAATCCTCTCCTTCACGTAAATCACATCGCCGTCCATCACAGCGTCCGTCAGCTGCGGCGAAAAATCTCGGGCCTCTGTGCCCTCTGTTTTGCGGTGGATCTGGATGCGACTCATCGAGCCACGCTCGGTCACCCCCCCACCAATCGACAGGGCACGCATGACATCCAGATCGGGCTCCATGGGATAGCTTCCCGGGCGACGCACCTCACCATGGATGTAGAAAAACTTCTGCTGACCCACGTAGACCATGTCGCCCTGGTTCAGTACCAGATCCAATGGACTGCGGTCGGGGTTGGCCACCCGGTCCAATCGGATGGGGATGCGCACCACCGGCGCGCCTGCAGCGCCCCCCTCACCTTTGCGCAGCAGCACGGCAACCATGTCGGCCTTGGGAGTGAGGCCACCGGCCACAGCCAGCAGGTCAAGCACCGTGAAACGGCCCTGGATCGGGTAGCGACCGGGACGCACCACTTCACCAAGCACCGAGACGGCCTGGCTGCGGTTCTGCCGAACTGTGACCGATACCTCGGGGTGCAACAGGTATTCGCGCTCCCGCAAGCGCAGCGCAATAAGTTTTTCAAGTTCGGCCTGTGACATGCCGTCAATGCGGATGAGCCCGATCAAGGGCAGAGTGACCTCCCCTTCATCGGTGACGGAGACCTCCGCCGACATGTCCGGCTGACCAAAGACCGTGACTTGCAACACATCACCCGCACCGATGCTGAGCGCAGCCACCGGCTTGGCTGCCGCGGCCGTTGCCACGGCAGGCGCAACGGCAACTGGCTTGGCAGGCTGGGAGGAGGCACCCGCGGAAGATTGAACTGGAGCCTTCGGGGCTGGCGTCGGGGCCTGCACAGCGCCCCCCCCCACATTCCAACCCAGGTCAAAAGGCAGGTTGGAAATCAGAGGCGTGGCAAACACCCACGCCGGACCCAGCAGGCAGGTGATCAACAAGGGCCCGCCTATTTTCCGCAGCAGGCGAAGAAACAAAAACTTCATTCAGATCAATCCATTCAAGATGGCCATGAAACTCTCGACTGGACCCTCGCAGGGCGAGGCGAATGGAAAACGCATGCAACGCATCAAACCCTCCAGTTTTGACATTCAGGGCCTCCGAAAATCAATGGCCAGCCCGATGAAACCAGCGTTTGCCTGTGCGCCAGAACTGGCCCAAAATTGTAGTCTTCAACCACCTCTTGCGCGCGGCCTTTGCCATGGCGGCATGAGCCACCCACGGCGGTCTGGAAACAGCACCTTCGCCCAACGCGATCGACGACGTCTGAAACCGCGCCTTGTAAGGCTGAGAACCCCGCCCCAGATCCAACAGAGAAAATCCATGCGCCTGCGCCGCTTCGGCCATGCCCATCAGTAACAACAGGCCGGGAGAATAGGCCGAGAAATCCGGGTCATAGGTGATGAACCATACATGGCACTGGCCGGCATGGCGCATGCCCAGATGCAAAGCCACCATGTGATCTCCTGCGTAGAGCACCGACAGCATGCCGCCAAAAACCCCTTCGTCGCAGGCGAACACATCATCCAGCGCGCCGCGCATCCAAGGCATCTCCAAGGGATTGCTTCCGGTGGTGCTGATGAATTGCCGTGATTTCAAATCCAGCAGGCGCTGATAGGCCTGCGGATCCTTGCACGCCATCTCCAGGCGGACCGGACCAACCTGACGCTCAAGTCGGCGGCGAGCATTGCCCACCGATTGGAAGATGCCAGCCGATCCCTTGGCGCTGCGCGCACTCAGGCGGCGACGGTAGGCCTCGATCCCGCCTTCCAACTCCATCACCGGAGAGTGGGTCTCCAGGCCGATGTGGGGTGCAAAGGCCGTCTGCGTCAGGGGCATGTGGTCAAACGCAAAGTAACGGGCATCACAGGCGCGCAGCAACTGCATCGCATCGATATCCGCACCCTGTCGCATCACCAGGCCGTGGTAGTCGTTGAGCTGGTAGCCCACTGAACGCAGCCGCCCCCAACGATCACGGTGGAATGGAAACACGCCGCACAACTGGCCTTGCTGCTCGATCAAGGCCAGACGCAGGTCCAGGCCCTGCCGGGCGATGATGCGGGTAAAACCAGGCTGGTAAAAAGGACTGCCCAGGTCGGAGCGCGTGAGGGCGAGCGCCTGCCACGCCCGAGCCAGGTCGTCATCGAGTTCACGGGCGTCGATGATGGAAATTTTGTCAGTCAAATGATCAAACCCGGCCGATGGACAGATACTCACGCATAAGAGCGGCGGTGTTCACGCCACTCATGCAGCAGAAGCCAGAGGAACACCGGGGCCTGAAGCAAATATCGGCGCCATAGATGCACCGGGTCGGAGGTCAAGCGCCACAACCACTCCAGACCACTGTCCTGCATCCAGCGCGGGGCTCGCCGTTTCAGGCCCAGCGCAAACTCCTGCGCGGCCCCCACGCACACAATCACACCCGACTCCAGCCGGCGCACATGGCGCAATGCCCAGCGCTCCTGCTTTTCGAACCCCAGACAGACAAAAATGAAATCAGGCTGGCAGGCATGGATGGTCCTGACGATGGCCTCTGCATCACTGCCCTCCGGGTCGAAATTCATCGGCGGGCAATACACCACCACATCCATGCCGGGGAAGCGCTTGGCATAGCGATCCCGCAGCAGCCGCTCCTGGCCGGGACGCCCACCCAACACAAATACCCGCTGCCCACTGGTCATGCTGTGACGGCACAACGCCACAAACAGGTCTGCCCCTGTCACGCGCTCAGGCAATGGTGTCCCGAGCAAACGACTGGCCCAGACCACTGGCATGCCATCCGCAAAAGTGTAATCGGCGCTGGCATACAAGGCCTTCAACTCAGGGTCACGCTCCAGTCGCACCACGTGATCCACATTGGTCGTCACCACCACCTTGGGCCCTTTGGTGGCAGCAGCATGCAGCAACAGGTCCGTGGACTGCTCGAAACTCAAGGGCAATATATCGAGGCCAAACAGGCGCACAGCACCAGGCAAGTGATCAGAGGGCATGGGATTCGGGGAAAGTGACTCAGGTTTAGTCTTTTTGTTCAGAAGCAAGCCGCCAGCGGTCCCCATCCCTGATCATGACGAAACGTTTTCTGGTTTGATCGCGGTAAGTCGCTGACTGATACCGCTGCACGGCCGCAACGCTCAAGCGTTTGCCATCCAGCCACTTCACGGCGGTAACGTTCAAGGAAACCTGAATGTTGCCGGCGCTGTCAAACACCCGTTTTTTGAACGCGATCCATTGGGCTGCTGATTTGAATGGAGCCGGAAAATACCCCGGCAGGTAATGGCTCCGGTATTTCTCAAGTGAGCGCTGTGACCAATCCTGACGCCAGGCTTCCAAAGCCTGCAATGCGGAAGAACAGGCACTGTCGTCTGCCGACGGACACAAGGCGGCGCCCGAATCGGTCGGCGCTGCCGATGCAGGCCGCCGTGCTTCAGGCAGGCTGTCGAGCGTGCGTGGGAGCAGAGAAGCAGGCACCGCGACGGGAGCGGGAATGCCCGCGGGCCGCGTTCCCAGCAAGGTCACCTCTGAGCGAGGCGATAGTGTCGGGGACTCCGTGATCGCCGGTGCGCTTGCAGCCACCGATGCTGCCGCTGGCGATGAAGGGCCCACAGCCTGCGCCGTGACGGTCGCAGGTACAGCAGGCGGGGCCGCCTTGTCCCGGATCAAACTCTCGATCATTTCATTCTTGCGCAGCAAAGCCTGACGCCCCGGGTCCAACTCCGCAGCCAATTTGAAGCTTTTCCAGGCCAGCCCCAAATGGATACGACCCAGACTTTCGTGGGTTGACGCCTGCTTGGGCGCCAGATCCCGCGCCTTGGTCAAGTTCTGGCTGGCCCGCTCAAGATCATCGGCCCGGGCATCAATGGCCGCGAGGTTCACATAAGGCGCGGCCTGGGTCGGATACGCATCACGCAGACGCTCGAAAACCTTGCGCGCCTCATCGGTGTCGCCAAGCTGCATGAGCACGATGCCACGCTTCAGAAGCATCTCGGGCGGCAAATTGCCTCGGCGCTCCGCCTTGTCAATCAGAGCGAGTGCATCGTTGTAGCTGCCCTCGGCGATCAAGGCATCGAGATCGGACTTGAGATTGGCGTTCACCAACGCCAGCGTGTCGGGAAGTCCTGTGACCGGAATGCAAAGGGCACATGCTGCAGTCGCAACGGCAAGCATCACTGGCATTCTCATCAACACAGGCCCTCGGAAAATTATGAACGGTGTGACAACACGGCTGAGTTGACCCACTTGGTGCAATCGTCTACAAACCCCACCCAAAATCAACTCCAATCTGACAAATCAGATCGGCACAGTCTCGCCAATCACACTCATGGCGACATGGCAACAATTTT
>Ga0066460_1000078_pt1 | contig 24547 bp, 19 predicted proteins | sample LakWasMe88_LOW11_2_FD_59570 | JGI IMG/M metagenome (GOLD analysis project Ga0066460, IMG submission 59570) | Freshwater sediment methanotrophic microbial communities from Lake Washington under simulated oxygen tension - Sediment Metagenome 88_LOW11 | ecosystem: Environmental > Aquatic >... | reverse complement strand
GCGACTGAGGGGCGCGCTCGCGCAGCCCTTGCCAGTGCCGCTCCGGGGGCCACCACAGCGCGGGCGGCGGGGCCTGGTCCGGGCGATCCTGGGCCCACAGCAAGCTGGCGGGCAGCCCGCCGACCACGCAGGCCAGCCAGGCCCGGCGATGGGGGCTGTGAAGGCTGCAAAGGCGGCTGGCGATGTTCATGGTGGGCGCTCCTGGAGCGGGTGGCTGGCAGATGGCCTGCGCCCCATGATAGGCCGCCCAGGGCCCGGCCGAAAGGCGGATCAGAACCCGCTTCAGACCCGGTAGATCCAGACTGGTCGCCCATCGGGCGCCATCAGCCGGGCCTGGTGGGGCTGGCCCAGTACCTCGAACTCCAGGCTCACCAGCCAGCTGCCCGGGGCCATCTCGGCCTGGGCCTTGGCCAGGGCCCGCGCCATGCTCTCGGGGCGCTGGAACACATACACCAGCTGGTACGGCGCCCAGGATTCGCGCCAGATGTCGCCGCGCCGCACCAGGGCCCAGGGGCAGCGCAAGGCGCACAGCAGGCGCAAGGGCCAGCTCCACTCCAGGCCATGCAGCACCGCCTCGGGCCAGGCCCGGCGCAGGGCCCGCAGGCCGTCGCCCAGGCCACAGCCGGCGTCCAGCACCGCGGCATCGGCAGGCAAGGCGATTGCCTGGGGCAGGCCCAGCAAGGCGGCCCGGGGAGTGGGGAAGATCGGCGCATCGCGCCAGGCGTTGATCGGGTAGACCAGCAGCACCAGGCCCAGCGGCAGCAGCCACACCCAGCCCGGCAGGGTGACGGCCCCCGACACCAGCAGCGACAGGGGAAAACCCAGCGCAATCATGAAGCGGCGCCACCAGTTGGGCCCCAGCACGCTGCCCAGGGCCCCCAGGGCCGCGGCACAGCCCAGGGCCACCAGCACGTCCACCCCGGCCTGCGCCAGCACGGCAAACAGGCCCCAGGCCGCGGCCCAGACCAGCAGGGCCGGCAACGGCCAGGGCAGGCGCAGCCGGGCGGGCGGGCGGCGGCCAGGCAGGGGGCGGCTCATGGGATCAGGCGCCGGAGGTGCTGCCGCGCAGACGGTCGATCAGGCCGTTGAGTTCTTCCAGCGAGCCGAACTGGATGGCCAGTTCGCCCATTTCCTCAGTGCGGCCGGCGCGCTTGACGCGCTTTTTCACGCGCACCTCCACGGTGGCGGTCAGCAGGTCGGAGAGTTCTTCTTCCACCCGCTTGAGGTCGCGCGACTTGTCTTTCTTGGTGGGCTTGGGCGAGGTCAGGCTGAACTCGGCGCCAATCTTCTTGACCAGGCCCTCGGCCTCGCGCACCGACAGCTTCTTGGCCACGATCTGGTTGGCCGCGGTGATCTGGGTGGCCCGGTCCAGCGACAGCAGCGAGCGCGCATGGCCCATGTCCAGGTCGCCCGCCATCAGCATGGTCTGCACCGGCTCAGCCAGGTTCAGCAGGCGCAGCAGGTTGGAGGCCGCGCTGCGCGAACGGCCCACCGCCTGGGCAGCCTGCTCGTGGGTCAGGCCAAACTCTTTCACCAGGCGTTGCAGGCCCTGGGCTTCTTCGAGCGGGTTCAGGTCTTCGCGCTGGATGTTCTCGATCAGCGCCATGGCCGCGGCGGCCTCGTCGGGCACCTCGCGGATCAGCACCGGCACGCTGTCCAGGCCGGCCAGGCGCGAGGCGCGGAAGCGGCGCTCACCGGCAATGATTTCGTACTTGCCGTCGTTCGGGCCGGCGTGCAGGCGGCGCACCAGGATGGGCTGCATGATGCCCTGAGCCTTGATGCTTTCAGCCAGCTCGTACAGCGCGCCCTCGTCCATGCGGGTGCGCGGCTGGTAGACGCCGGGCACCAGCTGGTCCAGCAGCAGGGTGGCGGGCTGGCCGCTGTTGGCCACGGGGGCGCTGCCGTCCGCGGCCGCTTCGTCCACCTTGGGGCCCAGCAGGGCTTCGAGTCCACGGCCCAGGCCCTTGGGTTTCTTGGTCGCCATCTTGGTCAGATCTTTCTTGGAACTTGGATTGCAGGGCCCGTCAAAGCGCCCGGGGAGATTGCAGAGATTGCAGCAAGGCCAACCCCTCTGGCCAGTCGCCCAGGCCCGATTCGGCATTCAGGTGCCCGCGCGGGCCGGCGTCCACCAAGCGGCTGCCCCAGGCCTGGGCCAGGCCCTGGGCATGCGCCAGGCTGCCATAGGGGTCGTCGCTGCTGGCCACCAGCACGCTCGCGAAGGGCAGGCGCTGGCGCGCCATCGGGGCCCAGCCGGGCAGCATGCCACGCAGGTCGTCGCGCTCCAGCTCGGGCGGGGCCACCAGCAGCGCGCCACGCACCCGGTGGGTCTGGCGCGAGTGCGCGGCCCAGGCGGCCACCAGGGCACAGCCCAGGCTGTGCGCTGCCAGCCACACCGGCGTGGGCTGGGCCAGCAGCACCTCTTCGAGGCGTGCATTCCAGTCGCCGCGCAGCGGGCGCATCCAGTCATGCTGCTCGACCCGCACAAAACCGTGCTGCTGCTCCCACAGGGTCTGCCAGTGGCCGGGGCCGCTGTTCTGCCAGCCCGGCAGGAGAAGAACATCTGAAGCCTGAATCATCGAACGCCTCCGGGGCTCACATGGTTTTGATGCGCTGCACCATTTCTTCGGCAAACTCGATGAAGGCCTGGCTGCCCTTGGCCTGCGGGTCGAACACCACACCCGGCAGACCGTAGCTGGGGGCCTCGGCCAGGCGCACATTGCGCGGGATCACGGTGTTGAACACCTTGTCGGCAAAGTGGCCCTTGAGCTGCTCGCTCACCTGCTGCTGCAGCGTGATGCGCGGGTCGAACATCACACGCAGCAGGCCGATGATCTGCAGATCCTTGTTGAGGTTGGCATGCACCTGCTTGATGGTGTTGACCAGGTCGGTCAGCCCCTCCAGCGCAAAGTACTCGCACTGCATGGGCACGATCACCCCATGGGCGGCACACAGGCCGTTCAGGGTCAGCATCGACAGCGAGGGCGGGCAGTCGATCAGCATGAAGTCGTAATCGGCATCCACCGCGGCCAGCGCGGTCTTGAGGCGCTTTTCACGCCGCTCCAGCTGCACCAGCTCGACCTCGGCCCCGGCCAGCTCGCGGTTGGCGCCCAGCACGTCGTAGCCGCAGGTTTCGGAATGCACCTTGGCCTCGGCCACCGAGGCCGATTCGATCAGCACGTCGTACACCGTGAATTCGAGCTGGCGCTTGTCCACGCCCGAGCCCATGGTGGCATTGCCCTGGGGGTCCAGGTCGACCATCAGCACGCGCTGGCCGATCTTGGCCAGGCCAGCTGCAAGGTTGACGGTGGAGGTGGTCTTGCCGACCCCCCCTTTTTGATTGGCGACGCAAAAAATCTTGGCCATGAATTCGTTCTTGTTATGGGGTCTGGGTTATTTGGTAAAGGCCAGCTTCAGGCCAAAGCCGATCAGGAACACGCCGGCCAGCTTTTCCAGCCCGCGCACGATCAGGGGGTTGGCACGCAGGCGTTCCGCCAGAAAATGCGTCAGCAGCACCACGATCACGCCATAGGCCAGGGTCAGGGCCGCGATGGTGGCGGCCATCACGCCAAAGGTCAGCAGGCCCTGGTGCTGCACCGGGTCGACAAACAGCGGGAAGAAAGCCATGTAGAACACGATGGCCTTGGGGTTGAGCAAGGTGATGGCAGCGGCCTGTTGAAAATACTGGCGCGGCCGGATGTTCAGCACCGGGGCCGATCCGGGCTTGGCCGTCAGCATGCGAAAGCCCAGCCAGGCCAGGTAGGCCGCGCCCAGCCACTGCACCGCATGGAAAGCCGGCGGCCAGGCGGCCAGCAAGGCAGCCACGCCGGCCACGGCCATCCACATCAGCACCTGGTCACCCGCGATCACGCCCAGGGTGGCGGCCATGCCGCCACGCAGCCCACCCTTGCCGGTGGAGGTGATCAGTGCCAGGTTGCCCGGCCCCGGAATCGCCAGAAACAGGACGATGGCCGCCACGAAAGCGCCGTAATCTGCCACACCGAACATGAGTCACTCCTTCACCAACTGAGCGGCCGAGTTTACGCGAGCGCCCTGCCCGCCAGATGTCAGATCAGGCCGGCTTCATCCAGATGATGCAACGTTCGGCCTCCAAACCCGGCACAAGCAGCTGTTCCACGTGAAACACCTGCACCGTGGCCGGCAAGGCGGCCAGCTCGTCCACCGGGTGCTTGGCCTTCATGGCCAGCCAGACACTGCCCTCGCCCAGGGCCGCCTGTGACCAGTTCACAAAATCGGGCAGCGAGGCAAAGGCCCGGCAGCTCACCACATCAAAGGGGCCGCTCAGGTTCTCGACCCGGGCATGCACGCCGCGCAGATTGCCCAGGCGCAACTCGGCCGCCACCTGCTGCACAAAGGCCGCCTTCTTGGCCACCGTGTCCACGCAGCTGACCGACAACTCGGGGCAGCAGATGGCAAACACCACCCCGGGTAGGCCGCCGCCCGAACCGACGTCCAGCAACTTGCGGGCCACGCCCTCCCCCAGGCTGGCCAGGTGGCGCTGCAAGGGCGGCACCGCTGCCAGGCTGTCGAGCAGGTGGTGGGTCAGCATCTCGGCCGGATCGCGCACCGAGGTCAGGTTGTAGACCTTGTTCCACTTCTGGATCAAGGCCATGTAGTCGAGCAGGCGGCCCACCTGCTGATCGCTCAGTGCCAGGCCCAGGGCCTGCAGGCCGGCCCGCAGCTCGGCTTCAAAGGCGCGCGCGCTCATGGGGCCACCGCCGTTTCATCGGCACGGGCTGCCTCGTTGGCAAAGCCCCGGAAGCCGCCCTTCTTCAGGTGGATCATCAGCAGCGAGATGGCCGCAGGGGTCACCCCCGAAATGCGCGAGGCCAGGCCCAGGGTCTCGGGCCGGTGCTTGTTGAGCTTTTGGCGCACCTCGATCGACAGCGCCCCCACCTGCATGTAGTCCAAGTCGGGCGGCAGCTTGAGGTTCTCGTAATGGGCGGCGCGCTGCACCTCGTCGCGCTGGCGGTCGATGTAGCCCGAGTACTTGGCGGTGATCTCGATCTGCTCCACCACCGGCTCGTACAACTCGCCCAGGGCTTCACGCGACACCACCACCGGCTGGGCCTCGCTGGCCACCGGCAGGTACTTGCCGCCGTCCAGCGACATCAGGGCGGCGTAGCTCACATCGGGGCGACGCAGCAGGTCGGCCAGGTTGTATTCGTGTTCGATGGCCTTGCCCAGCACCCGCTCGGATTCGGCCGCCGGCAGGTTGCGTGGGTTCACCCAGGTGCCGCGCAGGCGCTCTGTTTCACGTGAAACAGCTTCCAGCTTGCGGCTGAAGGCCGCCCAGCGGGCGTCGTCCACCAGGCCCAGGCGCCGGCCCGCCTCGGTCAGGCGCATGTCGGCATTGTCTTCACGCAGCTGCAGGCGGAACTCGGCCCGGCTGGTGAACATGCGGTAAGGCTCGGTCACGCCCTTGGTGATCAGGTCGTCCACCAGCACACCCAGGTAGGCCTCGTCACGGCGCGGCAGCCAGGGCTCGTCGCCACGGCACTGCAGCGCGGCGTTGATGCCGGCAAACAGCCCCTGGGCCGCCGCCTCCTCGTAGCCGGTGGTGCCATTGATCTGGCCGGCAAAGAACAGGCCACCGATCTGGCGGGTCTCAAAGCTGCTCTTCAGCGCGCGGGGGTCGAAGTAGTCGTACTCGATGGCGTAGCCCGGGCGCAGGATGTGGGCGTTCTCCAGCCCCACCATGCTGCGCACCAACTCGTACTGGATGTCAAAAGGCAAGCTGGTGCTGATGCCATTGGGGTAGTACTCGTGGGTGGTGAGCCCCTCGGGCTCCAGGAAGATCTGGTGGCTGTCTTTGTCGGCAAAGCGGTTGATCTTGTCTTCCACGCTGGGGCAGTAGCGCGGGCCCACGCCCTCGATCTTGCCGGTGAACATGGGGCTGCGGTCAAAGCCGCTGCGGATGATCTCGTGCGTGCGCTCGTTGGTGTGGGTGATCCAGCACGGCATCTGCTGCGGGTGCATGGCCACCGAACCCATGAAGCTGAACACCGGAATGGTCCCAGGCAAGCCGCCGGGCATGCCGTCACCGGGCTGCTCGGTGCACTTGGAGAAGTCGATGCTGCGCCCATCGATGCGCGGCGGCGTGCCGGTCTTGAGGCGGCCCTGGGGCAGCTTCAGCTCCTTGAGGCGCGCCGACAGCGTGACCGCCGGCGGGTCACCCGCCCGGCCGGCCGAGTAGTTGTTCAGGCCCACGTGGATCTTGCCGTCCAGGAAGGTGCCTGCCGTGAGCACCACGGTGCGCGAGCGGAAACGGATGCCCACCTGGGTGACGGCGCCCACCACGCGGTCGCCCTCCACCATCAGGTCGTCCACCGCCTGCTGGAACAGCCACAGATTGGGCTGATTCTCCAGTCGGTGCCGAATCGCCGCCTTGTACAGAATGCGGTCGGCCTGGGCCCGGGTGGCGCGCACGGCCGGCCCCTTGGAGCTGTTCAGGATGCGGAACTGGATACCCGACTCGTCGGTGGCGATGCCCATGGCGCCCCCCAAGGCGTCCACCTCTTTCACCAGGTGGCCCTTGCCGATGCCCCCGATCGAGGGGTTGCAACTCATCTGCCCCAGGGTTTCGATGTTGTGCGAGAGCAGCAAGGTCTTGCAGCCCATGCGGGCCGCGGCCAGGGCGGCCTCGGTACCGGCATGACCGCCGCCAACGACGATGACGTCGAATTCTTGTGGGTAAAGCATGGTGGTGAAATCGGCCTTGTTGAAGCCGCAGACAGAGGTGGCCAAACAAGAAACCAGCGCCGTGGGCGCCAGGCCGGGGGGCCAACGCCCCGGGAGGCAAGATTTTAACGGGCGCGCCCTGCCCACGCACCTACCGTGGCCAAAGACCAGGGCCTGTGGCCCTGGCCCCGGGCCCTCAGCCCTCACAATACCGCCCATGAACCAGCCCATGTTTCACGTGAAACCAAGCATCCCCCCCGCTCAAGACAGCACCGACCCAAGCCGCCCTGCTCAGTGCCGACCCGGCTGCGGCGCCTGCTGCACTGCCCCGTCCATCTCCAGCCCCATCCCCGGCATGCCGCAGGGCAAGCCCGCCGGGGTGCCCTGCATCCAGCTCGACGCGCAGCAGCGCTGCCAGATCTTCGGCCACCCCGACCGCCCTGCGGTGTGCGGCCAGCTGCAACCCAACCATGAGATGTGCCGCGACAGCCGTGAAGCCGCCCTGCAAGGCCTGGCCGAACTCGAAGCCCAGACCCGCCCAGGGCCCTGACCCCCACGCCGCCCCCAAGCCCTCACCAGGCCATCAAGTGCCCAGACGCTGGCGCAACTCCCGCAACACGCCAAGCGCCGCCTCGTGCTCGTAGCGCCGCACGCTCAGCTCCAGGCGCCCCGCCAGTTCGGCCGACACCTGGGCCAGCGCCGGCAACAAGGGCCGCAGCAACTCGTGCGCTTCAAAGCCCGCCTCGGCCAGGGTCAGCTCCAGGGCATCCAGCGCCGCGGAGTCCAGCAGGGGCACCTGGGCTGCCGCATGCACCGGCAGGGGCACGAGCGCGTTCACAGGCTCCACCTCGTGTGCCAGGGGCAGCCAGCGGGTCAGTGCGGCATACAGCGTGGGTGGGTCCACCGGTTTGGCCACAAAGTCGTTCATGCCGGCGGCCAGGCAGTTGGCGCGCACCTCGGCAAAGGCATTGGCGGTCATGGCCACGATGGGCAGGCTGGCGCAGCCCGGCAGGGCCCGCAGGTGCCGGGTGGCCTCCAGGCCATCCATGCCCGGCATCTGCAGGTCCATCAGCACCAGGTCCGGCAAGGCCGGCAACCCGGCGCGCACCTGGTCCAGCGCGCTCAGGCCCGAATCGGCACAGCTCACCCGCAAACCGACCGAACTCAGCAACTCACTGGCCACATCGCGGTTGATCGGGTTGTCCTCCACCAGCAGCACGTGAGAAGCAGCAAACCGACGCTCAGGCCCCTGCCCGGCCGCCCACTGCTCAGGCAGGGCCTGTACCGCCTCGCGCACCCGGCTGACCAGCAGCAGCAGGCAGTCCAGCAACGAGGAGTAGGACACCGGTTTTTCCAGCACCACCGGCACCCCCAGGGTGGCCGCCTCGGCGCGCAAGCGGGCATCCACGCTGGCACTGACCAGCAGGCAGGCCGGCCCCTGCCCTTCTGGGTGCGCCGCACGCAAGGCCCGCACCGTGTCCAGGCCATTCAGGCCGGGCATCAGCCAGTCGAGCAGCACCAGGGTGTAGGGGTCACCGGCCTGCTCGGCCTGGGCCACCCGGGCCAGGGCCTGCTGGCCCGAGTCGGCCACATCGGTGCGCAGGCCCAGCTGGCTCAGCATGTCGGCCAGCGCCTCGCGCGCCTCGGGCAGGTCGTCCACCAGCAAAGCACGCAAACCCGCCAGCGGCTGCACCGAGGGGGTGCTCACGGGGTTCTCGGCCTCCTGCAGCAACACCGTCACCCAGAAGCAGCTGCCCTGCCCCGGCACACTCTCCACCCCGGCTTCACCGCCCATCAGCTGCACCAGATGCCGGGTGATGGCCAGCCCCAGTCCGGTGCCCCCAAAACGCCGTGTCGTCGAGGCATCGGCCTGCTCGAAAGCGCTGAACATGTGGGGCAGGCGGTCGGCCGGGATCCCGATGCCGGTGTCCCGCACCTCGAAGCGCACCCGCAGCGCACCGGTCGGCGCGCCGGGCTGCAGGCGCGCGCGCAGCAGCACCGAACCCCGCTCGGTGAACTTCACCGCATTGCTCAGCAGGTTCAGCAGGGCCTGCGACAGGCGGGTCGGGTCACCCCGCAGGGTGCGCGGAAGGTGGTCGGTGTCCAGCACCAGCTCCAGACCCTTGTCGCGCGCCGTCTCCATCACCAGGGCGCAGGTGCGCGCCAGCATGGTGTCGAGCGCAAAGTCGATCGACTCCAGGCTCAGCTTGCCGGCTTCGATCTTGGACAGGTCCAGGATGTCGTTGATCAGGCTCAGCAGGTGGTGGGCAGCATCGTCGATCTTGCCCAGGCGCTCGCGGGCCGAAGGGTCGCTCAGATCGCGCCGCAGAAGGTAGGTCAGGCCCATGATGGCGTTCATGGGGGTGCGGATCTCATGGCTCATGTTGGCCAGAAAAGCCCCCTTGGCCCGGGCCGCCGACTCGGCCCGATCGCGCGCCAGCCCCAGCTCTTCATTGAGTTCCAGCAGGCGTTGCTCGGCCTGCTTGGAGCGGGTGATGTCGGTGGCCAGCACAAAAAAGCCGCGCACCTCGCCCTCGCGCCAGTCGGGTGTGTAGTGCAACTGGGTGATGGCATGCACGCCGCCGGCGCTGAGCTCCTCGCGCTCGAAGCGCTGCGGCTCACCCGCCAAGGCACCAAACACCTGGCGGTTGAAGGTCTGCAGCCGGGTCGAGCCAAAAATCTCTTCCATGCTGCGGCCCGTCACCTGCTCCTCGCGCAAGCCATACCAATCCAGGTAGCCCTTGTTGACAAAGCGGCAGCGCAGATCGCGCCCCCAGTAGGCCACGCGGCCCGGGATGTTGTCGGCCACCAGGCGCAGCAGTTGCTCGGCCTCGCGCAGGCCGGCATTCAATTCACGCTGGCGTGCCTCGGCGTCTTTCAGGGCCTGCACGTTGGTGGCAAAAAAGTAATAGCCCCGCACCACCCCGTCCTGCCAGTCGGGCAGGCGCTTGACCAGAAAATGCGCCGAGCGCCCGGCCTGGCCCGGCATGTCGTAATCGTCATTCAGCGTTTCACCTTGCAAAATCCGCTCGATGAAGGGCAACTGCCGCTGGTAGAAAGCCTCGCCCAGCACCTCGCTCACCGTGCGGCCCAGCACCTGGTCGGCCTGCTGGCCGAACCAGTCCAGGTAGGCCTGGTTGGCAAAGCGCAGCCGCAGGCTGCGGTCCCAGTAGGCCACCAGCGCAGGCTGGTTGTCAGTCACGATCTGGGCCCGGGTCTCGCTGGCCAGGCGGGCCTGCACGGCTTGCTCCAGGGCCTCGGTGCGGGCCTCGACCAGGGCCTCCAGGTGCTCGCGGTGGCGCGCCAGTTCGGCCGCCACGGCCCGGCTCTCGGTCACGTCGGTGAACGAGACCAACACCCCTTGCAGGGCCTGGGTGGCCGGGTCGCGCAGGGGTTCGGCATTGACGTTGAGCCACAGCATCGCACCCTGCACATCAGGGTGCCCGGTCAGGCATTGGTGTACCGCCTGCCCGTCGCGCAACACCCGAGCCAGGGGCAGGTCCTCGGGGGCCAGGATGTTTCCGCCTTCGTCGCGGGCCTGCCAGTCTTTCGGGTTTGGAAAGCGCTGCTGCATCTCCTGCAGCGACAAGCCCAGGATGCGCTCGGCGGAGGGGTTGCAGGTGCGAATGCGGCCGTCGGGTGCAAACACCATCACCCCTTCGGTCAGCGAGGACACCATGATCCGGTAGGCCGCCTCACTGTCATGCAGCCGTTGCAGCAGCCTGCTGCGCGCCCGCTCGGCCCGGTAGATGGCCACGCAAGCCGCCCATAGCAGCAGCAATGAGGCCAGCAGGCCGGCATCAAAAGCCAGGTCCAGGCGCTGCGACAAGGCCTCACTGTCCCGTCGCAACTGGTGATTCACGGCAGCCACCCCGGTGTCGAGGTGGTGCAGCGCCAGGCGCAGGGCCAGGCCCTGTTGCGGGCTGGCCGGCCCGGGCCCCGAGGCCTTCAAGACCTCCAATTGCTGGCGAAAGCGGGCCAGATCCTGCACCAGGTCCGGCACACCGGCGCGCTCCAGCACCGGCCCCACTGCAGCTGCGGTGTACCCCGCCAACGCCTGCGCCAACAGGGCCTCACCGCGCGAGCGTTGCCAGGGGGAATCGGGGTCGCTGGCCAGCATCAGGTGCAACAGGCCCTGGTGCAGATCCTCACCCGCCTGGGCCAAGGCCTGCATCTGCTGTTGCGCCGCCGCCAGGCGCTGTTGCTGGTGCGCATGCAGGCCGGCCATGGCCAGGCAGATCAGCACGGCGGCCAGTCCGGCCAGCAGGATCCGCCGGGGCACGGGATCACGGGCCGGCACAGAGGTGGCGAGGCCGGTGGCGCTCATGCCTCAGCCCACCAGCACCCCACCCAGGGCCTGGTACTTGGCGGCCACGGCGTCCTCGGTGTCGGCATGGCGCTCGGCCACGGCGCAGAACTCTTCAAAACGCGTGGCAAAAGCGGCCGCCACATCGGGGTCGAAATGGCGCCCGGCCTCGGCCAGGATCATGTCGCGCGCCACCTCGAAGGCAAACGGCGGCTTGTACACCCGGCGCGAGATCAGGGCATCGAACACATCGGCCAGGGCCATCAGGCGCGCCGCCACCGGGATGGCGTCACCGGCCAGCCCGTCGGGGTAGCCGCTGCCATCCCAGCGCTCGTGGTGGTGGCGGGCGATCTGCTTGGCGCAGGCCAGAAAATCAATCGGCGGGCCGCCCTCGTCCACCAGGTCCTGCTCGGCCCGCTCGATCGCCTGGGCGCCCAGCAGCGCATGGGTCTTCATGAGCTGCCACTCCTCGGGCGTGAGCTTGCCCGGTTTGAGCAGCACATGGTCCGGAATGCCCACCTTGCCGATGTCGTGCAGCGGCGCCGACTTGGCGATGCGCTCGATGCTGTCGGCATCCAGTTCGGCCACAAAGCGCGGGTGCAGTGCCAGGTGCGTGGCCAGCAGGCGCACATAGCCCTGGGTGCGCAGCAGGTGGTTGCCGGTCTCGGGGTCGCGCGTTTCGGCCAACCGGGCCAGCGCGTGGATGCTGATGTGCTGGATGCGCTGGTTCTCGGCCATGCGCCGGGCCACCTCGGCCTCCAGGCTGGTGTTCCGGTCGCTCAGCAGGTCGCGCGCGCGCTTGAGCTCCAGTTGGGTCTTCACCCGGGCCATCACCACCGGCGGGCGCAAGGGCTTGGTGATGTAGTCCAGCGCCCCCAGGGCCAGGCCCTGGGCCTCGTCGGCGGTGTCGTCCATGGCGGTCACGAACAGCACCGGGATATCGCGGGTGAGGGGCTCGGCCTGCAGGCGGCGCAGCACCTCCAGCCCATCCATGCCCGGCATCATCACGTCCAGAAGAATCAGATCGGGCCTGGGTGAGGAGGCCGCCAACCGCAAGGCGGCCGGGCCCGAGTTCGCCACCCGCACGCGGTAAAGCGCCTGCAAGAGCTCCCCCAGCACGGTGAGGTTGTCCGGCAAATCATCGACGACGAGCACCACCGGACGGGTGTCGCACGGTTCGCGCGCACTCATGGAAGCTTCCCCCTGACGGATGTTTTCGGACCATTATGGGCGTGTGCATATAGTCTGAATAGCCTGTATTCACCTAGGGCTTCCAAGACTGGCACCGGTCCGGCCCACCCCGGCAAAACGCCAGTCAACCTCCGCTAAGGCGGCGTGCTCAAAGGCCGCTGCCGCCAGGCCAGCAAGGCCCCCACCCACAGCGCCAGCGCCGAAAACACCAGGCCCCGCACCAGCCCGCCCGCCCCGTCGGCAATCCAGCCCACCGCCGTCGGCCCCACGATCTGCCCGCCCGCAAACACAATGGTGAAGGCGCTGATGCCGGCCGCCCAACGCGAGGCCGGCAGGTTGTGGCGCACCAGGGCCGTGGTCGAGGCCACCACCGACAGAAACACCCCGCCGAACATCAGCCCCGACAGCAGCAAGGCCGGCCACCAGTCGCTCAGCGCCGGCAGCAAGGCGGCCAGCCCCAGCAAGGCATTCAGAAAAGCCAGCGCGCCACCCCCGCGCGCGCGCTCCAGCAAGCCGGCCCAGAGCCGTGCCGAGGCCAGCACCGCCGCCCCCAGCAAGGCATAGAACAGGGTGATGCGCTCGGGCGCCACGCCCTGCTCGCGCAGCAGGGCCACCACAAAGGTCATGTAGCCGATGTAGCCTACGCCAAAGGCGGTGTAGCCCGCCAAGGCCGGCCACAGCGGGCGCGGGTCGAAGCCCCGCCCTGTGGAACCCACCGTGGCCGGCGGCAGCAAGGCCGCCAGGCGGCGCGCCGGCCACCACAGCGCCGCACTGGCCAGCAGGCTGACCGCCGCCAGCGCCCACCAGGCCCAGCGCCAGGCATGGGCCTCGTGCACGGCCTGCTGCAAGGCCTCAGGCACCAGCCAGGCCGACAGCGCAATGCCCCAGCCCGTGCCGCCGTAGTACAGCCCCAGCAACCAGCCCGAGCGCCCGGGCTGCAAGGCCCCCAGGCGCGCCGCCATCAGGCCGCCGGCAATGAACACCAGCGCGCTGGCCGCGCCGGCCAGCAAGCGCTGCACCAGCAAGGGAGCGGCCTCGGTGAAAAACCCGCTGCAGGCCATGAACAGACTGGCCAACACCGCCCCGCCCAGCAGCACCCGCTCGGGCCCCTGACGGCGCAGCAGCCAGGGCGTGGCCAGGGCCCCCAGCAGGTAGCCCAGGGCATTGGCGGTGTTCATGGCGCCGGCCAGCGCATACGACCAGCCCAGGTCCTCGCGCATGGTGGGCAGCAGCAGGCCATAGGCAAAGCGGGTGATGCCCAGCGAGACCGCCGCCCCCAACGACAGCGCCAGGGCCAGCAAGGTGGCAGGCAGGGCCGCAGGAGCGCCCAGGGTGGAACGCGGCATGGGTGTTGTCTCCGAATACTTGTTATGACGCCACTGTAAGCGCGCCAGCCCCTCATTGCAGGCAGGGCCCCGGGTCGCCCGGGTGACGCCGGCCCGGCCAGGGCCCACAGGGGCTCTGGCATAAAACGCATGATCTTGCGCAAGCAAGCCCATTGCCGGCGCGCTACGCTGTGCCACCGTCGCTTGCGACCCCATCGCCACTCTTTTTCAGGAACCCCATGAGCTCTCTGTTCGAACCCGTCCAGGCCGGCAGCCTGAAACTCGCCAACCGCATCGCCATGGCACCGCTCACACGCAACCGCGCCCCCGGCGCCGTGCCTGCGGCCATCACCGCCACCTACTATGCCCAGCGCGCCAGCGCCGGCCTGTTGATCACCGAAGCCACCGCCATCAGCCACCAGGGCCAGGGCTATGCCGATGTGCCCGGCCTGTATGGCGACGACCAGGTCGAAGGCTGGAAGAAGGTCACCGCCGCCGTGCACGCCCAGGGCGGCCAGATCGTGGTGCAGCTGTGGCACGTGGGCCGGGTCTCGCACACCGACCTGCAGCCGGGCAACGCCGCCCCGGTGGCACCGTCGGCCATCCGCGCCAACACCAAGACTGTGTTGATCAAGGACGGCGTGCCCGGCTTTGTCGAAACCTCCACCCCGCGCGCCCTCGAACTGAGCGAACTGCCCGGCATCGTCGACGACTACCGGCGCGCCGCCCGCGCCGCCATCACGGCCGGCTTTGACGGGGTCGAGATCCATGCCGCCAACGGCTACCTGATCGACCAGTTCCTCAAGACCGGCAGCAACCACCGCACCGACGCCTATGGCGGCAGCATCGAAAACCGCGCCCGCCTGCTGCTGGAGGTGGTGGCCGCCATCAGCGCCGAGATCGGTGGCGACAAGACCGGCATCCGCCTGTCGCCAGTCACCCCCGCCAACGACGTGATCGATGCCGATCCGCAGCCCCTGTTCGAGTACGTGCTGCGCCAGCTGGCCCCCTACGGCCTGGCCTATGTGCACGTGATCGAGGGCGCCACCGGCGGGGCCCGCACCCTGCCCGACCGCCCCTTCGACTACGCGGCCGCCAAGGCCGCCTACCGCAACGCGGGGGGCCAGGGTGCCTGGATGGTGAACAACGGCTACACCCGCGAGCTGGCCGATGCGGCCGTGGCGGGTGGCGCCGACATCGTGGCCTTTGGCCGCCCCTTCATTGCCAACCCCGATCTGGTGGAGCGACTGCGCCGCAACGGCCCCTTCAACGAAGGCAACCGCGCCACCTACTACGGCGGCGGCGAGGCCGGCTACCTCGACTACCCCACGCTCTGATCCGGCGCAGGCCGCCGGGCCGGTCTCCGGCCCAGGCTAACATCGGGCCCGCACCCACCCGAGCCCTGCGAGCGCCCCATGAGAATCCTGCTGATCGAAGACGACCCCCAGCTGAGCGAGGCCCTGGCCAGCTTTCTGCGCGCCAAGGGCTTTGTGGTCGACACCGCGGGCACGCTGGCCCAGGCCCGCGCCACCCTGCCGGCCGCGCACTGGGGCGCGGTGCTGCTCGACCTGCACCTGCCCGACGGCGACGGTCTCAGCCTGCTGCCCCTGCTGCAGCGCCAGCACCCCGACAGCAGCGTCATCGTGCTGACGGCGCGCGACCAGATCACCGACCGCATCCGGGGCCTGGACGCCGGGGCCGACGACTACCTGGTCAAACCCTTCGACCCCGAAGAGCTGCTGGCCCGGCTGCGCGCGGTGGAACGCCGCCGGGGCGGCGCCAGCGGCCAGGGTGCCACGCTCACCCTGGGGGCCCTGAGCGTGGACCTGGCGCGCGACCGGGTGCGCGTCAACGGCCAGGCGGTGGAGCTCACGGCCAAGGAATGGGCACTGCTGCGCGTGATGGCCAGCCGCCCCGAACGCATCCACAGCCGCGAAAGCCTGCTCGACGCCCTGTACGGTTTTGACGACGACACCGACAGCAACACCCTGGAGGTGTTCATCAGCAACCTGCGCCGCAAGATCGGGCGCGAGCGCATCCAGACCCTGCGTGGCCTGGGCTACCGCCTGGCCGGCGATGCCGGGGCCTGAGGTTCTGACGCCCATGCCCACCCCGGCCCGCCCACCCGCCAGCCTGTCGGCCCGCCTGAGCCGCAGCCTGGTGCTGTGGGTGTGCGCACTGTGGCTGATGACCGCCCTGGGCACCACCTGGTATGTGCGCACCGAGGTCAATGACGTGTACGACAGCGCCCTCAGCGAAAGCGCCTGGCGCCTGCTCGACCTGGTCAGCCACGAGATGGACGAACACGGCGCCAGCCCGGTGCTGGGTGAGGCCCCGCCGCCGCGCTCGGGCAGCTTTCCGCTGCACCTGGCACCGCACCACCTGATCTACCAGATCACCAGCCCCGACGGCCGGCTGCTGTTGCGCTCGGCCGATGCCCCCACCGAGGTGCTGGCGCCCGAGGTGCGCTACGGCTTTTCCGAGCAAGGCGCCTGGCGCGTCTTCAGCCTGACCCACCCCACCCGCCAGGCCCGCATCCATGTGGCCGACGCGCTGCAGCACCGCCAGCACACCCAGATCGACATCGTGCTGTCGCTGCTGCTGCCCCTGCTGGGCCTGCTGCCCTTTCTGGCCCTGCTGATCCGCCACATCACGCAGCGCGAGCTGGCCAGCGTGGGCGCGCTGGCCGACCAGATCCGCGAGCGCAGCGACCGCAACCTGAGCCCGCTGTCCAGCGCCGGCCTGCCGGCCGAGCTGACCGTGATCACCGAGCGCAGCAACCACCTGCTGCAGCGCCTGTCGGGTGCCCTGGACACCGAGCGGGCCCTGGCTGCCAACGCCGCCCATGAGCTGCGCACCCCGCTGGCCACCACCCGCCTGCGCCTGCAAGGCGTGCAGGCCCTGCTGGGGCAGCAGCCCACCGAGGTGGTGCAGCGCGAACTGCAGCACGCCATGGATTCGCTGGCCCAGTTGAGCCGGCGCACCGAGAAGCTGCTGCAGATGTCACGCGCCGAATCGGGCGCCGCCCTGGCGCGCGAGCGCGTACCGCTGACCCGCCTGGCCGCCGCCGTGGCGCAAGAGTTCTGGGCCGACCCGGCCCTGCTCAACCGGTTGCAACTGCAGCTGCCCGAGCACGGCGAGCCCGAGGCCCTGGGCGACTTCGATGCCCTGGCCATCGCCTTGCGCAACCTGCTCGAGAACGCCGCCCGCCATGCCCCCCAAGGCCCCATCGTGCTGGGCGTGCAGCTGCCGGCCCGGCTCAGCGTGAGCGACTGCGGCCCCGGCATCCCGCCCGAGCGCCAGGCCGATCTGCTGCAGCGCCACCACCAGCAGGCGCAAGCCGCCACCCCCCCTTCAACCCAGGCCGAAGGCCCGCTGCCGCGCGTCGCCCCGCAACCCGGCTACGGGCTGGGCCTGTCCATCGTCAGCACCATCATCGAACGCCAGGGCGGCCGCCTGAGCCTGCAGTCGCCGGCCCCGGGGCGCACCGACCCGAGCCACCCGGGGCTGTGCGTGACCCTGGACTTGCTGCCCGCCCCGGCGGCGCCAGCGCCCCAGACCGGACAGGCCCGGGGCCATTCATGAAACATTAAGGTGCGGGCCCTAGGCTCGGAGCCTCGCTCCAGAATATGCCCATGAACCTCCGCCTCCTCTCCCCGTGCCCGCTGCCCCTGCGGCCCGCTTTGGCTGCCGGCCTCGCCCTGGGCCTGCTGGCCTGGGCGCCGGCCCAGGCTGCCGAACTGCTCAAACTCAGCCCGGCCCAGGCCGAGGCCGCCCACCTGCGCACCCAGGTCGCCCAGACGGCCAGCGCCGCCAACACCGGTGCCAACCTGGTGCTGCAAGGCACGGTGATGCTGCCCAGCCAGGCCACCGATCTGGTCAGCGCCCCGGTGGCCGGCGTGGTGCAGACCGTGCTGGTCAGCCCCGGCCAGAGCGTGCGCGCCGGCACGCCGGTGGCCCGCCTGCTCAGCCCGCAACTGGTCGAATGGCAGCGCGACTGGCTGCAGGCCGACACCCAGGCCCAGCTGGCGCGTGAGCGCCTGCAACGCGACGAACAGCTGTTTGCCGAAGGCATCATCGCCGAGCAACGCCTGCGCGAAACCCGCGGCCAGGCCCGCATGGCCCAGGTGACGCTGGACGAGCGCAGCCAGGCCCTGCGCCTGGCCGGTGTGTCGGCCCAGCAACTCAAGCACCCGGCCCTCGACGCCAGCCTCACCCTGGTGGCGCCGGCCAGCGGCACGGTGCTGGAACTCTCGGCCACCCCGGGCCAGCGCCTGGACGCCGGCATGCCGGTGGCCAAGCTCGCGCGCGCCGGCCTGCTCAGCATCGAGGTGCAGGCCAGCCAGCAGCAACTGGGCTGGCTCAAGGTGGGTGACGCCCTGAAGGTCGACGGCTGCAAGACCCCGGCCCGCCTGGCGGCCATCACACCTCAGGTCAGCAGCGCCAGCCAGGCGGCCCTGCTGCGCGCCGATTTCAGCGGCAGCGAGAACTGCCTGCGCGTGAACCAGTTCGTGCAACTGCACGCCGCCGCCGCGCTGCCCGCCAGCGGCGCCATCAGCGTGCCCACCGCGGCCCTGGTACAGCACGAGGGCCAGCCCCATGTGTTCGTGAAACGCGCCCAGGGCTACGAACCCGTGGCCGTGCGCACCGGCGCCGCCGGGGGCACGCAGATCACCGTGCTCAGCGGCCTGAAGGCGGGTGACGAGGTGGTGGTGCAAGGCACCGCGGCCCTCAAGGGCCTGTGGCAGGGCCTGGGCCTGGAGGGCGCGCCTGCAGAAGCCCCAGCCACCCCGACCAAGGCCAAATGATGCTGGCCCGTCTGATTGCCCTGGCGCTGTCGCAGCGCCTGTTCACCCTGGTGCTGACCCTGGGCCTGATCGGCGCCGGCCTGCTGGCCCTGCGCGACCTGCCCATCGACGCCTTTCCCGATGTGTCGAGCACCCAGGTCAAGATCATCCTGAAAGCCCCCGGCATGACCCCGGCCGAGGTCGAGTCGCGCATCGTCGCCCCGCTCGAACAAGAGCTGCTGGGCATTCCAAAACAGGTCATGCTGCGCTCCAGCAGCAAGTACGCCATCGCCGACATCACGCTCGACTTTGCCGACGGCACCGACATCTACTGGGCGCGCCAACAGGTCAGTGAACGCCTGAACGGCGTGATGGGCGAACTGCCCCCGGGCATCGGTGGCGGCCTGGCCCCCATCACCACCCCACTGGGCGAAATGTTCATGTTCACGCTGGAGGGCGAAGCCAGCCTGGCCGAGCGCCGCATCGTGCTCGACACCCTGATCCGTCCGCGCCTGCGCGGCATCAACGGCGTGGCCGATGTCAACTCGCTGGGCGGCATGGTGCAAACCTTCGAGGTGGTGCCCGACATGGCGGCCCTGGCGGCCCGCCACATCGCGCTGAGCCAGTTGCAGGCCGCCCTGGAGGGCAACAACCGCAATGACGGCGCCGGCCGCCTGCAGGCCGGCGAAGAGTCACTGCTGGTGCGCAGCGAGGGCAGTATCCGCAGCCTGGACGACGTGCGGGCCATCGCCATCACCGCGCGCGACGGCCAGTCGGTGCGCGTGGGCGACCTGGCCACAGTGCGCCTGGGCGAGCTGGCACGCTATGGCGCCGTGACACGCAACGGCACGGGCGAAACCGTGCAGGGCCTGGTGCTGGGCCTGCGTGGCGCCAATGCCCGCCAGCTGGTGCGCGAGGTGCGCGCCACCCTCGATGCCCTGAGCCCCACCCTGCCCCCGGGCATCACCATCGTGCCCTTCTACGACCGCGGCCAACTGGTCGACCGCGCCGTGGGCACCGTGACCAAGGCGCTGGGCGAGGCCATCGTGCTGGTGGGGGTGCTGCTGCTGCTGTTCCTGGGCAATCTGCGCGCCGCCCTGGTGGTGGCGCTGATCCTGCCGCTGTCGGCCCTGGCCACCTTTGTGCTGATGCAGCAGTGGGGCCTGTCGGCCAACCTGATGTCGCTGGGCGGCCTGGCGATCGCCATCGGCATGCTGGTCGATGCCGCGGTGGTGGTGGTGGAGAACATCGAGGCGCGCCAGAGCAGCCTGCACGGCCCGGCCCTGGCCCTGCCCAACCGCTACCACGTGTACCGCGCCACCGTCGAGGTGGCCCAGCCGGTGGGTGCCGGCGTGGCCATCATCATGATCGTGTTCCTGCCCCTGCTCACGCTGCAGGGCCTGGAGGGCAAGCTGTTCAGCCCGGTGGCCCTGACCATCGTGTTCGCGCTGGGCGCCTCGCTGCTGCTGTCGCTGACCGTGATCCCGGCGCTGGCCTCGTGGCTGCTGCGCCTGCCACAGCCCGGGCACAAGCCCCACCAGGCCCCCTGGCTGGTGCGTCGGCTGGAGGCGCTCTACACCCCGCTGCTCGACTGGGCCCTGGGCCACGGCAAGAGGGTGGTGCTGGGCTCGGTGCTGGCGCTGGCCGGCGCGCTGGCGGTGTTCCCCTTGCTGGGCAAATCGTTCATGCCCTCGCTCGATGAGGGCGACGTGATCCTGCAGATCGAAAAGCTGCCCTCGATCTCGCTCGAATCGTCCAGCGCCACCGACCTGGAGCTGCAGCGCCGCATCCTGAAGGCCGTGCCCGAGGTCTCGGGCATCGTGGCCCGGGTGGGCGCCGACGAACTGGGCCTGGACCCGATGGGCTTCAACGACACCGACACCTTCCTGGTGCTCAAGCCGCGCGACACCTGGCGCTTCGCCAGCAAGGACGCGCTGATCGACGCGCTGCGCGAAGCCGTGGCCCCGGTGCCCGGCATCAACCTCAGCTTCACCCAGCCCATCGAGATGCGCACCTCCGAAATGCTGTCCGGTGTGCGTGGCGACCTGGCCATCAAGGTGTTCGGCCCCGACCCACAGGAGCTGGCCCGCCTGGCCACGCAGGTCGTGCAGGTGGTGCAGGGCGTGCCTGGCAGCGAAGACGTGATCACCGCGCAGAACGAGGGCGTGCAGTACCTCAGCGTGGCCATCGACCGGGCTGCCGTGGGCCGCCTGGGCCTGTCGGTCGAACAGGTGCAGAACGACCTGCGGGCCCTGCTGGAAGGCCGGCGCAGCGGCACCGTGGTGCAAGGCATCCGGCGCGTGCCGCTGATGATCCGCGGCAGCGATGCGCTGCGCATGGCCCCCGAGCAGTTCTCCCAGTTGCGCCTGCCCCTGCCCGACGGTGCCTCGGTGCCGCTGAGCCAGGTGGCCGACATCCGCGTGGTGGACGGCCCGGTGAAGATCGACCGCGAAAAATCCATGCGCATGTCGGTGGTGCGCGCCAATGTGCGCGACCGCGATCTGGTCGGCTTTGTGGACGACGCCAAGGCCGCAGTGGCCCGCGAGGTCAAACTGCCCCCCGGCTACCTGCTGGCCTGGGGCGGGCAGTTCGAGAACCAGCAACGCGCTGCGGCCCGCCTGAGTGTGGTGGTGCCAGTGGCCCTGGCCCTGATCCTGCTGGTGCTGTTTGCCACCCTGGGCCAGTTGCGCCAGGCCCTGCTGGTGTTTGCCAACATCCCCTTCGCCCTGGTGGGCGGGGTGTATGCCCTGGGGGCTACCGGTGAGTATCTTTCGGTGCCGGCCTCGGTGGGCTTCATCGCACTGATGGGCATTGCCGTGCTCAACGGCCTGGTGCTGGTGACCTGCTTCAACCAACTCGCCGAGCGCCACCTGCCGATCGACGAGGTGGTGCGCCAGGGCTGCCTGCGCCGCCTGCGCCCCGTGCTCATGACCGCCAGCATCACCGCCCTGGGCCTGGTGCCCCTGCTGCTGGCCACCGGCCCGGGCTCGGAGATCCAGCGTCCGTTGGCCATCGTGGTCATGGGCGGGCTGTTCAGCGCCACGGTGCTAACCCTGTTCCTGCTGCCGCTGCTGTACCGTCACTTTCACCGGCCTTCGCGCCAGGCCCTCGCATGAGCACTGAACCCCTTTCTGCCCCCCTGCTGACGGCACCCTCTTCTGTGCCGCTGTGCCTGCTGACGCTGTCGCTGCCCCAGGCCCTGGAAGAAACCCTGCTCGACGCCTTGCAGGCCCTGCCCGAACACCCCGGCCCCTACACCGTGCTGCAAGGCCACAGCCTGGGTGCCGGCGTGGAGCTGCCCAGTGCCATGGAGCAGGTGAAGGGCCGGGCCCGGCGCACCCTGGTGCTGACCGTGCTGGCCGAGCGCACGGTGCCGGCCCTGATCCAGGCCTTGCAGGCCAGCGTGCCCCACCCCGACATCAGCTGGTGGACTGCCCCGCTGTTGCAGCACGGGAGGCTGGCATGACACGCGCACGCATCCGCCCCCCACGCCTGCTGGTGCTGGCCCTGTGGACCGCACTGAACCTGCAGGCCTGGGCCGACACGCCGCCCGGCCCGGCCCACACCGACCCGGCCGCCACGCTGGAGCGGGTGGCCCTGCCCTGGGCCGGCCGCTTGCACAACGTGCTGCCGCCCGAGGAGCGCGTGCGGGCCATGCTGCTGCGCCAGCCCACGGTGCAGGTGGCACGTGCCAACGTCGACGCCGCCGCCGGGCGCCAGGCCCGCCTGAACGCCGGCCCGCACGAATGGACCTTCAAGGCCGGCGTGCAGCAACGCCGTGAAATGCCCGGGCCGCGCTACCGCGAAACCGAACTGGCCGTGGAACGCGGCCTGCGCCTGCCGGCCAAGCTCGATGCCGACCAGGCCCTGGGCCGCAACGAGGCCGAGGTGGGCATGCTGAACTTTGAAGACACCTGGCACGAGTCGGCCCGCGCCCTGCTCAAGGCTTGGTTCGACGCCCTGCGCGAGGCCCGCACCCTGCAGACCCTGCGCGAGCAGGTGGCCCTGGCCGAGCAGCAGCGCTCGGTGGCGCAGCGGCGCCTGCAGGCAGGCGAGGCGGCCCGGCTGGAACTGCTGCAGGCCGATGCCGACCTGGGCCGCGCCCAGGCCGCTGCCCAGCAATCGGGCACCCGGCTGCGCGCCCTGCAGGCTGACCTGCTGCTGCGCTACCCCGATGTCCAGCCTATGTTGACGGCCACCTCGGAGGACCTGCCCGCCCCCGCCGGGCTGGCCGACACCGCCCAGCACTGGGTGGAGCGGGTGCTGGCCGACAACCACGAGCTGGAGCTGGCCGAAGCCCAGGCGCGCCACGCCGAACTGGTGGCCCGCCGGGCCGGCCTGGACCGGCAGGGCGACCCGGTGCTGGGCGTGCGCGCCTCGCGCGAGCGCGGTGGCCAGGAGCAGGTGCTGGGGGTGTATGTTTCAGTGCCTTGGGGTGGCGCCGGGCGCCGGGCCGACGAGCAGACGGCCCTGGCCCAGGCCGAGATGGCCCGCCAGAAAGTGGACGAGGTGCGCCAGCGCGTGAGCTCGGAAGCCTGGCGCGTGGCCATCAATGCGGTGGAAGGTGAAAGCAGCTGGCAAGCCCTGCAGACCGCCTGGCAAGGCATGGACCAGAGCGCCCGCCTGGCCGGGCGGGCCTACAGCCTGGGCGAACTGCCGCTGGGCGAAGCCCTGCAGGCGCGTCGCCTGGCGCTGGAGGCCCGGCTGAACGCCGATGCGGCACGCCTGGACATCCTGGAAAGCCAGAGCCGCCTGCTGCTGGACGCCCACCAGATGTGGACGCCCCCCGGGCACGGGGACTGAAAAGCGTCTGAAGCGGCCGTCGCTCAGCCCAGGCCCACCGGGCTGGGCGCGCGCATCACGATGCGGGTGAACAGGCGGTCGTAGGCGGGGTCGCGCAGGCTGGGGTTGACCAGGGGGTCGGCGTTGCTCAGGAAGGCCTCGTCCAGCGCCTTCCAGTCGCCCTCGTCAAGCACCTTGCGGGCTTCGGGAATGATCACGGTCTCTTCGAGCCGCATGTGGTCCAGGTAGAAATCGATGTAGCGGCGCAGCTCGTCTTCGAAGCGCTTGCGGCGGCCCTCGCCCATGAGCTCCCAGGCCAGCAGCAGGTGCTGCAGTTCACGCACCGCGGTCTCGCCCTTCATGTGGTCGCGCTCCAGCTGTTCGACCACCGTCATCACATGCGGGGAGTGGCGCGCCACACGCGGGAACAGCAGATCCGACTCCTTGGGGTGGTGCAGGCGCTCGGGGAACTCGTCGATGTAGAACAGCATGGCCCGCATGACGTCGAAGAAGTTCTCGGGCTCGTCACCCGGGCCCCGGTCCAGCATCATCAGCATGGAGCGCAGCATGGCCGCCAGCGCGGTGTGTTCTTCCTGGATGACCTTGATGCATTCTTGTGCCATGGTGTGCCCCGGGGGTGTCTGTGAGAAGAGCACGAGGGTGCCACGCAGCCCGGCGCAAGTCACTGACCCAGATCAAGCCCAGGGCCTCAAAGCTGGGCGTCGGGCTCGATCACCAGTTCCGGCGGCAGCACGATGCCGGCCTTCAGGCCTTGCCCGTCGGGGCCGCGGCCCAGCTCGAAGCGGGCGCCCAGCAGCTGGGCATAGCGCGAGACGATGGCCATGCCCAAGCCCACCCCCTCGCCCATCCATTCGCGCTCTTCACCCTGCACCCAGCGCTGCAGGATGCGCTGGCGCTCGGCCCCCGGGATGCCGGGGCCGTTGTCGATCACCGACAGGTGCACCCCGTCGGCCTGGCGTTGCAACTCGACCGTGATGCTGCCCCCCTCGCCCGAGGCGGGTCGTCCGTAGCGCAGCGCGTTGTCCAGCAGGTTGTTGAGAATGCCCTCCAGCAGCGTGGGGTGGCCCATCACGTGCTGCGGCTCATCCAGCCCGCGCCCGCCCAGGTCGATGCCGGCCGCGTCGGCGCGCGGCAGCAGGCGCAGCACCGCGTCGCGCACCAGTTCATCGAGGGCCACCGGCACAGCCTGCATCTGGGTGCGCGCCTCGTCCGCCAGGGCCAGGGCCAGCAATTGATCGACCAGGTGGCTGGCGCGCGCCTCGCTGCCCACGATGCGCTGCAGTTGCATGCGCCAGGCCTCGGGTTCGCGCTGGGCCAGGCCGTATTCGGCCAGGGCGCGGATGCCGGCCAGCGGCGTGCGCAGCTCATGCGCCACATTGCCGGCAAATTCGCGCTGGGCCTGTACCCCGCGGGCCACCCGGGCCAGCAAGGCATTG
>Ga0066460_1000074_pt1 | contig 25897 bp, 23 predicted proteins | sample LakWasMe88_LOW11_2_FD_59570 | JGI IMG/M metagenome (GOLD analysis project Ga0066460, IMG submission 59570) | Freshwater sediment methanotrophic microbial communities from Lake Washington under simulated oxygen tension - Sediment Metagenome 88_LOW11 | ecosystem: Environmental > Aquatic >... | reverse complement strand
GGCCGCGCTGCTGCAACGGCGCTGGCCGGCCGAGCGCGTGGTGCTGTGCGGTCCGCTGGCCCAGGCTGTGCTGGTGCTGGTGATCACCCAAAGCCAGCAGTTTGCCCCCTATGCCGCCGCCGCCTCGGTGTTTGCCGCGGTGATGATCTTCACCCACACCTTTGCCTTCGGCCTGCTGGCCCGGCTCGACCCCAGCGGCCGGGCCCTGGCCGCCACCCCGGCCATGATGATGGCCGGCGCCGCCCTGGGCCCCGTGCTGGGCGGCACCCTGGTCAAGTGGGCCGGCTACGAAAGCCTGGCCGTGGCGGCCGTGCTCACGGCGGCCTGTGCCGTGGCTTGCTTTTCACAGGCTCGCCAGCGCACGGCAGCCCATCCAGCGCAGCCTGTCTGAGCGCGCATCCTGTCAAGAACTTACCAAGCTACCCATGAGTACCAAACCCACCCGCCGCCTGGTCGACCTGTCGATCTACCTCGAAAACGATGTGCTGTCCGACCCGCCGCCGCTGGCGCCACGCATCACCTACCAGACCCACGCCGACACCCTGCCCGAGTTCATGCACATGCTGCCGGGCACCGTGCCGGCCGACTACCCCGACGGCCAGGCCGCCGCAGCCGAGTGGGTCACCCTGACCACCCACAACGGCACCCACCTCGACGCGCCCTACCACTTCCACGCCACCATGGACGCGCGCCTGGGCGAGGCCCGGCCCGCCATCACCATCGACCAGGTGCCGCTGGAGTGGTGTTTCCAGCCCGGCGTGAAGCTCGACTTCCGGCATTTTCCGGACGGCTACGTGGCCACCGCCGCCGATGTCGAGGCCGAGCTGGCCCGCATCGGCTACAGCCTGCAGCCGCTCGACATCGTGTTGGTCAACACCCGCGCCGGCGAGCGCTACGGCCACAGCGACTACCTGAACGCCGGCTGTGGCATGGGCTACGAGGCCACCATGTACCTGCTCGAGCGCGGCGTGCGCCTGACCGGCACCGACGCCTGGAGCTGGGACGCCCCCTTTTCGTACACCGCCCAGCGCATCGCCGAAACCGGCAACAAGGGCCTGATCTGGGAGGGCCACAAGGCCGGGCGCGACATCGGCTACTGCCACCTCGAAAAGCTGCACCAACTGGAGGCGCTGCCCCCGCACGGCTTCACCATCAGCTGCTTTCCGCACAAGATCCGCGGCGCCTCGGCCGGCTGGACCCGGGCCGTGGCCATCTTCGACCCGGCCTGAGCTGCGGCACTCCTTCCACACGACTTCAGCCCACCACCCCTGCCACGACCCTAGCCACGACCCCAGCGCCAAAACACCATGAACACCAGCCCCTCCACCTCCACTTTCCCGCCCATCCACCGCGTGGTCACCGGCCACGACGAGCAGGGCCGGGCCATCATCAGCAGCCAGGGCCCGCTGCCCACCGTGGTGGCCATCGAGGCCATTCCGGGCACCGTCTTCCACGAGGTCTGGAGCACCGAGGCCAGCCCCGCCCGCGTGGACAACGGCGCCGACCCCACCCTGGGCGCCCTGCGCCTGCCGCCCCCGGCCGCAGGCACGCGCTTTCGTTTCGTCGACATCCCGCCCGACACCGCCGACTACCTGGCCACCGGGGCCGGCCGCATGAAAGAGGCCTTCACCCAGATTGGCGACGCCGGCGCCTCCACCGTGGCTGCCGACTCGCCCCACCCCCTGATGCACCGCACCGAGTCGGTGGACTACGGCGTGGTCATCGAAGGCGAAATGACCCTGGTGCTCGACGACTCCGAGGTGCTGCTGCGCCCAGGCAGCGTGGTGGTGCAGCGCGGCACCAACCACGCCTGGGCCAACCGCTCGGGCCGGCCTTGCCGCATGCTGTTTGTGCTGGTGGACGGGCAATACGACCCCGGCATCGCGCGCAGCCTGGCAAGCCGCGCGCCCCATGCTGCAGGAGCCGCCTGATGCATGTGCTGATCACCGGGGCGGATGGTTTTGTGGGCGCTGCGCTGGTGCGGCGCCTGTTGCAGGTGCCGCCCACAGGGGCAGGGCAGGGTGGGGCAGGGCCGGGTGACATACGCCTCACCTTGGTCGACCGCCATTTCCGCCAAGGCCCGCCCGGGCCTGGGCACCGCCACTACACCGGCAGCTTTGCCGACCCGGCCTTGCTGCAAAGCCTGTCGGACGACCCGCCGCAACAGGTGTTCCACCTCGCCAGCATGCCCGGCGCACTGGCCGAGCGTGAGCCCGAGGCCGGCCTGCAGGCCAACCTGCTGGCCACCGTGCAGCTGCTGGAGCACCTGGCCGGCCTGACACGTCAGGGGCGCCAGGGGCGTACCTCGCCACCCCGCGTGGTGCTGGCCAGCTCGGTGGCCGTCTACGGTGCCCTCGGGCCCGAGCCCGTCACCGAGCAGCAATTGCCCCAGCCCGAGCTCAGCTACGGCGCCCACAAGTGGATGAGCGAGCTGCTGCTGGCCGATTTCAGCCGCCGTGGCGAGCTGGACGGCTGCAGCCTGCGCCTGCCCGGCATCGTGGCCCGCCCGGCCACCGAGAGCGGGCACGGCTCGGCCTTCATGAGCCAGATCTTCCATGCCCTGCGCGAGGGCCACCCCTATGAGTGCCCCGTGTCGCCCGAGGCCAGCGCCTGGTGGATGTCGCTGGATGCCTGTCTCGACAACCTGCTGCACGCGGCCAGCCTCAGTGCTTCGGCCATGCCGGCTTCGCGCTGCTGGCAGTTGCCGGTGCTGTGCCTGCCGGTGGCCAGCGTCATCGAGGCCACCGCCCAGCACCTGGGTCGCCCGGCCGCTGCGCTGATCCAGCACCGCCCCGACAGCCGCATCGAAGCCTTGTTCGGCCGCCAGCCGCCGCTGCTCACGCCGCTGGCCGAAGCCGCAGGCTTTGTGCACGATGGGTCGGTGCAGGGCCTGGTCGCGCGGGTGCTGGCGGCTGATTTTTGACGAGCGCAGAAAAGCACAGACGAAAAAATACCCCTGCAAGAGGGGTATCTTTTCAATTCACAGGCCTAAGGCCTGTTGAGAATCAATAGCTGTTGCCGCCGCCGTAGCCGCCGCCGCCACCGCTACGGCCACCGCCGTAACCGCCGCCGCCGCCACCACCGTAGCCGCCGCCACCACCGCTGCGGCCACCGCCGTAGCCGCCGCCACCACCACCGCCGCCAAAGCCACCGCTACGGGGCGGGCGGGGTTCCATCGGGCGGGCTTCGTTCACAGTGATGCTGCGGCCACCCAGGGATTGTTCGTTCATGCCGTTGATGGCGGCTTGCGCTTCAGCGTCGCTGCCCATTTCGACAAAGCCGAAACCCTTCGAGCGGCCGGTGTCACGTTCCATCATGACCTTGGCGCTGGTGACAGTGCCGAATTCGCTGAAAGCTTGTTCCAGATCGTTGTCACGAACCTGATAAGGCAGGTTGCCGACATAGAGTTTGTTGCCCATTTTGGGACTCCTAAAAAACACATTGACAAAGCGATGGAGTCCTGAAAAACGCACACATCAGACGAAAACCTGGCCATTCACCGCAAGCTGCTTGGATAAAAAATCCGCGCCAACCGATTAAACGCGCATACGGCCCCTAAAAACCATGAACTTGGGGTCGCACACCTCTTTTTTTTTCATTCCCTGATTTTCAACAGGGTTTGTGGATGGAAAAAGACGAAAACGCACTGGATTGGGGCCATTCGGCCTGAAATCGCCAAGGTGCGCGCCCTGCAAAGCCGCCGTCTTGCAGGCCTCAGGCACCCCGCACGGCCCAAGGTGCCCTGTCCGGCCGCCACTCGAAACGCCAGGCCATGGCTCCCCTGCAGGTTCATCACCGCGAGGGTGCTGACAGTTGCGTCGCAGCCACCTGAGCGATGTTGAACGTCTGCGTTCCAGGGGTGTTCAAGGCCCATGAAGATCTGTCACAGACTTTCTTTGGCTCAATCGGTACCGTCATTCATGCGGCCACGACGCTTTGAAGCTGCCTCAAAGATCCCGGCGGGCGGGTGGCCGGGCCCCCAGGGGTTGGCACGGTGGCGCGCAGCTTGAAGATGCCCACGGTGTGCAACAGGCTTTTCGATTGCGCGTCCAGGGAGCTGGCGGCTGCAGCGAACTCTTCCACAAAGGCCGAGTTCTGCTGCGTGGTCTGGTCCAGCAACCGGATCGCTTCATGGATCTGATCGATGTTCAGGCTTTGCTCGGATGAGGAGCTGGCAATGTGCGCCGTGAGCTCGGTCACCTGTTTCACAGAGGCCTGGATTTTCTCAACCAGGGTCTGGACCTGTTGCGCCTGCTGCGCCCCGTCCCGGATATCGGACACCGACGAGGCGATGACGTTCTTGATGTCCTGGGCTGCGCTGGCCGAGCGCTGGGCCAGGTTGCGCACCTCTGCCGCCACCACCGCGAAGCCCCGCCCCTGCTCTCCGGCGCGGGCGGCTTCGACGGCCGCGTTCAAGGCCAGGATGTTGGTCTGGAAGGCGATGCCTTCGATCACGCTGGTGATCTCCGTGATCTTCTCTGAATTGCCACTCAGGCTGTCCAGCGTGTTCCTCATCTGGTGGGCGGCCGCCCAGCCCTGTTGCGTGATGAGCTGGGAAGCCTCTGCCAAGCCACAAACCTCCTGGGCCCGACCGGCATTCGTTTTCACGGCCTCGGCAACATGGCTCATGCTGGCCGAGGTCTGCTCCAGGGCCGCGGCCTGCTGCTCTGTGCGGGCCGAGAGGTCCAGGTTGCCGGCCGAGATCTCCTGTGTCGCAAGGCTCACGCATTCGGTGGCTGTCCGGATGCTCGCCAGGGCTTGTTCCAGGCTGTCCAGAAGCCTGTCGAAGGCTTTGGCCGAGGTGCCGAACTCATCCGGCCGTGGGCTGTTGGCGCGCATGCTCAGGTCCAGCGACTCGGTCAGGGCCTTGAACTTGAGGCCCTGCCGGTTCAGTCCGCCACAGATGACCTGGTAGAAGTGGTGGCCCGCCACCAGGCAGATCAGGACCGAGACCCCTTGCTGGGCGCGGTTGAAGGTGCCCATGAACGCCCCGTTGGTGGAGGCGGTCGTGGTGTTCGCCAGCAGGTCCGCCAACAGGCCGGCGACCTGCGTCACGATCAACAGCCCGAAGGTGAGGACGATCTTGGCTCGGATGGTGAGGCTCATGTCAGCACCTGTGGGCGTGAACGAATGGCAAGGCGGCCATGGTGAGGGGGCGGGAGGGTGCGGTAGGGCGCTTGCGTTTCACTCAGCCCCGGCCAAGACCGACTGACGTGCGGGAGGTCATTCTTTGCGCCACCCAGAGGGCCACGGCGGCCAGCAGAATCGGGGCCACCGGCAGCAGCAACCACTGCGGGGCGGGCAGTTCGCTGGCCACAAAGGCGCCCATCAGGCCCGGGCCCAGCACCGATCCCAGGCGGCCGATGGCGGCGCTCCAGCCAATCCCTGCCGTGCGCAGGGCCGGGGGGTACAGGCTCACCGCCAGCGCAACCTGCCCGATGGTGCCCGCGATCAGGCAGGCACCCACCACCACGATCAAGGCCAGCAGCAGGCCTGGTGTCGCGGCCAGAGACCAGCCCAGCACCAAGGCGACGGCGCCCAGCAGCGAGCAGGCCAGCAGGATCTTGCGCACATGGAAGCGATAGCTCAGCGGGATCAACGCCAGCGCGGCCACCACGCCACCGATGCCCATGGCCGCCGAGCCGAAGGCCACGCCAGAGGTGTCAAAGCCCAAGCGATGGAGCATGGACGGTACCCAGAACGTCAGTGCATAGACCGCCGTGAAAATCAAAAAGGAAAACGCCCACAGCAGCAGCGTCTGGGGTGCCAGGCCCGCACCGAACAGTGCGCTGACCCGCGCGGCGTGGGGGCGCTCCGCCGTGCCTGCGGCCCCCAGGCCCGCCGGTGCCGGGGCATCGGCGGGCAGGTGCGCCCAGAGTGCTGGCAGCAGCAGCAAGGGGGCGATGCCGCCCAGCAGGAACACCGAGCCCCAACCCCAGCTCAGGATCAGCTTGCCGCCGATGGCGCCCCCCAGCGCGGCGCCCAGGGACAGGCCCGACGTCACACCCACCGTCACGGATTCTCTGCGCTCCGGCGCCGTGCCTTCCACGGCCAGCGACACGACCGCCGGGATGGCCGCGCCCAGGCCGATCCCGGACAGCAGGCGGATGGCCGCCAGAACGGGCACCGACCCGGCCAGCGCGCCCAGGCACGAGCCCAGCGCAAACAGAAACACCGAGCCCAGCACAATGTCACGCCGCTGCAGGCTCGCGGCCAGGCGGCCGCTGAGGGCATAGCCCAGGGCTGCACCTAGGCTGGTGGCCACGAAGACCGGGGTGAAGGCCGACAGCGGAAGCTGCCACTGGGCTGCCAGGGTCGGGACGACAAAGCCCATCGAGGTCGTGTCGAAGCCATCGACCAGAATGGTCAGGAAGGCTAGCAAGCTGATCTTGCGCATGGGGTACTCCGCAGAAGGGGATGGGGTTCAGAGGTCAGGGCGGGGCGGTGCCGTGATCAGGGTGTGTCTGCCAACTGCTGCAGCGCCGTGCGTGGTGCGAAGTGCAGGCGCTGGATCGGCCGATCCGCTTGCACCGCGGGCCAGTCGGGCAGGGTCTCGGCATCAGGGCGCCCCTCGCGGATGAAGCCCAGAAAGGCCTGGCGCATGGGGCGGGAGATCTGCTCGAACGCCTCTTCATCCAGGCCCCCGAGCATCGGTGCCGTCGCAAAGGCCTCGCGGTTGCCGAACACAAACGGCAGTTCGATGCAATGCGTGGCGCCCAATTCTTCACCTCCGGGCGTGTGGTCAAAGCGGTAGACGTAGGCGCCACGCCCGGCAGCGGCCGCCTGGCGCGCCCACAGCAGGGACGGCGTTTCAAACACATTCTGGGTCATGGCATCGTATGGGCCACGCGCAAAGAACGCGGTCGATTCATCGCGTGTGGTGCCGATCATCACGTCGACCCGGGTGGCTGCTTGCGCCAGCGCGGCCTGGAAGCCGGACGGTGCAGGCAGAAAGGCGCCATCGGCCACCGGAACAAACGGTGGCGCCACGTCGCCCGCCTTGGCCTGGTTCTCGATGAAGAATTTGGCTGCAGCGCCCTGCGCCGCCATCAACTGGCCGGGCAGCAAGGCCGACTGCAGCTGGAAGGGCTCCAGCGCGCGCGCGTAGGCCGCGGCCATGGGGGCTGCGTCCTGGGGCGTGCCCAGTTCCAGGCCCAGGGGGGCACTCATCATGATGGCGCGCTGTATCGGCAACTGGGGGCAGGCACACAACAGCAGCGCGATGGAGAGCCCGCCAGCCGATTGCCCCATCAGCGTCAGCTGTTCCGGGTTGCCGCCAAATGCTGCGATGTTGTCCTTCACCCACGTCACCGCCAGGGCCTGGTCCATCAGGCCAAGGTTGCCGGGCGAGACGCCGGGGCCGCACAGAAAGCCCAGGGCGCCCAGGCGGTAGTTCACACCCACCACCACGATGTTGCCTTCGCGGGCCAGCCGCGCGCCGTCGTACCAGGGCAGGTCGCCTGCACCCGTCATGAAGGCGCCGCCATGCAGCCAGATCATCACCGGGCGCCGTTGGCCATCGGCCGCCGGGGTCCACACGCTCAGGCGCAGACAGTCTTCGGAGGCCGGGCTCTGAGAGTCCCCCATGACCCGGCTGAGGCGGGAGGGCGCTTGCAGCGAGACGGCGCCCGCTGCGCGGGCCTGTGCGGGCGGGGCATCTGTCGGCATCGGTGCCGGCAGAGGTGCGGGCGGTTGAAAGCGCAGTGCGCCCACGGGGGCTTGGGCGTAGGGCAGGCCGCGGAAGGCCTGAACGCCCTCCAGGGCCAGGCCTTCAAAGCGACCGCAAGGGGCGTGGGCAATGGGATGGTCAACAGTGGACATGGGTACAGGGGGGGGTGGTGTGTGATGGAGAAACCGGCTGGCCCCGCAGGGGCCGGGTGCAGAGCGATCAGAAGGTGTGGCGCAGGCCGACCAGCACCGAGGTGCCGGGGTTGATGCCCGTGACCCGGTCCCGCAGCAGCGCCACATAGACGTCGGTGCGCTTTGACAGCCACTGGTCATAGCCCAACGACACCGTGGTGCGGTCTTGGCTGGCTTTGGCGCTTTGTGTCTGGGCGGTGTGTGCCACGGAGAACAGAACCCGCCCGGGGCCTGCGACCACCGAGGTGCCGAGCTGCGAGGTGTTCAAGCGGGCTTCGGCCCCGCTGACCGCGTCGATGCGTGACTTCAGGTTCTGGGCATACAGCTTGGCCGGTCCCAGGTCGTAGCTGGCCCCGGTCTGGAGGTTCTGCACGCTGCTGGCTGTGATCAAGGGGCGTGCCGCGGTGGCCAGCGGGGCCACGGGGGCGCCCCAGTTCATGCTCATCTGGTCCATCTTCTCGTAGACCAGCCCGCCGTAGAACGCCCCGTGGGTGTAGTTCAGGCCCGCCGTGTTGCGCTTGCCCGTGGTGCCGCCCTGGGCCAAGGCGCTTTGAACGGTGAAGCGCCAGCCGCCCATGTCGGTGCTCGTGAAGGCCGCGCTGTTGGACCAGGCCGAATCGCTGGCGCCTTCACTGGTCATGAAGGGCTGGGTCACGCTCGGCAGGTAGGTGTGCATGATGAACGGCCCCAGGCCTGACGCCGAACCAAAGGGGTTCAGTCGGATGGCCATCAGAAAGCCCGGCGTCACGGCGCGCCCCAGCTGGAGCACGCCCCAGGGGTTGGAGAGCCCCACCCAGGCGGTGCGGGCCCAGTAAGGGTCTGCGCTGCTGCGCCCCGCCGAGCCGTTGTTCACCTGCATGAACGACTCCATCTGCGAGAGGGCACCCCAGCCGCCGCCCAGATCCTCCTGGGTCTTGATGCCCCAGAACGAGGTGGTCATGGAGCCATTGAACACACCGGCCGTCTTGGCGGCCCCCGCCAATTGCGTGCTGCCCGCGCTGACATCCAGCAGGCCATATATTTGCGCCTGAGATTGCGCCTGGGCCGGGCTGAATAATCCGCCAAGAGCTGTGCCGCTCATGATTACCAGTGTCAGTTTTTTCAGAGGGTATTTCATGGTTTGTTTTGTGGGTGGGGATGACGGCTGAATATAGTTTCAGTAATTACCGAGCGTCGATGGGGTTTCGTGGAACGCTCCGTCCCAAAACAAAACTGTCATTTATCTGTGATGTTGGGCTGTTTATCTGGCATGAGCGCACCGCGCCGGTTGGGGCTTTCGTATTGGGGTTTTCACGGAATTTGCCGCCCTGGAAGTTCTTTTCTGGGCAGTCTGGTGTACGCTCGGCAGCGGCCCCGAAAGCCGCGCCAGATCTGACATTGACGGGTATTGGCCTGTGAACCAGACCTTTGCCAGCCTGCAAATCCGGGTCATCCCCAGTTTGTGGGTCTGCAGCGTTTCAATGCCCTGGTGCGGCTGGGGTTAAGCGCCCCGGATCGTGGTGCGTGCACTGTGTCTACCTGCCGGTGAATGCCACATATTGGGGCGCGGGATGCACAGTTTTGGATTTTGGTGCTAATTAAAATAATAACTCTGCGCTGAGTTGGTGCGGCAATTGAGTGATTTTGGCGATTTCCGTCTGGTTGGATGGATTTTCTGGTGGCACGAATTTGGCTGGGTTTCTTTGAATGGGGCGGGATATTCCCGTTCACCTCATAGAACCCGATTTTGAAAATGCTCTTATTGGAATTTACCGTACATGAATGAGCAAAATTCCGTGCTGCATCACCGCCTGTGTGGGGCATTCACCGATGTGTCCGGCGCCCAGGATTGGATGCGGCGGGTCTGTGGCCCGCATGAGCTGATGGTGCAGCCAGGGCGTTCCCTGCGGTTTGTCCATGCGGGAGATCGCCTGGGCGCCCTGTCCACGGCCATTGGCTGCATCGAATACGGGGCCGATGTGCGCATCGGCATCAATGACAGCCGGCCCCTGGACAGCTACAGCATCAGCCTGCCCTTGATGGGCGATCAGGAGCTGCGCCTGGGCAGTGCCGTGTTCGGCTCCGACCCCGAGCACGGCCTGATCATCGACCCCTCTGCCTACCAGGAGCTTTCGATCAGCGGCGATTGCCGCAAGCTGCTGGTGGCCATCGATCGCGGTGCCATGCGCACGGCCCTGGAGCAGATGCTGGGCCGGCCGGTGCATTCCCCCATCACCTTCGAGCCCAGCATGGCGCTCGACCAGGGGGCGGCACTGACCTGGTGGCGCTGGGTGAGATTGCTGTGGGAGGACATGGGGCACAACGGCAACCTCATGCACTACAACGGTCTGGCCCAAGGGGTCGAAACCTCCTTGATCCGCGGTCTGCTGAGCTTTCAGCCGCACAACTACTCGGCCGAACTGGCCCGCCAGGGTTCGCCAGAGCTGCCCCGGCATGTCGAGAACCTGAAGAGCGCGTTGATGGCGCGCGCCCGCGAAGAGGTGGATGTCGACGCCCTGGTGTCTGCCCAGGGGCTCAGCCCACGGCGCATGGTGGCCGACTTCCGCACCCACCTGGGCCTGACGCCAATGCAGTTCCTGCGCCAACACCGCCTGCAGCAGGCGCGCCTCGACATCGTCCGCAACGCCTCCACGCGTTACATCTCAGAAATTGCGCTGGCCTGGGGCTTCAGCCACCTGGGCCGCTTTGCCGAGGCCTACCGGGAGGCTTTTGGCGAGTCGCCATCGGCCACGGCAGAGCGGCACCGGGCCAAGTCCTGAGGCCTGGCCCAGCTCAACTCAGGGCGTCGGTGTTGCCGTCCACCAGGGCCTGCAAGGCCGGCTTGGCCCACTGCAGAAACTCTTGCCCCGCCAGGCTGAGCCGGCGCCGCGAGGGGTACAGCGCATAGATGGTCATGGGCGCCAGTGACCAGCGTGGCAACACCCGGCATAGGCTGCCCTCCGCCACGCACGGGGCTGCGAGGGCCGTCGGCAGCCGGGTGATGCCCAGGCCGGCGACGGCCGCTTCCTTGACGGCCAGCAGGTTGTCGGTCACGAAGCGCACGGACAGCCGCAGTTCCTCGGTGCGGCCTTGCGGGTCTTGCAAGGTCCAGCAAGTCTGGGATTCGCCCGAGTTCCAGCCGATCGACTCCAGCCCGGCCAAGGCCGAGGGCTCATCGCTGGTTTCCCGGCCCTGCAGCAGCTGCGGCGAGGCATACAGGCCATAGGGCGCCTGGACCAATTGCTGGGCCACCACATCCGAGTCGGGCAGCGCCTGGGAGCTGGGGTGGATCACGATGTCGAAGTTCTGCGCCAAGGCCTCGGGCGTGCCCCGGGTGGTGCTCAGGAACAGGCGCACGCGCGGGTACTGGCGCCCGAACCTGACGGCCACCGAACACACCAGCAGCGTCGACAGCGCCATGGGGCAGGCGATGCGCAGATCCCCAGCCGGCTCCTTGGCGTTGTCCTGCGCCACCGAGACCGCTGCATGGGCCGCCTCGCGGATCTTGATGCCCTGCTCGAACAACTGGCGCCCCATGTCGGTCACTTCGAAGCGCCGCGAATTGCGCATGATCACGCACACGCCCAGGCGATCTTCCAGGGCCGCCACGCGCCGGCTCATGCTGGACAGCGGGATGCCGGTGCGCTCGCTGGCGGCCCGGTAACCGCCGGACTCCACCACTTCGACCAGCAGCAGCAACTCCTCGACCGTGGCCATCAGGCTGGGCGCATTCTTGGCCAGGTCGGTGCCGCCGGATTTTTCTTTTGCAGCCATGGGGTTCATGCAGAACATACCGGTTGACGGACCGTCCGCGCCAGGCGTCGCCTGGCGCTTTCACTATAGAGGGCAAACAAGCCTCCGTGTAATGAAGGGCGCCAGGGCGTCTGGGGCTCAGGCGCCCGGGGTGAAGCGTTCGATGTGAAAGCCGGCCGGTTGGCAGGGTGCGGCGGCCAGCCAGTCGTTCAGGGCCTGCACCATGGGTGGCGGGCCACAGACATACAGGTCCACATCGCCCTGGTTCAGCATGGCCGGCTGCAGATGCGTGACCAGATGCCCGCGCAGGGCCTGGGTGGATTGCGGATCCGACACGCACACGGTGAGCGTCAGTTGCGGCAGCCGCGCTTTCAAGGGGGTCAGCAGGTCCAGCACGGGCAGGTCCTGGTCGTCGGCCAGGCCCAGCACCAGGTGGCAGGGCGGCGCCTGGTCCGGCGCCTGGGCCAGCAGCTCCAGCATGGCCAGCATCGGGCCCAGGCCCGTGCCACCGGCCAGCATCAGCAAGGGCCGCTGCGCGGGGCGCAGGTAGAAGCCGCCATAGGGCGCGGTCAGCTTCAGCGTGTCGCCCACCTGGGCCGCGTTGCTCAGCCACTGGCTCATGCGCCCGTCCGGCAGCAGGCGCACCAGCAGGTCGACCTGGCCGGGTTCGCGCACCAGCGAGCTGAAGGAGTAGGCGCGGCTGGCGCTGCCGTCGGGCAGCCACAGGCGCAGGTACTGGCCGGGCAGAAAGCGCAAGGCCATCAGACCCGGGTGCTCCAGCGTCAACGAGACCATGCGCGGGCCCAGGCGCCTCAGCGCCCCGATTTGCACGGCCTGTTCAAGCGGCTTGTGCAGGCAGGCCGATGCGTCGATCTGCACGTGCACCACACCGCTGGAGCGCGGGCGCATCTGGCAACCCAGGGCCCAGCCGAGTCGGGCGTCTTCCGCACTCAGCGCGTCTTCGGCGCAGTCACCCGGGTCGTAGCTGCCCGATTCCACCTGGCAGCGGCAGGTGCCACAGGCACCCTCCCGGCAGTCCACCGGAAAGCGCACCCCCTGGCGGATCGAGGCGTCCGCCAGGGTCTCGCCGGAGCGCACCTGGATGAAGCGTGTGGCACCGTCTTCAAAGCGAAGGCCAATCTGATGTTCCATGGTCTCGCCCTTGATCACAGGTGGTAGAAGTCCAGCACCGCATTGATCCGATCATTGAGCAGCAGCACATGCTTGCGCAGGATGCTGAAGCCACCGTCAACTTGACGCAGTTCGTAGCTCACCTCACCGAAGTAGCAGTCGGCCTGGCCGTGGCGGGTGTAATGCGTGTTCCATTTGGCGCCGACCTGAAGCAGCCCCTGGCCGCGGTCCTGAATGCGCACATTGCTGACCTGGTGAAGCGTGCGCGGCATGGGGTGGCTGGCGGCCGATTTGCCGGTGCGCAGACGGAAGATGCGGTCTTCCAGGCCGCCCCGGTTGGCGTAGTAGATCATCGACATCTCGCGCTTCGGATCGGTGGTGGCCACGTGCTCCGAGTCCCACTGCGGCACATGGAATTCGGCCGTCGGGTCGAAGCAGGCCAGGTACTCATCCCACTGCTGGCGATCGCACAGCTCCGCCTGGGCATACAGGAATTGTTCGACGGCGTGTTGCAGCTCAAGGGTGTTCATGCTTGCACCTCCTTCTGGGTGGAGGCTTGCTTGGCCAGTCCGTCCAGCATCAGCTGGCGCCAGGCGCTGTGCTGGTTCACGAACAAGCCCTCGTGCGTGATTTCCGTGCCGGTTAGCACGGGCTGGATGCCCAGGCTTTTGGCGTTGCCGGTCTGTTCGCGGGTCCAGGCCTGGCAGCCCCGAGAAATGTCGTTCCAGGGCTCGGCACGGCCCTGGAAGCCGCGTTGCGCTTCGCGGAACTCGACCAGGTCATCGGGCGTGCCCATGCCGCTGACGTTGAAGAAGTCTTCGAACTGGCGGATGCGGTTTTCGCGATCCGCGGCCGACTCGCCCTTCACGCCAATGCACTGGCTGACGATTTCCGTCTTGTTCCAGGCCACCGGGCGGATGATGCGCAGCTGCGAACTGATCTGGTCCATGAAGAACAGGCTGGGGTACAGGTTGAGGTTGCGCAGGCGGTGCATCATCCAGTGCGCTCTTTCAGTGCCGTATTCGGCCTGCGCCCGGGGCATCACGCTGGCGTAGCCAGGGCGCACTTCGGGGTTGGGCATTTCGCTGAAGAGCACGGAGTGGCCGTGTTTGAACGAGAACCAGCCGTCGTCGGTGGTGGCGTCGCCGGCCCCGAGCTTGCGGTAGTCCAGGGTCTTGAAGTCGGTGCTGCCCTGAGCGCTGTCGAGCTCATGCCTGTGCACCACCGTGGCCACGTAGTTGTAGTGCACGGTGCTGACGTGGTAGCCGTCCAGGCCGTTCTCGTTCTGCAGCTTCCAGTTGCCGTCAAAGGTGTAGGTGGAGCGCCCGGGCAGCACTTCGAGCTCGCCGGTCGGAGACTGCTCCACCATCAGGTCCAGAAACACCTTGGCGTCGCCCAGGTAGTCTTCCAGGCTCAGCGGGGTGGTCAGATCGAGGTTGATGAACACAAAGCCCTTGTAGCTCGCCACTTTGGCCTTCTTCAGGCCATGCTGATGCAGGTCGAAGCCCGGGCCGTATTCGCCTGGCGCCTTCACCTTGATCAGGCGCCCGTCGGGCTTGTAGGTCCAGGCGTGGAAGGGGCAGGTGAAGGCGGCTTGCCGACCCTTGCACACCCGTGTCAGCGTGGTGCCGCGATGCGCGCAGGCGTTGACCAGGGCGTGCAGCTCGCCCTGTGCGTCGCGGGTCACGATCAGGGGTTGGCGGCCCGCGTTCAGGGTGATGAAGTCATTGGGCTGGCTGATCTCGCTTTCGTGGCAGGCGTAGATCCAGGTCTTCTCGAAGATCAACTCCATTTCGAGATCGAACAGCTCGGGCTCGGTGAACATGGAGCGACGGACGCGATAGACCTCGTCTTCGGGTCTGAAGTCCAGACAGCCGTCGATGAAGTCGCGCCATTGCTGGGGGCTGCGTGAGGTATTCATGGGCAATTCCTGTGGGGTGGATCGATGAACTCGATTAGGCCCAGGCCCCCCACAAACGGCTATCCACATTTCGCGCGTTCTTTATCCAGTTGCTACTTGCGCGCGACGGGTCTGGCGATCAGATGGACGCTCGCAGCACCTCGTCAGGCCTGGCACCGTGTCGATCAGCCCCGGGCCCTGGGGCGTGCGCAATGGAAAAAGGGCGGCCACGCAGTGATTGCGTGGCCGCCCTGGTGTGGGGGGCAGGGCTTGAAGAGGCCGTTCCCTTCAAGCCCTGAGATCAGACGCCGACAGCGCGGGCGATCCGGGTGCGCGGATCGGTGTCGCGTTCCGTGACGGCTTGCTGCATCACGAAGTCGAAGCGGGCACGCTCAAACGGAGCGTCCACCCCCAGGGATTCGTAGCCGGCCGGGGCAACGTCGTGTTCGATCTTCAGCACCAGGCCATCGCGGGTGGCAAAGGCAAAGTCGTCGTCGAGGTAGGTGTCGCCCGGGATGTTGATCTGGGTCGTCAGGGTGCGATGCCCTTCCTTGACGATGTGGAAGTGGATGTGGGCCGGGCGGTGGCCATGGCGGCCCAGCGCCTGGAACAGCTCGGAGGTCGGGCTGTTCGGCGGGATCGCATAGCCCGGCGGCAGCGTGGTGCGGAAGCGGTAGTTGCCTTGGGCATCGGTTTCGATCTTGCGACGCAGTTCGAACTCTTTGAGGCCCGGGAAGAAGTGCGAGTAACCACCGCTCTTGTTGGCATGCCAGGCATCCATGATGGCATTGGCCACCGGCTGACCGGCGTGGTCCAGCACCCGGCCCTCCATGACCAGCACCTTGCCGGTGCCACGGGTGTCGCTGTCGTCGTCGAGCACGGCTTCGCCCTGGAACAGCGGGGCGCCGGCAACGTACAGCGGCCCCTCGATGGCGCGCGGCGTGCCGGCCGCGATGCCGGCTTTGGCATCGGCCTCGTCCATGCGGATGTCCAGCAGGCGGTCAAAGCCCAGGCCGGCGGTGATCAGACCGATCTGGCCTGAGGCCCCCAGGCGGCTCAGCCAATCGGCGGCGGCCCAGAACTCGTCGGGCGACACGTCCAGCTCGTCAATGGTCTTGAACAGGTCGCTCACGATGCGGGCCACGATGGCGCGGGTGCGCGGGTTGCCCTCGGCCATCTTCACGCTGTTGACGCGCTCCAGCAGGCTTTGTTGGGTGAATTCATTTTTTGAGGTGCTCATTTTTGTCTCCGAAGGTTGGGGGAAAGGGGTTGCAGGCCAGGGCTCAGGCGATGGCCGAGGGGTGTTGCGCCAGTGGGGTGACCGAAATCTTCATGTACGGGAACAGCGGCAGTTGCGACAGCAGGGTGTGCAGTTCGTCGTTGGACGCCACGTCAAAGACGCTGTAGTTTGCATACTCGCCCACCACGCGCCAGAGATGACGCCAGCGCCCATCGCGCTGCAGCTCTTGCGAGTAGGCCTTCTCTCGGGTCTTGATGTCCTCGGCCTGCGCAGGGGGCAGGTCGGCGGGCAGGTTCACGTCCATGCGGACCAGGTACAGCATGTCTTGTCTCCTCAAGGGTGGGGGCGTTGGCCCAGGTCGATGTGCACGGCATTCAGGCCCGTGCGGGCCCGGTCGAATCGGTCGAGTTGGCCCAGGTCGACTTCGACGCCGAAGCCGGGCCCGTCGGGCAGTTGCAGTTCAAAGTCGATGATGGGCATGCGTTCGGTCACGATGTCGTCCACCAGCAATTGAGGGCCGAACAGCTCGCAGCCATGGTGCTGGTCTCCGAGGGTGGCAAAGACATGGGCGGAGGCGGCGCTGCCGATCGAGGTCTCTAGCATGGTGCCGCCATACCAGCCGATGTCGGCGGCCTCGGCGACTGCGGCCACCTGCAGCGTGCGCAACAGCCCGCCATGCTTGGCCACCTTCAGCGAGAACACCTGGCTGGCCTGATCGCGGGCCAGCGCCATCGCATCCTGGGGGGTGCACACCGATTCGTCGGCCATGATGCAGGCCCGCGAACCCAGCGTGGCGCTCAACACCTTGAGGGCTTCCCGGTTCCACTTGGCCACGGGCTGCTCGATCAGCGTGACACCGGCGTCGATCAGCTGCGGCAGGAAGCGCCTGGCCGTGCTGCCGTCCCAGGCCTGGTTGACGTCGACCGTCAGCGTGGCCTGGCCTTCCAGGCCGCGGGCGATCTGGCTCACGTGGGCCACATCGTCCGCCGGGCTGCGCGCCCCGATCTTCATCTTGAAGATGCGGTGGCGCCGTTGCTCCAGGCGCAGCTGGGCCTCTTCCAGGTCCTTGCGCACATCGCCGCTGGCCAGCGTCCAGGCCAGGGGCAGGCTGGCGTGGCGCTTGCCCCCCAGCAATTGGTAGGCCGGCAGGGCCAGGCTGCGGCTGACGGCGTCGATCAGCGCCATCTCGACGGCGCTCTTGGCAAAGGCATTGCCGCGGCAGAAGGTGTCCATGCGGGCCAGTGCGTGGCCGAAGGCGGCGCCGTCCTGCCCCAGCAGGCAGGGCGTCAGGTAGGCCTCGATGGCGTGTCGGATGCTCTCCGGCGACTCTTCGTTCCACGACGGCCCGCCAATGGTGGCGGCCTCGCCGAAGCCGCAGGCCCCGTTGCGCAGCCACAGCTGCACCACCACCGGGCTCTGGCGGTTGATGGCACCGAATGCCAGCTTGTGCGGCCGGATGGTGGGGATGTCCAGAATCCTCGCCTCAATGCGCTCAACCACGAAACGACTCGACATGAATGACCTTTTTTCTGTGCTTCTGTGCAATGAATGAGCCAAGGTTACGAGGAAGCCCCACCGCATTCCAATGAAGTATTTATGTTCAAATGTTCGATCTCATCGAATGATTGACCTGGGGCTCAGGCATGGAAATCCGGCAGCTTCGCTACTTTCTCGACATCGCGCAGACCGAGCACCTGACGCAGTCGGCGCAGAACCTGTTCGTCACCCAGTCCACGCTGTCGCACGGCTTGAGGCAGCTCGAGGAAGAGCTGGACACCGCCTTGTTCGACCGGCTCGGGCGGGGCCTGAAGCTGTCGCAGGCGGGGGCAGAGTTCAGGGCCTATGCCACGCGCGCCCTCAAAGAGATCGAGGCCGGCCGCATGGCCCTGGCCGACCTGAGCGGCCTGCAGTCGGGTCGCCTGACCATTGGCGCCATCCCCACCTTCCTCAACACCGTGCTGCCGGCCACCGTGGCCGCTTTCTGCGAGCGCTACCCCAAGGTGCAGCTGGAGGTGCGGGATCTGCGCGCCGGCCCGATCGAGGACCAATTGATGAGCGGCGAGCTGGATCTGGGCATCGCTTTTCACCCCACCCGCCACGGCGAGATCGAAACCGAGCCGCTGTTCGAAGAACGCATGATGGTGGTGCTGCGCAAGACCGACCCGCAAGCCAGGGGCCAGCACATCACCCTGAAGCGGGCGGCCCAATTGCCCATGGCCCTGCTGCCGCGCAGTTTTGCCACGCGGCGCATGCTCGACGAGAAATTTCGGCAGGCCGGGGCCGAACCCCAGGTGCGGGTCGAAATGGAGTCGGTCGAGGCCTTGCTCGGCGTGTGCCGGCACGGCCCCCTGGCCACCATCGTGCCCGAGCGGGCCGCCCAGCAGATGCCTGATCTGCATGCGATGGCACTCACTGCACCTGAGGTGGTGCGCCACGCCGGCCTGCTGTGGCGGCGCTCGGCCTCGCGCAGCGTGGCCGCGCGGGAGTTTGCCACCCTGTTGCGGGCCGCCCTGATCGCCTGAAGCGGCGCCCCCCAAGGGGCTGCGGCATCAAGCGACCGCTTCGAACAATGGATCCAACAAATTTCATTGGTCGCGGCAGCGCAGGGGCGCTATGGTCGGCTTCGTTTGCCGATGACCCCTCCCCCCCTTTTTTCTTCAGTCACTCCTTGATGCCTTCCATTCACTTTGTCCGCCAGGGCCGCGGCCCCGAAATTGTGCTGAGCCATGCGCTGGGTTGCGACCTGACGATGTGGGACGAGCTGGCCCAATGCCTGCAACAGCGCTTCACCGTGCTGCGCTATGACCACCGTGGGCACGGGCGCTCGCCGGCCCTGCCGGGGCCTTTCAGCATGGACGATCTGGCCGATGATGCGGCGCAGTTCATCGCGCAGCACGCCAGCGGGCCGGTGCATTTTGTCGGCCTCTCGATGGGGGGCATGACGGCGCAGGCCCTGGCCGCGCGCCACCCCGGCGCGGTGCGTTCGGTCTGCGTTGCAAACTCGGCCAGCCAGTACGGTGAGGCGGCCAGAGCCCTGTGGCTGACCCGGGTCGACACCGTGCGGGCACGCGGCATGGAAGCGATTGCCGACGGCGCCCTGCAGCGCTGGTTCACGCCCGAGTTCCGCGCCGACAGCCTGGGGCGCGAACGGGTGGCGGCCCTGCGCCAGGTGCTGGTCGGTACCGAGCCCGGCCCGTATGCCGAAGCCTGCCTGGCCGTGGCCCACATCGCCTTGGACGCAGGCAATCGCACCATCACCTGCCCCGCCCTCGTCATCGCGGGCGAGCGCGATGAGGCCACGCCCCCGGCCTTGTCCGAGGCCATCGCGCAAGCCATTCCGGGGGCGCAGCTGCAAAGCCTGAATGCCGCCCACCTGAGTGCCGTGGAGCAGCCGCAGGCCTTTGCCGCGCTGCTGGAGCGCTTTGTGCTGGGTTGATCAGCGCGGGACCTGGCGCTGGGCGCGTCGGTGCCCGTCACCCACCCCGCTGCCAGCGGCCCATCCAGCGCCCCATCCATCGTGCCAGGCGCCCCCAGGGCGGCCCCAGGGTTTCGAAGGGGTTGATGGGGCCCACCTGGTGCACACCACGCGCGTGGCTGAAGCGCAGAAAGCCGGCGTGCCCGTGGTAAGCCCCGGTGCCGCTGGGGCCGATGCCGCCAAAGGGCAGGCTGTGCTGGGCAATGTGCAGCAAGGTGCCGTTCAGGGTCACACCGCCCGAGGGGGCCGCGGCCAGCACCTGCTGGCGCGTGCTGCCCTGGTGGGTGAACAGGTACAGGGCCAGCGGGCGTTCGTGGCGGGCCACCAGGGCCAGGGCCTCGTCCAGGGTCTGGTAGGGCACGATGGGCAGGATGGGGCCAAAGATCTCCTCCTGCATCAGCCGCAGGTGCTGCCCGGGGGCCAGCACCACGGTGGGGGCCACATGCGGGTCGTCAGGCGGCAGCTCGGCGCTGCTCAGCACGCGGGCGCCGCTGGCGCGGGCTTCGTCCAGCAGGGCATGCAGGCGGGCGCGGTGGGCCGGGCTGATGATGGCGCTGTAGTCGGGGTTGTGGCCCGGGTTGGGCAGGGTGCGGCGGGCGTGCTGCAGCACGGCGTTGGCAAAGGCCTCCAGCTGGTGGGCCGGCACCAGGGCGTAGTCGGGGGCGATGCAGGTCTGCCCCGCGTTGACGAACTTGCCGAAGGCGATCGAGCGCGCCGCGGCGTCGATCGCGTGGTCGGGCGCCACGATGGCGGGCGACTTGCCGCCCAGCTCCAGCGTCACGGGGGTCAGGTTGGCGGCGGCGGCCTGCATCACCTTGCGGCCCACCGCGGTTGAGCCGGTGAACACCAGGTGATCGAACGGCAGGCTGGCAAAGGCCTGGCCCACCTCCACCCCGCCGGTGGCCACGGCCACCTCGGCCGGGTCAAATGCCTCGGCGATCAGCCGCTGCAGCAGGTCGGAACACGCCGGCGTCAGCTCCGAGGGTTTGAGCAAGGCCCGGTTGCCCGCCGCCAGCGCGTCGCACAACGGCCCCAGCGTCAGCAGCAAGGGGTAGTTCCAGGGCGCCATGATGCCGATCACGCCCAGCGGCTCGTGGCGCAACTGGTTGCGCCCGGGCATGAACAGCCACTCCACCGCCTGGCGCCGGGGGCGCATCCAGCCGCCCACATGGGCGCGGGCATGGCGCAGTGCGCGCAGCGTGGGCAGCATCTCAAGCAGCTCGGTCTCGGTGCGGGAGCGGCCCCCAAAATCATGGTCGATGGCGCTGATCAGCGCCTCGGCGTTGCGGCTCACCATCTGCTCCAACCGCAGCAGCGAGGCGCGCCGGGCCTGCAGGTCAGGGGCCGGGAGGCGCCGCGAGGCCTCGTGCTGGCGCGCAAACAGGTCGTTCAGGGTCATGCCTGGCCTTTCAGGATCAGGGCAGCGGCGCGTTCGCCGATCATGGCGCTGGGCGCCTGGGTGTTGCCGCTGACCAGGGTGGGCATGATGGAGGCGTCGGCCACGCGCAGGCCGCTCACGCCGCGCACCCGCAGGGCCGGGTCCAGCACCGAGGCAGGGTCGGAGCCCATGCGGCAGGTTCCTACTGGGTGGTAGATGGTGTCGGACTGCGCCCGGATCAGGGCCGCCAGTGCGTCGTCGCTCTCGTCGTCCAGCGTGCCATAGATGGGCCGCCCGCCCAGGCTGGCGAAGGGTGGGCTGCGCAGAATGCGCCGCGCCAGGCGCACGCCCTGGGTCAGCAGCGGCAGGTCGTCGGGGTGCGACAAAAAGGCCGGGTCGATCAAGGGCATGTCGGCCGGGTTGGCGCTGGCCAGGCGCACCGAGCCACGGCTGTGCGGGCGCAGCGCACACACATGCAGCGCCACCCCGGTGGCCAGGTGCTTGCGCCGGCCGTGGTCGTCCACATTGCTCACACAAAAATGCAGCTGCAGATCGGGCCGCTCAAGCTGGGGCGCGCTGCGCACAAAGCCGCCCGCCTCGGCCCCGTTGGTGGTCAAAAACCCACGGCCCTGGCGGAAGGCCGGCAGCGCCGCCAGCGAGCGCAGCGTGCCGCGTGGCCCCCAGCCGAACAGGCCCGGCCCGTTGAGCCGCAGGTTCAGCGAGTAGTCGAGGTGGTCTTGCAGGTTTTGCCCCACCTGCGGCGCATCGGCCACCAGGGGGATGCCCAGGCGGGCCAGCTCATCAGCTGGCCCGATGCCCGACAGGCACAGCAGCTGGGGCGAGGCAATCGCCCCGGCGCTCAGGATCACCTCGCGCCGGGCCTTCAGCACGCGCACCCCGTCGCGGTCGGCCACCTCCACCCCGGTGGCGCGGTGCTCCTCAAAGCAGACGCGGTTGACGCGCACCTCGGCCAGCACCTGCAGATTGGCCTGCGGGGCCCGGCCCCGGTAGGCGCGCGAGGCATCCAGGCGTCGGCCCCCTTGCTGAAACACCTGGTACAGGCCCACGCCCTCTTGCCGGGTGCCGTTGAAGTCGGCATTGACTGGCAGGCCACAGGCCTGGGCCGCAGCCACAAAGGCCTGGCTCACGGGGCTGGGCGAGGCCAGGTCGCTCACCACCAGCGGGCCCTGGCGGCCGTGCAGGACCTCGTCCAGCCCGCCCGGGCGCTGGTTGGCCTCGCTGCGGCGGAAGAAGGGCAGCACGTCGGACCAGGCCCAGCCCGGGCAGCCCAAGGCGGCCCAGCCGTCGTAGTCTTCGCGCTGGCCGCGCACGTAGATCATCGCGTTGATCAGGCTCGAGCCGCCCAGGCCGCGCCCGCGCGGCACATAGCCCGTGCGCCCGCCCAGGCCGGCCTGGGGCACCGTCTGGTAGGCGTAGTTGTGGCGGTTGCGGCTGGGCACCAGCAGGGCCAGGCCCGCGGGCATCACCGACAAGAACGAGGGCTTGGCCGGCCCGGCTTCGATCAGTAGCACCTGGGCTGCGGGGTCGCCTTCGGCCAGCCGTGTGGCCAGCGCGCTGCCGGCCGGGCCCGCGCCAACCACGATGTAGTCGGCCTGAAGCGATGGGGTTGTGGGGGTGGTCTGCGCCATGTTTGTCTCCGTGTAGGAGTGCGCAGTTTAGGATTTTTGACGAATCCGTCAAATATTTGTTCGGCAGCCCGGCCACTGGCTGGCGCCGTGGGCAATCAAGGTGGCCACGCCCTGGCACAGCCCCTGCAGATCGACCGGCTCGCCCCGGCTCATCAGCATCAGCGCCTCCAGGCCGATGGCCACCACCACCGAGGCCAGCAGGGCCAGCTCGCCATCGCTCAGGCCTTGGCCGGGCAGGGCGCGGCGCAGGTCGGCACGCAGATCGTCCAGCAGGCCGTTGGTGTCGGCAAAACCATGCAGGTAGGCGCGGATGTGGTGCTGGTTGCGCAGGCAGAAATCGGTGGCCCCGGGGCGTTGCAGCACCAGCTCAAAAAACGCGCGAAACGACCGCACCATCATCCCCACCAGTTCGGGCTCGCGCTGGCGCGCCTCGCGCGTGGCGCTGCGGATCTCGCCCAGTAGCTCGCCCAGCAGCTCGGCAAACACCGCCTGCTGGGTGCCAAAGTAGTTGTAGAAAGTGCCGTTCGAGGCGCCGCTGCCGGCCACGATGGCGGCCACCGTGGCCCCGTCCAGCCCCACTTCGGCAAACACCTGCCAGGCGTTGGCCTTCAGGCGCTCGCGCAGTTCGGCGCGCAAGGCATCGCGCTTGGCCGAGGGCCGGTACTTGCGGGTTTCAGCAGCGGTGAAAGGGGCGGCGGTGGACGGGGCGGCGGGGGAGGGCGTTCGGGGCACGGCGTGCAGCAGGCTAGGGGTTGGGGCCCCTTGGAGGCGGGGCGGGGCAGGGCAATGCGCCCGAGGGTACCTGAATTCAAGGCGCCCGTGCCCGGTGCCGCGGCGGCGGCGGCACCGCTGCCGCGCGCTATATTCGCAGCCGTGCCGGCGGCCCGCCCGGCCCCCCCAGAACGAAAGACCCCCCATGGAATTGAGACAGCTGCGCTACTTTGTGCGTGTGGTGGAACTGGGCTCGATGGGGCGCGCGGCACTCGACCTGAACCTGGTGCAGTCGGCCCTCAGCCAGCAGATCAGCCGGCTCGAGGGCGAGCTGTGCACCCGCCTGCTGCAGCGCAGCCCGCGCGGCGTGCAGGCCACCGAGGCCGGCCTGGCCTTCTTCCGTGAGGCCCAGCTGACCCTGCGCCACGCCGACCAGGCCGTGCGCGTGGCCCAGCAGGCAAGGCTGTCGGGCACCGTCAGCGTGGGCCTGGCCCCCACCACGGCGGCGCTGCTGGGCCTGCCCCTGATGCGCGCCATGCGCGAGCGCTACCCCGAGGTGCGCCTGCACATGGTCGAGAGCCTGTCGGGCCACCTGGCCGGCATGCTCAATGCCCGCCAGCTCGATCTGGCGGTGTTGTTCGATTCGCGCCTGTACGCCAATGGCGACGGCCCCGGCGGGCGCCGCTGGCAGATCCAGCCGCTGATCGAAGAGGCCTTGTTTTTGATCCGCGGCGGCCCCCGCGCCGGCCGCCCACCCCTGCCCGCCGAGATGGGCCTGGCCGAGCTGGGCGACACCGGCCTGATCCTGCCCACCGGCCCGCACGGCCTGCGCAGCACCCTCGACACCGCCTTTGCCCAGGCCCGCGTCAGCCCGAACGTGGTGCTGGAGGTCGATTCGCTCTCGATGCTGATGGCCGCGGTGGACGCCGGCCTGGGCGCCACCCTGCAGCCCTGGGCCGCCGTGGGCCGCTTTGCCGATGCGGCCGAGCGCTTTGAGCTGGCGCGCATCAGCGGCCCGGCCGTGTGCCGCGTGAACCTGCTGTGCAGCCTGGCCGAAGACGAGCTTTCGCCCGTGGCCCTGGCCACCCGGGTGGTGCTGGCCGACTGCGTGCGCCAATTGGTGCAGCAGGGCCTGTGGGTGGGCGCCACGCTGGCGCTTTGAGCGCTCTTTTGAGCTCAAGACCCCGCCCCACCCATCACAAAAACTGATGGCCCCATGCCCGCCGGGGCCTGCACGGCAGGGCGCTGTCTTCCTAAAGTGGCAACTCATCGCGCAAGCGAGTGTTTTGCAAGGAGACAGCCATGGACCTGGACGTCCTGGTCATCGGTGGCGGCAACGCCGCCCTGTGTGCCGCATTGATGGCACGCGAAGCAGGGGCCAGTGTGCTCTTGCTCGAAGCCGCACCGCGCGCCTGGCGCGGCGGCAACTCGGCCCACACCCGCAACCTGCGCTGCATGCACGATGCCCCGCAGGATGTGCTGGTCGACGCCTACCCCGAAGAAGAGTACTGGCAAGACCTGCTCAAGGTCACCGGGGGCATCACCAACGAGGCGCTGGCGCGCCTGACCATCCGCGCCTCGTCCAACTGCCGCGACTGGATGCGCTCGCACGGCGTGCATTTTCAGCCGCCGCTGTCGGGGGCGCTGCACGTGGCCCGCACCAATGCCTTCTTCATGGGCGGCGGCAAGGCCTTGGTGAACGCCTACTACCGCAGCGCCGAGAAGCTGGGCGTGCAGATCCGCTACGAAGCCCCGGTGGAGCGGCTGGAGCTTGAAGACGGCCGCTTTGTGGCCGCCTGGCAGGGCGGCCAGCGCATCACGGCCCGGGCCTGCGTGCTGGCGGCTGGCGGCTTTGAGTCGAACCGCGAGTGGCTGCGCGAGGCCTGGGGCCAGAACCCCGACGGCAGCTGGCCGGCCGACAACTTTTTGATCCGCGGCACGCGCTTCAACCGCGGCGTGCTGCTCAAGCACCTGCAAGACGAGCAGGGCGCCGACATGGTGGGCGACCCCTCGCAGTCGCACTGCGTGGCCATTGACGCACGCGCCCCGCTGTACGACGGCGGCATCTGCACCCGCATCGACTGCGTGAGCCTGGGCGTGGTGGTGAACCAGCTCGGCCAGCGCTTTTATGACGAGGGCGAAGACTTCTGGCCCAAGCGCTACGCCATCTGGGGCCGCCTGGTGGCCCAGCAGCCGGGGCAGATCGGCTACTCGATCATCGACGCCAAGGCCGTGGGCCGCTTCATGCCGCCGGTGTTCCCGGGCGTGAAGGCCAACACACTCGAGGACCTGGCCCGCCAACTGGGGCTGGACCCCGCCACCTTCATGCAAACCCTGGGGGCCTACAACGCCGCCTGCCGGCCCGGCCACTTTGACCACACCGCGCTGGACGACTGCCGCACCGAGGGCCTGAGCCCCGCCAAAACCCACTGGGCCCGGCCCATCGACACGCCGCCCTTTTATGGCTATGCGCTGCGCCCTGGCATCACCTTCACCTACCTGGGCCTGAAGGTGGACGCGCAGGCCCGCGCTCACTTTGGCGGCCAGCCCAGCCGCAACCTGTATGTGGCTGGCGAAATGATGGCCGGCAACGTGCTGGGCAAGGGCTACACCGCCGGCGTGGGCATGTCGATCGGCACCGCCTTCGGGCGCATCGCCGGCCAGCAGGCGGCCCTGGGCGCCCTGGCCCAAAAGCACAACAAGAAAGGCGCTGCCCATGCAAACGCTTGACGAACTCACCCGCCAGGCACGGGCCCTGGCCAACGGCGAGCCTACACCGGTCGAGCCCACACCGGCCGAGGCCGAGGTGGCCCGCCAGATG
>Ga0066460_1000067_pt1 | contig 28542 bp, 29 predicted proteins | sample LakWasMe88_LOW11_2_FD_59570 | JGI IMG/M metagenome (GOLD analysis project Ga0066460, IMG submission 59570) | Freshwater sediment methanotrophic microbial communities from Lake Washington under simulated oxygen tension - Sediment Metagenome 88_LOW11 | ecosystem: Environmental > Aquatic >... | reverse complement strand
CCTTGGGCGCCAAGGTGCACGGCGGCGAGCGTGTGCTGACCGAAGCGGGCGAGTCGGCCTGCTACGCGCGCCCGGCCCTGGTGGAAATGCCGGCCCAAAGCGGCCCGATGCTGCACGAAACCTTTGCCCCCATCCTGTATGTGCAGCGCTACACCGAGCTGGACGAGGCGATTGCCTTGAACAACGCGGTGGGGGCGGGGCTGTCGTCCTCGATCTTCACGCTGGACCTGCGCGAGGCCGAGCGCTTCATGTCGGCCGTGGGCTCGGACTGCGGCATTGCCAACGTCAACATCGGTCCCAGTGGCGCTGAAATCGGTGGCGCCTTTGGCGGCGAGAAGGAAACCGGCGGTGGCCGTGAAGCGGGTTCGGACAGCTGGAAGGCCTACATGCGCCGCGCCACCAACACCATCAACTACTCGCGCGATCTGCCCCTGGCCCAGGGCGTGAAGTTCGACGTGGAGGGTTGATCGCCTGGGCGACTGGCCTGGTGAGTCATCACGGGCCAGGTGGGCGAGACAGGCTTGAGGAGACCTATCGGGCCCGGTCGCCGTAACGCACTTCCTTGAGGGCACCGCTCTCAAAGCGCAGCACGGTCATGAACTGCCCATAGCCCGGGTTGTAGAGCAGTTCTTCCACCTTTTCGCAGGGGGCGGCCGCATTCTGGGCCGGGGGACGCGCCGGGTCGGCGGGCTTGCAGAAGCTGTCGGTGGCCAGGGGTTGGCCGCATTTTTGCAGCACGTCGAGCTTGCTCATGCCAAGCTGGGTGAAGTCGTTGCCGCATTTCAGCGATTGAGCGGCCGTCACCCAGGGAAAAGCCGCCAGCAGTGCGCTGGCGAAAATGGCGGAGATTTTCATGGGTGGATTATCTGGGCCAGATCAGCAGGTATTCCGCGGCACGCCCTGGCGAATTTAAAAGCGTTTAATCAGGGGCGAACAATCGATTTATTCGATTTTTTGACCGTGTCGCCCACCTTGAAACCCGGGTCGTTCTGAAATTCATAGCGCTGGGTCGTGTTGCCGTTGAATCGGGCGGTAACCACCCAGATCTTGTGGCTCTTGACCTTTTTCTCGACTTCGCGGCCCGCGTAGGCGCCGCCCGCTGCACCGGCCACGGTGGCCAGGTCTTTGCCAAAGCCGCCCCCCACCTGGTGGCCCAGCACCGCACCGGCCACGCCGCCCGCGATCAGGCCCAAGGCGCTGCCTTCGCCCTCGCGCTCGATCTGGCTGACCGAGCTGACCGTGCCGCAATCGGGGCAGCCCGCCGGGCCTGCATGCTCGGGCGCTGTCACCGGCTGGCTGGCCTTGAGGGTGGCCAAGGCCTGGTCGTATTCGGTCTTGGCGTCGCGCTTGCATTGCATGCGGCTGTCGGCGCTGGTCTCGCTGGCACAGATTTGCAAGTCTTGCTTGTAACGGTTCTTGGCTTGTTGCGCGTCGGCAGGTGCCTGGGGTTGGGCCTGGGCCGCAGAGGCCAAGGCCACGGCGCTCAACAAGAAGGGAAGCAGAAAGGATGGGCGCATGATGACCTCACAAAATGATTTGAATCTTACGCTTACATGCTTGTTACTATCAATTTTGAATGTAACAGTGAGTATGTCGCCCGATCACATATCACCGGCTTGAACGCCCTGGCAGTGAATGCCCTCAGGCCGTGTGGCCCTGTCGGGATTCAAATCTTTGGCGGGGGGCTGAATCCGTCAAACCAACCAGGGGTCCAGTTCCGGGTCACCAAACTCGGTCTGCAGAAACTCCAGAAAGGCCTGGACCTTGCGCGGCACGTGCTTGCGCCCTGCGTAGCCCGCCCACACCTGCCAGCGCTCGCCAATCCACTGCGGCAGCACGCGCACCAAGGCGCCGCTGCGGATGTAGGGCTGGGCGTGCACCGACAGCATGCCGACCAGCCCCAGGCCTTGCAGGGCGGCGTGGTAGAGCGCTTCCGAGCTGTTGGAGTGGAACTTGGCCGGCCCCGGGCGAAACTCGAACTGCTGGGGGTTGGCCGGGTCCACCGAGGTCAACCAGAAGGAGTGCGGCAGGTCTTTGCCCGTGGGCAGCAGGCATTCATGGCGCACCAACTCCTCGGGGTGGACGGGGGCCGGGTGGATCTTCAGGTACTGGGGCGAGGCGCACATCACCCCTGATGTGGTGCCTAGCTTGCGGGCCACAAAGTCGCCGTCGGCCAGGCCATTGCGCGAGAACAGTACGGTCAGGTCCGACTCGAGGTCGGGCGACTCGAGCAGCCGGTCACTGGTGTTGATCTCGACTTCGAGCTTGGGGTAGAGGCGCTGCAGTCGCGAGACGCGCGGAATCAGCTGGGCCGCCGCAAAGTCCAGCGATGAGCGCACCTTCAGCACCCCGCTGGGCAGACGCCCTTGGGTGCTGACCTCGTCGTTGGCGGCATCGAGGGCGTCGATCACCGGGCGGATGCGGGCCGCGTACAGGTCACCAGCTTCGGTGAGGGACAAGGTGCGCGTGGTGCGCTGAAGCAGCCGGGTGTTGAGGGTTTTCTCCAGGTCCTGGATCAGGCGCGTCACCTTGGCCGGCGAGGTGTCGAGCGCCCGTGCAGCAGCGGCAAAGCCGCCCAGGTCGATGACGGCCAGCAAGGCGCGCAAAGAGTCGAGTTGGTTCATGGCGATCGGTGGTGGGTCGGCACCGGATCACCCAGGCCGCGGGGCTATTGTGGCTCAGTGGCCTCGCCGAAGCCGAACAGGCGCACCGGGTTGCTCCACATGATCTGGCGCCGCTCGGCCGGGCTGAAGTGCCGCTCCCAGCGTTTCAAAAGCGGGCCGTAGTCCAAGCGGTACGGGGCACGCAGGTGGGGCCAGTCAGAGGCCCACAGACAATGCTCCAGTCCAAAGGCCTGCAGCAGGGCATCAACATAGGGCCGGGTATCGTCAAAAGGGAAGACGCTGTTCGAGAATTTGACCTCACCCGAGATCTTGACGACGGCGCGCCGCTCACGTCCCAGGGCCAGCAGGGTCTGAAAACCGCTTTGCGCCACGCCAGCGGCGGCCAAAGGCCTGCCGCAGTGGTCAAACATCAAGCGCAGTCGGCTGTCGCAACGATCCAGCAAGGGCATCAACTCATCAAGCTGATCGCCTTCGACCTGAAACTGGGCCCATAGCCCCAGTTCAGCCAGGTTCTGCAGCAGTGGCTCGATGTCGGCATAGTGGGTCACGCCGTGCAGCGCGGCGTTGAAGGCGACCCCGACCACGCCTTGCTGCTGCAGCTTGCACAGGGTCTCGATCTCAGTGTCGTTGGGCACCACCACTACGCCTTTGAAACGGCCCTGCCCGGTGGCCAACGCGTGCAACAAGCAGCGGTTGTCGTAGTTGTAGCCGGAGTTCGGTTGCACCAGCAGGGCGTGGCGCACCCCGTAACAAGCCATGACCTGCTCAAAGCAGGTCTGGCTACCGACCTCTTGGCCCTGCGGGCGATAGGCCACGTCCGGGGCGTAGGCAAATTGGGTCGGGTCTAGCAGGTGGCAATGGGTGTCCACCTTGGGTTCGTCAAAGATCGACATGCGGTACGAAAGATTCAGAAGGTTGCCAGGATGGCTTGGCGCAGCTCATCGGTGATTTCGGGCATCACGCCAAACCAGGCCTTGAAGGCCGGGCGGGCCTGGTTCAAGAGCATGCCCAGGCCGTTCACCGTGGCGTTGCCACGGGCGCGGGCCGCGGCCAGCAAGGGCGTTTCGAGGGGGATGTAGATCACATCCGACACCAGGGCGGTGGTGGGCAGGCGGTCGAGCTTCAGTTCGAGATCGGGCTGGCCGTGCATGCCCTGGTTGGTGGTGTTCACCAGCAGGGCCACCTCGGCCAGGGCCTCGTGGCGCTCGCTCCAGTCGAACACCTGCACGGCCGCACCGAACTCGCTGGCCAGGGCCTCGGCCTTGGCGCGGGTGCGGTTGAGCAGGCGGATCTGGGTGGCGCCCTGGTCCAGCAGGCTCAGCACCACCGCACGCGCGGCGCCGCCGGCACCCAGCACGGTGATGGGCTCGTCGGTGGCGCGCCAGTCGGGCTTGGCATCTTTGAGGCTCTGGATGTAGCCAAAGCCATCGTTGTTGAAGCCGTTGAGCGAGCCATCGGCCCCCACCACGATGGTGTTGATCGCGCCCATGCGGCGGGCCAGCGGGTCGACATGGTCCATCAGGGCCATGGCATCGACCTTGTGCGGGATGGTGATGTTGCAGCCTGCCAGGCCCAGGGCCCGCAGGCCGCGCACCGCGTCTTCGAGCCGGCCCGGTTGCACCGGGAACAGGCCATAAGCCCCTTGCAGCCCGTATTGGCGAATCCAGTGGTTGTGCAGCACCGGGGAGCGCGAATGGGCCACGGGCCAGCCCATGACGCCGGCGAGGATGAATTTGTTGTCCATGAGATTTCCAGAGGCCAGTCAGGGCCTCATTTCTTGTTGACGGGGGGCAGCACGTCGGTCACAACCTGCTTGCCGTTCACGACCTTGGTCATGTAGCTTTCGCGGTCCAGGTCGCCGTGGTCGTCGTAGCTGATGTCGAGCAGCAGGCCCGGGTTGGCCTTGGCCGACAGCGAGATGTTTTTCATGGCAGCGGCAAAGGCCTTGGGGTCGAACTTGCCGATTTTCTCAGTCACGGCCTTCACGGTGTACAGGCCGATGTAGCCCTTGAGGCCGTTGTGGTCGCTGCGGCTCTTGAATTCCTTCTGGTAGGCCTCGTCGAATTTCTTCACCCCGGCCTGGGGCGCATCGGCGGTCAGGCCCACATGGGCCACGGCGCCGTTGGCGGCCTCACCGGCCAACTCAATCACCTTCTGGCTGGTCAGCACGGTTTCGCCCACCACGGGCTTGGCATAGCCCTGCTTGCGCAACTCGCGCAGCACGCGGGCCGCCTCTTCTTCGTTGGTGTACACAAACAGGGCATCTCCGGTGGATTGGCGTGCCTTCAGCACCGGGCTGCTGAAGTCGACCTGGCCGGGTTCTGTGGAAAGGTCGGCGCCGATCTTCATGCCCCGGGCCTCCAGGGTCTTGATGATCAGGTCGCGCCCGCCCTTGCCGAAATCGTTGTTGGTGTAGATCAGGTCGACCGTCTTGGCCTTCAGGCTGTCGCGCAGGTAGCCCGCGATCTTGGGCATGGCGCTGGCCTGGGTGAAGGAGGTGCGGAACACATAGGGGTTGCCCTGCTGGGTGATGGCGGCTGCCTCGCCGCCCGTGAAGTTGGGCACTTCGGCCTTGCGGGTCACGGCCATGCTGACCATGATGGAGCCCGAAAACACCGGGCCCATGACCACGTAGGCCTCGTCATCGACGGCCTGCTGGGCCAGACCCTTGGCCACACCGGGGTTGGATTGCGTGTCGAGCGAGCGGTAGTCGATCTTGCGCCCCAGGATGCCGCCCGCGGCATTGATCTCCTTGACCGCCAGCTTGATGCCGTTGTCAAAATTGGTGCCCGAGGTGGCGCCGGTGCCCGTCAATTCGACCAGGCCTGCAATCTTCACGGTCTGGGCAAAGGCCAGGCTGCAGCCCAGCAAGGTGGTGCCGATGACGGCTCTGGCAAGCAGTTTCATGGGTGTCTCCGTTGTTGTTGTGGGCGTCCGGGTCGGGGCTGGCGCCGGCCCCGATTATTGAAACAATGATGCCCCGCCGGGAGATGCAAACCAGCAGCTCGTGATAACCCTGTGTTATCTCAAAAGGCCCGAGCGGGGTTCACCCCGGCCGGCCCAGCGCCTCCAGCAGATGCTCCAGAAACGCCTTGGCGGCCCGGGGCAGGGTGCGGCCTGCCAGCGTCTGCACCTCGAAATGGCGTTCGTTCATCTCGCGGTCGCGCAAGGGGATGCCCACCACCTCGCCGCGCCGCAGGCGTTCGCGCAGTGCCAGTTCACCATTGAGGGTGATGCCGCCACCCGAGCGCACAAAAGACAGGCAGGGGTCGAGCCGGTCGCATTCAAACACGGCCTCGAAATCCAGGCCCTGGCGGCTGCAGCTGATGTCGAACAGCTGGCGCAAGGTGGAGTCCGGCCCGGGCAGCGCCACGGCATGGCCCACCAACTGGGCCAGCGAGAGTTGGCTGCGGCCGGCCAGCGGGTGCTCGGGGTGCAACACGGCAATGATGGGCGAGGGGTGGCGCAGCGCCACGCTGATGCCACGCTCGGACACCGTGCTCACGGTGATGCCGATGTCCACCTCGCCCTGGCGCACTTTTTCGGGCACGTCGGCCTGCCGGCTGACCTGCAGGCCGAAGCGGATGCCCTGGTACTGGCGCTGAAAATCGACGATCAGGCCGGGCACAAACTCAGCAGCAAAGCCCTCGGTGCAGGCCAGGCGCACCACGCCGCTTTTCAGGCCGCGCAGCGACTGGATCTCGTCGGCCACCCGCTCGATGTCCTGCCAGGCACGGCGCGCATGCGTGGCCAGCAACTCGCCCGCCGCATTGGGCACCATGCCACGGGCGCGCCGCTCGAACAGCAGGGTGTCCAGCTCGGCCTCCAGCCGCGCGATGTGCCGGCTCACCGCCGAGGGCGCCACATTGAGGCGGGCTGCCGCCTCGGTCACCGAGCCGGTCTGCACCACCTCCAGAAAGTAGCGCAAGGAGGTGTCTTGCAGGGCTTGGTGGTTCATGGCAGGGCGGTTCATCGGATCACGGGGCGAAGTTCGGGGCAGGGTGCAAGCCTGACAGCTTGAGCAGGCGCTTGCGATCAACAGAATTGCAACTCAATGTATCTGATCTCCTATCATCGGCGCGGGGAGTGGGGCCTGACGGGGCTCGCACACACCAATACATCCATCGAGCCCAGCGGGCCGAGCAAACATCCTTGGAGGAAATGCACATGAAGCACGTCAAGACATTGATTTTCTGGTTCGCCATCGCGGCCCTCGGCCTGTTGGCCAGCTGTTCCACCATGAGCGTGGAAGAGTGCAAGGTGGCCCGCTGGAGCGATGTGGGCCTGCGCGATGGCATGGCCGGCGAGCCGCTGTCCAAGCTCAACGATCTGTCCAAGGATTGTGCCGAAGCCAAAGTCGTGGTGGACACCCGGGCCTACATGGCCGGACGCGATCAGGGCCTGTACAGCTACTGCCAATTGCCCAATGCGACCCGTCTGGGCTTGGACGGCAAGTACTACAACGGCGTTTGCCCAGCGGCCATCGATGGCGAGTTCCGACGCCGCGTCAACGTGGGGCGCGAAGTGCGCGATTCGCGTGAACAGGTGCGCAGCCTGGACAACCGGCGCATTGATCTGGAAAACAAGCTGCGCAATGCAGGCAGCGATGACGCCCGCAAAAAGCTGCGCGATGAGCTGTCGGACAACGACCGCAACCTGCGCCGTGCCCGTGACCGGGTGCGTGACGCCGAGTACAACCTGGATCGGGTGCGCTGATCAACGCCGGAGCAGAGTCCGATCGATTGCGATTATCGCAACGCAGGTTTGTTTGGATTGCCGTTGCTGGACGGCTTGAGGCTGCCTACCATGGCTTGAAACCCCTTTTTCAAGCCGTCTGGAGCCTTTGCCATGAAGTTGACTCTTTCTCCTGCGTTGGGCCGCCGCGCCACTCTGAACACCCTGGGCCTTGCGGCATGGGCCCTGTGTGCCAGCATGGCGGGCGCCGAGGCGGTCTACCCCGCCCACCCGATCACCCTGGTGGTGCCTTTCCCACCGGGGGGCAGCACCGATGTGGTGGCACGGGCCATCGCCCCAAAGCTGGGTGAGCGCCTGGGTGCCACCATCGTGGTGGACAACCGGCCCGGGGCGGGCACCGCCATCGGCGCGGCCTATGTGGCCAAGGCGGCTCCGGACGGCTACACCCTGTTCATGGGCCCCGGCTCCACACTCACGCTGAACCCGGCGGTGCGCAAGAACCTGCCCTATGACTCGGTCAAGAGCTTCGAGCCCGTGGGCATGATCACCCGGGCCGGCCTGGTGCTGCTGGCCAATGCCCAGGTGCCGGTGCAGAACCTGGCCGAGCTGAAGACGGCGATCAAGGCCTCGCCCGACAAGTACTCGTACGCCTCGTTTGGCGCCGGCACCAGCTCGCATTTCGTGGCGGAAATGGCCTTTTATGCCATGGGCCTCAAGGTGACCCACATCCCCTACAAGGGCAGCGCCCCCGCCATGACCGACCTGCTGGGCGGCCAGGTGCCGCTGGCCTTTGACACGGTCACGGCCACCTTGCCCCAGCTCAAGACCGGCAAGATCCGCGCAATTGCCGTGGCCTCGCCCAAGCGGCTGAGCGCCTTGCCCAATGTGCCCACTTTCGCCGAGTCGGGCTACCCCGATGTGAAGCTCGATTCCTGGGTCATGTTGTTGACCCCGCGCGGCGCCCCCGCGCCGGTCAAGGCCAAGCTGCAAAAAGCGCTGAGCGACACCCTGGCCGACCCGGGCGTGCGCAAGGCCTTGAACGACCAGGGGCTGGAGCCCAGTTTCTCCACCGCGGCCGAGGCCAGCGCCCTGATCGAAACTGAACTGCCGCTGATGCGAGCCACCGCCGCACGCGCCAACATCCAGGCCGATTGAGGCCTCTGTTTGCTGTTCACGACCTGGACCCCTGCCCATGACCGCATCTTCTCCTGCTGACCTTGTCACCCGCTCTGCTGTTGAATTGCGCGAGCTGATCGCGCAACGCCAGATTTCGCCCGTCGAACTGCTCGAGGCCTGCATCGAGCGCATCGAGACCGTCAACCCCAGCATCAACGCCGTCACGGCCAAGTGCTATGACCGCGCCCGGGTCGAGGCCCGCGCGGCCGAGCAGGTCGTGCTGCGTGGCGAGCCCCTGGGCCTGTTGCACGGCCTGCCCCTGGGCGTGAAGGATCTGGAGCCCACGGCCGGGCTGCTGAGCACCTTTGGGTCGCCCAACTACCGCAACAACATCCCGGCGCAAGACATCGAGCTGGTGGCCCGGCTGCGTCGCGCCGGGGCCATCGTCGCCGGCAAGACCAATGTGCCCGAGATGGGCGCTGGCGCCAATTCGCGCAACCCGGTGTGGGGCGCCACGGGCAACCCCTTCAACCCGAACCTGAACGCGGGGGGCTCGTCCGGCGGCTCGGCCGCTGCCCTGGCCACCGACATGCTGCCGGTTTGCACCGGTTCTGACACCGGGGGCTCGCTGCGCATCCCGGCCGCCAAATGCGGCGTGGTGGGCCTGCGCCCCTCGCCCGGCGTGGTGCCCAGCGTGCGCAAGCTGCTGGGCTGGACACCGATCTCGGTGGTCGGCCCCATGGGGCGCACGGTGGACGATGCCTGCCTGCAAATGGCGGCCTCGGCCGGCATGCACCCGGGTGATCCGCTGAGCTACCCGCTCGACCCCTTGAGTTTTCTGCGCCCCCAGATGGGCGATCTGGGCCGCCTGCGCGTGGCCTACAGCACTGACCTGGGCTCGTGCGATGTGGACCCGGTCATCCGCGCCACCTTCCTGTCCAAGATCGAGGCCATGCGCCACCTGTTTGCCCGCTGCGACGAGGTGAACCTGGAACTGGGCGATGTGCACCGCTGCTTTGACGTGCTGCGCGCAGAGGCCTTTGTGGCCGGCACGCGCGAGGCCTACGAGCGCGACCCCGCCAGCCTGGGCCCCAACCCGCGCGCCAACTACGAGATCGGCATGCGCATGAGCCTGCTCGACAGCGCCTGGGCCCAGGCCGAGCAGACCCGCATCCTGAACCGCTTCCAGGCCGTGTACGCCGACTACGACCTGCTGCTCACGCCCACCACGCCGGTGTCGCCCTTCCCCTGGACGCTGCCGCATGCCGACATGATCGACGGCAAGGCCCAGGCCAATTACTACCGCTGGTTGGCCCTGACCTATGTGATCACCCTCACCACCCACCCGGCCATCAGCCTGCCTTGCGGCACCGACCCGATGGGCATGCCCTTCGGGCTGCAGGTGGTGGGGCGCTTCCGCGGTGATCTGGAGCTGCTGGCGGCCTCGCGCGCCCTGGAGCAGGCCTTTGCCGGCTCGCCGGTGCTGCGCCGCCCGCTGCCCGATCTGGCCGCGCTCAAGCCGCCGGTGCCCGCGCTGGACAGCATCGTGACCCACCCGCCCCAGGTGCCGCACACGGCCGAACCCGTCGCCCAGGGCGCAACCCAGTCGGTGGTCTGAGGCGGGCCGCAGTTGCTCAGCCGGGGGGGGGCCGTCATGTCGAGCGTGGCATTCGATGGTCAGCTTGGTTTCTGGCTAAAATCGCCAGAAACCGGGGTTGGTTTGGCATTGCTCACCACTCGCTGGTGCCTGCGCCCCCAATTTTCTCAAACCGCTAAATAGCCACGTCATTTTCCCGTCGGGAATTCTGGTGGAAATGGGCGCACGATGCGCCCATTCCCAATTTCAAAGCGGCATTTCATTCGATTGCACATGCCTGCCACAGAACATCATTTGATCGCCACGATCTCTCAGTTGTCCAAAGCAACTGACTTGGCGGCGGTGCGTGGTTTGTTGATGCAGATAGCCCAAATGCTTCAGGTCGATCGACTGGATCTGATGGTGGAGTACTGGGCTGTTTCCGGTGAGGCTAGGCGCCTGTGGTTTTCAAACATCGACGATGGGCGTTCCAGTGTGGTCAATGTGCCAGACATCGACTTCATCTTTGGCGCTGGATCCCGGCAGGAACTGACGCAGGCCGAGCCTTCGGAATCGGCCCGCCAAGGGCCCTCCACCGACTTCCAGACCTTCGATCTTCCTGACGGAATGCGTGTCAAGACACGGCAGGTCATGGAGTTTCCTGCGGGTGTTGGCCTACCGCATCGTCTGGTCCTGTCGCTGACGCAGGAAGCTGGCTCAGCGTCGACCCAGGCGGCATTGACCAATGCGTCGCGCCTGATTCTGGCAGCCAGTCGAATTTCTTTGATGCGTATCTTCAAGGCGGCACTAGAACACGTCAAAGACCAGACACTGACCCCGCGCGAACTTGAATGCCTGAAATGGGCAGCTTTGGGTAAAACCGGGGCCGACACAGCCAAAATATTGTCGGTGTCCGAAGCCACGGTGGCGTTTCACCTCAAAAACGCCATTTCAAAAATGCATGCGGCCTCTAAGGCGCATGCCGTCGCGCTGGCGCTGTCACGCGGTTGGATCGATTTACGTGGCTTCCATTGAAAATGCCTGATCAAATCATCCACTGATTCAAGGGCGGTGTGCGCCTCATATTTGATGATGAAACGAGTTATTTCCATCACAAGTGATGAAAAGGGGTGCCGATGGCATCGCCAGCGTGGCCTGCTCATCGGAGAAGGGCTTGTGCCGTCGTGTGCAAAAGCAGTCTGCGTGACGCCCTTTTGACTCAGTGGCTTACCACCGCAAAGTGCCGCAATCTGGGCCAGATGCGGTGCGTGCACCCGATTGATTGAGGGTCAGGGTACAACGCAGGCCGTTCAGGGCTGTCGCCGTCAGGGTATAGGCCTGCGGGTTGGATTGCAGGGAAAAGCGAAAGGCCGGTCCCGGCGCCACGCCCACAGGAGTGGTCCGGTCGGTGCTCAAATCCGGAAAGTCCGCCAGCACCTGACTGGGGTAACGCTGTGTCTGTTGATAACCACGCTCCAGCACCTCGCTGAGTGCCACCAGATATTGGGCAGACATTTCGGCACGGCTGCGCGGTGTCTGGGCGTGCAGCGTCGGCAAGGCAATCACCAAGAGCATGCCCGTGATGGCCAGCGCCATCAGCCCCTCAATCAAGGCAAACACATTCACGCCTTTAAGTCCAGCTCAAAGGGGTGGTGGAACACGGGGCGTGCATGAACATTCTTGGTGATGGGATCGGGAAACGGCGGATTTGGGGCCTGGACCCGCATCAACTGTGCGGCGAGTCGATTCTTGACGAACTTACGGTCGTCGCAACTATCACTTTCGATAGTGGATGTCTGACGAGGATGCGCTAAAACTGACCCATGGCCTGACCTGCTTGATTGAGGGCAAGGAGACAGATGTCCCGCGCAAAGGTTTCTGAAGCGCAACACGCAGGCCTTGAACCATCAATTTTGATAGTTGCGTACTGGTGGTTCTGGGTGTGACACTTATTTGATAAGCGGCTCGAATGGGCGCCAAAGGGGCGGCATCGGTGCCAATCAAAAAAAGGGTAGGAATGTCATGAAATCAGTGGGTCTAGAAGTCAAGTTCCTGGATTCGGTCATGTCGGAGGAAGACGACGCCGAGGTGATCAGTCGTCTGGACGACAGCTTTCACCGGGGAGACCGCCGCGCAGAGTCTTTTGTCGCCGAGCACTTTGTCACCAGCGAAATCAATCAGTACGACTCTGACCTGATGACGGTGGAGCCCCAACCCGTGGGAGGGTGGGAGATGGCCAAGCCACCTTCTGAAAGGTCGTACAACCGACGCAAGGTCAATCGCAGGCGCGCCCGTGCTCCCGTGGCGGCCCCCCAGCCTTGGTGGCGCCGGGTGTTTGCCTGGTGGCCTGGTCAGCGGCAGGCCTGACCCATCTGAGGGCCGCATCCAGGGCGGCCAAGGCCTTCAGCTAAAATCTCGCCTCTTGCCGCCCCGGCCAAGGTTCATGTCGTTCACGCCCGGGGCCATGTAGAGGAACACCATGTTCAAAACCTCGTTGCCGCACGCTGTGCGGCTGCCTGTCGTTTTCCGTCGCCCGCCTTCCGAAGTTCTCCCTGTTCAGCTTCTCTCCCAGGACGCATGCGCCAAGGGGGCAGCATGAGCTATGCCGTGAAGGAAATTTTCTACACCCTGCAAGGCGAGGGCCTGCGCGCCGGCCGGCCCGCGGTGTTCTGCCGCTTTGCCGGCTGCAACCTGTGGAGCGGGCGTGAAGCCGACCGCGCCACGGCCGTGTGCCGTTTCTGCGATACCGACTTTGTGGGCACCGATGGCACCCTGGGCGGCAAGTTTGCCGACGCCCAGGCCCTGGCCGCCCTGATCGCGGCCCAATGGCCCGCAGGGCAAGGCCACCGCTATGTGGTGCTGACCGGCGGCGAGCCCCTGCTGCAGGTCGATGAGGCCCTGACCCAGGCCTTGCACGCTGAAGGCTTCGAGATTGCGGTGGAAACCAATGGCAGCCTGCCCGCCCCGGCGGGTATCGACTGGATCTGCGTCAGCCCCAAGGCGGGTGCGCCTCTGGTGCAACGCAGTGGCCACGAGCTCAAGCTGGTCTACCCGCAGCCCGGCCTCGACCCGGCCGAGCTGCAGGCGCTGGACTTCGAGCACTTTCTGCTGCAGCCCATGGACAACCCCGAGCAGCGCGCCAACACCCGCGCCTGCATCGCCTATTGCCAGGCCCAGCCCCGCTGGCGCCTGTCGGTGCAAACCCACAAAGTGCTGGACATCCGATGAGCGCCACCCCTGCCAACACCGCTGTTTCTTTTCCACGCACGGGCGCGGTTTTCGAACTCTCGCAGCGCTTTTTCTTCGACGCGGCCCACACCCTGCAGCGCCAGATCGAGGCCGAAGGCAGCCGTCGCATCCATGGCCACACCTACCATGCCGAGGTGCATGTGAGCGGCGCCCCCGACCCGGCCACCGGCATGGTGGTGGATCTGGGCTTGGTGCGGGCCGAGATCGCCCGCTTGCGCGAGCAGCTCGACCACCACTTTCTTGACGAGGTGCCCGGTCTGGGCCCTGCCACTCTGGAAAACCTGTGCCTGTTCATCGGCCGCCAACTGGCCCCGGTGCTGCCCCAGCTCAGCGCCATCACGGTGGAACGCCAGGCCGTGGGTGACCGCTGCACCCTGCGCTGGGCGGCCGCCTGATCAGCTGGCCGGCCGCCACACCGGCGAATCGGCAATGCGCACCTTGCGCGGAATGATCTGGGCCTGGCTGAAGGCATCGGCGATGCGCTGCTGCTCGGCCAGGGCCTCGGCGTCGGGCGGCTGCACCTGGTAGCTGCGGCGCTGGTTGGCCACCTCGACGGTGGCGGCGTCCAGACCGATCACCGGGGCATGCCATTCGGCGGCCTGGGCGGGGTTTTGCTTGATCCAATTCCCGGCGCGCTGCAGCTCGCCATACACCAGCCCCAGCACATCGGGGCGGCGTTGGGCGTAGGGCGTGGCCGCCAGGTAGAAGCGCCGGTAGGCCGACAGTTTGGTGCCGTCGACCAGGATGCGGGCCCCCGACTGGCGCTGCACGCCCGCCAGGAAGGGGTCCCAGATCACCCAGGCCGCCACCTTGCCGGTCTCGAAGGCGGCGCGGGCGTCGGCCGGGCTGAGGTAGGCCGGCTCGATGTCCTGGATGCTCAGGCCATTGCGTGCCAGCGCCTCCAGCAGCAGGTAATGCGCCCCGGCCCCTTTGGCAAAGGCCACCTTCTGCCCCTTGAGCTGGGCCACGCTGGTCACGGGCGAGTCCTTTCGCACCACGATGGCCTGGGCCTGGGGCGAGGGGGTTTCGATCGCGTAGTAGGTCAGCTGTGCGCCGGCGGCCAGCGCAAACGGGGGCACCGCATCGGCCACGTCGGCGCTCAGGTCGATGGCGCCCACGTTCAAGGCCTCCAGCAAGGGCAGGCCCGAGTTGAACTCGTGCCACTGCACGTTCACGTTCCAGGGCGCCAGTGCCTTCTCCAGCACACCCTTGGACTTCAGGTAGATCATCAGGGTGGATGACTTCTGGAAGCCAATGCGCAGCCGGTCGGCTTCGGCCGCCTGCAGTGGCTTCAGCAACAAGGTGGTGGGCAAGGCCAGGCCGGCCTGCAAGAGGCGGCGTCGGGTCGGGGTCTCGGTCATGGGCAAGAGGGGGTTGGGTTTTGTGGACCCAAGCCTAGCCGCCAGGGCGCCGCTTGCATGCGCCCATTTCGCCGTTGCTAGCGCGCTGTGCGCATAAGCACAGCGCGCCCGGGCAAGGTCACTGTTGGCCGGGGCCGGCGTGGGTCCAGCGCCCGATCAGGGTGCGGGCCAGGCTGTCCAGGGCAAAGCCCAGCGCGCCGATCACCACGATGGCGGCAGTCAGCTCCTGGTAGGCCAGGCGATCGCGGGCATCGAGGATGAAATAACCCAGGCCCGACGACACCCCCAGCATCTCGGCTGGCACCAACACGATCCAGGCCACGCCCAGGGCCAGGCGAAAACCCGTGAGCACATGGGCCAGAATGCCCGGCAGTACCACGCGGCTGATCAGTTCCCAGCGGGTGGCCGACAGGCTGGCCGCCAGTTGCAGCCAATGCCGGTCGAGGGCCGCCACGCCGGCGGCGGTGTTCAGCACGATCGGCCACACCCCGGCGAACACCAGCAAAAACACCACCGCGCCATTGCCCAGGCCCAGCGCCATCACGGCCAGCGGCATCCATGACAGGGGCGACACCATGCGCAGAAACTGGAACAGCGTGCCCGTGATGCGGGCAAAGCGGGGCGACAGCCCACTCAGCAGACCCAGCGGCAGCCCGATCAGCAAAGCGCCTGCCAAGGCCAGGCCGATGCGCTGAAGGCTGGTGCCGATGTGGCCCCAGAAACTGGCCTCGCCCAGCAGGGCCACCAGGGTGCTCAGGCCAGCCTGCGGCGAAAACGCCTGGTTGATGGCCTCGACATCCGACAGATGCCCGGCCCCGAGCTGCCACAGCCCACCCGCCCCGGCAAAGCCCAGCAGGGGCCAGCCCAAACGCGCCAGCCAGGCCTTCATGCGCCCAGCACCTCACGGCGGGTGAAGTCGGCACTCAGGCCGAAGGCGGGCAGGCCGCCCACGCTTTGCAGGGCCTGACGCACAAAGCGGTCATCGACCAGGTCGCGGGCCACAAAGCTGGGGTCTAGCGCCTGCAGGAAGCGGGTGTCGCCTTCCACCGTGGTTTCGCGCAGCGAGCGCACCAGCTGCTCGGTGTACGAGGGGTAGGGGTAGGGCTGAAAGTCGATGCGGCGCTGGTTCCAGCCCTTGTTCTTGACGATGCCGGCCTTCTCGTACTCGCTGTAGTCGGTGGCCGCCAGCACCTTGGACAGCACGGGCAGGGCGTGGGGGGTGTACTTGCCCTCACCGGTGTTGGACAGCAGCTTGGCCGTCTCCAGCTGGTTGTTGCGTGTCCAGAGCTGGGCCTTGACCAGGGCGTTGGTCACGCGCTGGGCCCACTCGGGGCGTTCGACCAGATCGCGCTCGGCCAGCGTCACCAGGCAGCAGGCGTGGTTCTTCCAGACGTCGCCCACAAAGCGCAGCACATGGCCCACCTTGAGGTTCTCAGCCGCGGCATTGAAGGGCTCGGCCACGATGAAGCCCGCCACCGAGCGCGCGGCCAGGGCCGACACCATCTCGGCGGGCGGCAGCACCACCAGGTTCACCTGGCCTGGCTTGAGCGCCTCGCCGCGCGGGCGGTTGACGGCGGTCAGGCCGTGCTGGCGCAGCAGCTGCTGCAGCACGATGTTGTGGATCGAATACCAGAACGGGATCGCCACCGTCTTGCCTTCGAGCTGGCCCACCGACTGGATGTCGTTGGCCACCGTCAGGGCCGAGCCGTTGACGTGGTTCCAGGCCACCACGCGGGCCGGGAACTTGCTGCCGTAGCGCACCCACAAGGTGGTGGGCGACAGCAGGTGCACCACGTTCACCTGCCCCGCAATGAAGGCCTCCACCAGCTGCGCCCACGAGCGGAACAGGCGCGGTGCCTCGGTGCGCAGGCCTTCGGCCTCGAACAGGCGGCGTTGGTGGGCCACCAGCAGCGGGGTGGCGTCGGTGATGGGCAGGTAGCCGATGCGCACCGGCTGGTCGTCGCCCTTGAAGGCCTGGGCCCGGGCGTCGCCGGCAGCCAGCAAGGGGGCGACCACACTGGCGCTGGTCAGCGCGCCCAGGCGCAACAGGTCGCGTCGGGTCATGCCGCAGCCGCAGTCTGAGCTGGCGCACAGGTGCTGGTAGTGGGGGCGGGAGTCGAGGTTCATGGTCAATCCGATGTGAAGTGGGCGGGGCGCGTCAGTGCGCGGCCCGCAGGTCTTGCAGGGCGGCCAGGATGTCCAGGCGCAGCCGGGTCAGTTCGGCAGGGTGTTGCAGGCGTGGGCGGCTCAGGCCCACGGGCCATTCGCGCACCAGGCGGGCGGGCTCGCCGGGGTGGGCGCCCATCAGCACGATGCGGTCGGCCACCAGCAGGGCCTCGTCGATGTCGTGGGTGACCAGCAAGGCGGCGCTGTGCCAGCGGTGCACCACCTCGACCAGCAGGTCTTGCAACTCGGTGCGGGTGATGGCGTCGACCGCCGAGAAGGGCTCGTCGGCCAGCAGCAGGGCCGGCTCGCGCGCCAGAGCGCGGGCCAGCGCCACGCGCTGTGCCATGCCGCCCGACAGCTGGTTGGGGTACAGCCCGCCTTTGCCGGCCAGACCGACGGCGGCCAGCGCATCGCTGATGCGGCGTTCGCGTTCGGGCCGGCTGGTGGCGGGCTGGTGTTTGAAATCAAGCCCGAAGCCCACATTGGCCTGCACATTCAGCCAGGGCAGCAGGCTGGGCTGCTGGAACACCACCACCGCCCGGGGGTGAGGCTGGGTCAGGGGCTGGCCCATGAACTCGACGCGCCCTTCATGCGGCGGCTCCAGGCCGGCCAGGGCGCGCAGCAAGGTGGATTTGCCGCAGCCGCTGCCGCCCAGCAGGCAGACGATTTCACGCGGGGCGATCTGCAAGTCCAGCGGGCCGAACACCGGCACGGGCCGGCCAGGCCAGCGGCGACTCAGGCCCTGGGCGCGCAGGGCGGGTTCAGCGCCGGCGGCACTGGCTTGGTCAGAGGTGCTCATGGCGGGCGTCACGCGGGCGCCACGGTGGGTGCCGCCGGTGTGTTCTGTGCAGCCTGGGCGGCCTGGGCGCGTTGGCGCGCCAACTCGGCCTGCAGCTGGGTCAGGCTGGGCGTGACCACGGGCACAAAGGCGGCTTCGAGCCAGCGGCGGGCAAAGCCTGGGGCCTGGCCTTGCAGGTAGGCTCGGCCCCCGGTGGCCTGCAGCTCCAGCTGCACGGCGGTCTGCACCAGGCCTGCCAGGGCGATGCGCAGCTCGAACAAGGGCGCGGCCTGGGTGGCGTACTGGCCTGAGGCCACGCCCGCCTTCAGGGCCGCGGTGGCCTGGTTCAGGTCGTGCTCCAGCGCCTGCAAGGGGGCCTGCAGGCTGGTGCGCGGGCCGCAGGCCGCACGGCTGGCGGCCAGGGCCGCACGGGCCAGCCCGATGGACATGCCGCATTGCATGCCCAGAAAGTGCGGGCGGATGCGGCGAAGGTAGTCGGGGCCATGGCGGGCCAGCACCTGATCGGCTGGCAAGGCCAGGTCGTGCAGCTTGAGTGCGGCGGTGCGGCTGTCGCGCAAGGCCACCAGGCCCAGATCGGCCGTGCGCTGCAGGCCCTTGCGTTCGCTTTCGATGGCCACCACGGCCGGGGGCTGGCCCGCGCCCATGTCCACGGCGGCGGCCACCACAAAGCCCCGGGGTTGCAGGTTGGTGACCCAAGGCAGGCCGCCGTCCAGCCGCAGGCCCCCGGGCTGCTCGGGGTCGGGGCGGGCCTGGATCTGCAACTGCTCGATTTGCGACAGGAATTTCATCGCATTCGACAAGCCGGTGGCCCCGGCCAACTCGCCCGTCAGCAAGGTGGGCAGCCAGCGCTCGCGCGGGGCCGGGCTGTCGCTGTTCACCACGTAGTCGATGAAGGTGCGCTGGCCCCAGAACACAAAGGCGGCGGTCAGGGAGTGCTCGGCCACCTGGGCGATGGCCTCGATGGCGTCGCCGATGGTGCCATCGGCTCCACCGATGGCGCTGGGCACGCCCAGGCGCAGCAGGCCGGCCTGGCCCAGGCGGGGCAGCAGCTCATCGGCCGGGCCCTGGCCCTGGTCAAGTGCATCGGCGTGTTGTTGCAGCCAGTTCAGCAAGGGGTCGGACAGCAGGCGTTGGGTGCTCATGCGTTCAGGGCTCCGGGTCGGAAGGCTTGCAGCTCGGGGTTGATCGGCGAGCGGCCCAGGTTGTTGGCAAAGTTGCACAGCGTGGCCAGGCTGACCCCCAACACCACTTCCAGGGCCTGGGCGGGTTCAAAGCCGGCGGCCACAAAGTCGGCCAGGGCGCCATCGCCCACATTGCCGCGCGAGGCGATCACCTCGGCGGTGAAACGGGCCACGGCGTCCAGGCGGTTGTTGCCGGTGCTGCCGCCCAGCTGCAGTTGCTGCACGGTGGCCTTGTCGAGTTGCGCCTTCTTGAGGGCCACCGAGGTGTGCCCTGCCACGCAGAACTCGCAGCCATGCAGGCGTGCCGCCGTGATCTGCACCACCTCGCGCTCAGCCAGGCTGAGGCTGGCGCGGGCGTTCAGGCCCGACACGGTGAAGTAGGTTTCGAGGGCCGCCGGGGCGTTGGCCAGCACCCCGATCAGATTGGGCAGAAAGCCGTTGTTGTTCAGGGCTTGTTGCACCCAGGGGCGGCTGGCTTCGGGGGCGGTTTCCAGGGTGTGCAGGGTCAGACGGGTCATGGCTTGAAGGGGGTAAAAATGGAGAAAGGCTGTTACGGCGTGACTGAATTGTCTACCGTTTGTTACCTCTTTCGCCCCTTCAGTCGTCCCGCTTTGATGCTCAAGCGTCTCGGATGGCCGCACGCAGGGGGGCCGGATCACGCCGCTGGTAGCCGCCGGGGTGTTGGCCGATCACTTTCTTGAAGGTGCGCGAGAAGGCGGCATACGACTGGTAGCCCACGGCCTGGGCCGTGCGCGCCAGGTTGGCGCCCCGGTCGAGTTGGCGGGCTGCCAACTGCATGCGCAGGTTGGCCAGGAACTGGGCCGGGCTTTGCCCGCAGGCCTGGGTGAACACCCTGAAGAAACGGGCGCGCGACATGTGCACATGGCGGGCCATGGTGTCGGCCGTCCAGTCCAGCTCGGGCTGGCGCATCAGGGCGTCGAGCAAGGGCAGCAGGGCGGGCTCGCTGACCAGCGACCACAGCCCCTGGGCCGCTTGGCTGCGCGCATGCTGGCGCAGCACCTGGAAGAAGATCAGCTCAATGAGCCGCCGGATGACCGGCGAATCGCCCTGGTTGGCCGCGTGGGGCGCTTGCCGGGCTTCGGCGAGCAGCAGGGTGAACAGGGCGTCTAGCTGTTGGGCAGGGGCGCTGTCCGCGCGCACCACCAGCAGCGTGGGCAGGGTGCCGCGCAGCAGTTGGCTGTAGGCACCCTTGAATTCAAAAAAGCCGCAGGCCAGGCCGGTGCCGGCCTCGGGCCCGTCGCGCAGGTGCTGCATGGCGGGCGTGGGTTGCGGTGGCTTCCGGTCCGGGGCTGGGGTTGGCGAGGCGCTTGGGGACAGGTGGTGGGCCTGGTCCTGTAGCAGAAACACCCCGTCGCGGGGCCCCAGGTGCAGGCTGGGCAGGCCGGGCCGGTGCAGGTGGCAGTGGCCGTGCAGCACCAGGTGAAAGCTGGCCCGCTGGTGGCCCGCGGTGGAGGCCGTCCAGGGCCCGCAGTACTGGCCGACATGCAGGTCGCAACCCTGCCACTCCAGACCGCTGAGCAATTGCTCCACGCTGTGGTCCAGGGTGGACGCATCGGTGCGTGTGACGGGTTCGTGGAGGGCTGTGTGGGGCATGGGGTGTGAGGGCAGATGCGCGGGCCAGAAGTTGTTACTGGTTGCCGCGCGGGCGTGTTGCCCGCGATTGTCTGCAGCTTGGCCAGCCTGCGTTGTTCGAAAAACGCATAAGCAAGCACACAAAACGCACCGGTCCCTGTGCCGGAACCCTCCACCCAGCCTTCAAAGGTCGTGGTTGTAGGCCAGCATGATGCCGGCCGTGCCCAACAGGTTGATCTGGATCGCGTCACGGTTGCCCAGGCGGTAGCCCAGGGCCGGGATCAGACCCGGCGAGAAGCCGTGGTAGTTGAGCGGCACCTTGTTGTTGTAGGGCGGCAGGTAGCCGTAGATCACGCCGACGCTGAGCTTGGTGTAAAGGGCCGGGTGCGCTGCCCAGGGCTGCCACTGCCAGCCCCGGTAGGCATAGGCGGCAGGCTGGCCAAAGGAATTGCGGAACAAGCTCACGCCCGTGAAGCTGCCCTCGGGCCCGGAGCGCTCCAGGCCGGCCAGGTAGACGTGTCGGTGGGCCGGATCTTCGTGCCAATGCTGGGTGAAGGGTGAGAGGCTTAGCGTCCACTCACCCACCTTGGCGGCCGTTGCAGGTTCGGTGCTGGGCTGGCCAGTTTGAGCGGCAGCCGTGCCCGCGAGGGTGAGCGCCCAGGCCGCGGTGCAGGCCCAGATTGGAGCCCGCAGGCGACAGGTTGTTGGAAGTGAGACAGACATGGCCGGGGCCCGCCAACTTGCGGGCAGCAAAGAAAAAAGCCCCTGAAAAGGGGCTGGTCGAGTGTATCGATGGCCTGGGCTCCTTCTGGCCTGGCAGGCGGCCACCGTGGCAATCCGGCGGTAAAGTTCTGTGAGAAGTCAGTTAACTTGTAGCATCAATCGAGGGTGACGTCTGCCTCTTTCACCACTTTGGCCCAGCGCGGCAGCTCTTTGCGGATCAGGGTGGCGAGCGGCTCGGGCCCGATCTTCAGGGGCTCGCAGCCGATGCCGGCCAGCTTCTCGCGCACATCGGGCGCGTCCAGCACCTGGCCGATGGCGGCCTGCAACTGGGCCACGATGGCCTTGGGCGTGCCAGCCGGTGCAAAGACCCCGTACCAGGGGGTGTAGCCCAGGTTTTTCACGGTCTCACCCACGGTGGGCACCTCGGGCAGGGCAGCAATGCGTTTTTCGTTGACCACGGCCAGCACCTTGAGTTTGCCGCCCTTGATGAAGGCGATCGACGAGGGCAGGCTTTGCACTGAGACCTGCACCGTGCCCCCCACCAGATCGGTCACCGCCGCCGAAGCGCCCTTGTAGGGCACATGGGTCATGTCGATGCCGGCGGCCTTGCCCAGCATTTCGCCAAACAGGTGGTTGACGGTGCCATTGCCCGCCGAGGCGATGTTGATCTTGCCGGGCGCGGCCTTGGCGGCCGCGATCAGCTCGGCGATGTTGTTGGGCGCGAAATGGTTGTTGGCCACCACCACATAGCCCGACGAGGCCACGGTGCCCACGGGTTCGAAGTCTTTCAAGGGGTCAAAACCGGTGGACTTGTACAGCGCCGGGTTGATCACGTAGGCGCTGTCGGCCGTCAGCAGCAAGGTGTAACCATCGGGCTTGGCCCGGGCCGTGGCCGCGGTGCCGATGTTGCCCCCGGCGCCAGGGCGGTTGTCGACGATGAACTGCTGGCCCAGCGTCTCCGACAGTTTCTGCGCCACGATGCGCGCGATCGCGTCGTTGGCGCCCCCCGCCACCTGGGGCACGACCAGGGTCACGGGCTTGCTGGGGTATTTGCTGTCTTGCGCCAGGGCTGGCGTTGCCACGGTGGTCGTTGCGGCCAGGGCGAGCAGGGCCAGGGCGGTTCTGCGGGGGATGGGCATGGGGTCTCCTCGGAGGGGTGTGCAAATCTCGGATGTCCCGAATTTTGCGGCAGGCCGAGGCCGTCTGAGGTCATCTGTGGCCTCCCGTGCTCTCCTGTGGCTGTCGGGCCCGGCACGCCCGATCGGGATGTGCACGCGCCAGGGTTCCTGGCATACCGCGTGAGTGCTTGATCTTTCTGCGCCGATATTTGCCATCCATCAACAATGGCGCGCGTTCAAGCAGCCCAGCGACGGGGGAGTTTTTTCATGCATTCTTTGTTCCTGCCCGCGATGGGCCTCATGCACCGGCTGCGCTTCGGCGTCAAATTTGCGCTGTCAGGGGCCTTGGGTCTGGCCTTGTTGATCTTTTTCGGGGCCTCCCAGGCCTGGACTTACCACCAGCGCGTGCAGGGCTTGGCCGCCGAGCTGGCGGCGGTCGATCTTATGAAACTGCTGGTGGACTGGAACAAGATCCTGATCGACAGCCGCGCCATCGTCATCGGTGCCAAGCCGGGTGATGCCGAGGTGCGCAGCCGCTTCAACACCCAGGCCCAGGTGTTGACGCAGGCCGTGGCCACCTTCAGGCTGGAGGGCGAGGCGCGGGCGCTGCCGGCCTCGCGCCCGCCCCTGCCCACTCCGCGCCCGCCAGTGGTTGCCACGCCAGCACCAAGCACCCGGCCCCAGTTGCCCGTCCGGGCCAAGCCTGCCGTGGCCATCGCCCCGCCACCGGCGACCCGCAAGGCTGCTGCGGCCCCACAGGGCGATGACGGGAACTGGGAAACTTTCTGAAAACCTGCTGAAGGGTGGGGCGGCCTTCAGCGCCGCCCGGTCTGTGGGCCGCTGGGGGCCGCCTCATTGCTGGCTGGTGCGACAGGGATGCTTCAGAACCAGCGGCTCAGGAACCCGGATTGGGGCTGCGGTATCATCGTATGCAAATGGGTTGCGACTGTGCTGCCGGCGCTGGGCTTCCGAGGTTTCTCGGAAGCCCTTCTGCTTTGTGGGGGGCGCCATCACGGCAGCACTTTCAAACCTGAACCGGCCTTGCTGCCGCGGCCATCTCGATAAAATTTTGGCTCAAGTATGGCTACTGCGCGGTTGTCCTGGTCCGGGCGCAACACGGAAAGCCCAATGGGTCGGGCTGTCAGATCGGCCAATTGAAGACCCTCAGAATTGCTTTTCTTGTCTGCGATCACCATGTGGAGATGAATGCCTTGCTGAGCAAAAGCTGTTTGGTCGCAGAGTCGGCGGAACTCCAATGCCAGCGCCAGGTCCTCCCTGGCACCCCGTGCTTCGCAAACGAGATGAGTGAGTGTGCCGCGCTGCCCTGCAGCGGTCAGCAATTCGAACAGGCTGCGCAGGCCATGTTCCAGCGCCAGGTGGTAGGCGTGCGGCACCGGTTCATTGTTTGTATGAAGTCTGCGTTTGTCGATGGCCACGGCCATCAACTGAAAGTCCGCCTCGGCAATCAGCTGATTCAGTTCTGCCATGAAGGCGGTGCGTGTGGTCTGTGGCATGCGCTCGAAGGCCCCACGACTGCGGCGCATTTCCGATTCATGCAGTACCACCATATCGTGACCGAAGGTTGCAAATTTCAAGGCCCGTAAAGCGGGGGCCAGTTGCTTGTTGTAGGTCGATTTGCGAAACACACAAAAAGACAGCACAAACACCGGATAGCGTGGGTCAATCGACGTCAGGCTGTGGTCACCACTCTCGTCGACGTACACGACAAAGTCTGAGAACGGGGGACAAAACTGCGTTGCCGTCATGCCACGGCCTGCCTCAGGCAGATGGCCACTGAAGACATCGGCCTGACCTTGCCGCTGGGCTGGCTGTTTTGTGCCAGGGCGATCAGGTCACGCGTGATTCGGCGGCGCATGGGCATGGCTTGTCTTTTGCGGCTGGGGAGCAAGGGGTGGAGGCCATTTTAGGAAGCGTGATCACCCCGGGCACAGGCCGGTTGTCACGAAAAAAAGGCCGCCAGAAAGAGACTTCTGGCGGCCATCAGGAAGGTCCGGTCTGTGGGCCGGACATAGCTCACCCCCGCGAGCCATTCGGTGCTGAAGAGGTGAAATCCGGTTGGCTGGTCCGTGGGGTTCACCTCATCGTTTGCTGGGTTCTACTGTCGCATCAAGCTGGGCTTGCGTGAACGAAGGAGCTTGCATAACGATAGTCAGAGATCACTCGCATCACCCCCCGGGCGCGCCCGGCATGATCAGGAAGCCCATGATCAGAAACAGGGCACTGACCAGCAGCACCGCAATGCCCAGGGCCTGAGCCAGGTCGAGCCAGAGGCTGGCGTCGTCATGGCTGAGGGCGGGGTCGTCGTGCAAGGGCAGGTGGGGTGCCGTCACGGCGTGGAGGGTCTGGGTCATGGTCGTGCTCTGTAGTGGGGCGGGCAGTGTGGCGGTGGTTTCAAGCCCAGTCGGTCGAGGGCTTTTCCCAGAGGTTGATGCCGCCTTCCACCGCGTGTTGGTCGATCTCGGCCAGTTCGGCCGGGCTCAGCGGGGCGTGGCTCAGAGCGGCCACGTTCTCGCGCACTTGTTCGGCGGTGCTGGCGCCGATCAGGGCCGAGGTGACCCGCGGGTCGCGCAGCGTCCAGCTCAGGGCCAGCTGGGCCAGGCTTTGGCCGCGTCGGCGGGCGATCTCGCGCAGAGCACGGGCGCGGGCCAGGTTGGCTTCCGAAAGGTGGGCCGCCTTGAGCGACTGCCCGCCCGGGCGGTTGATGCGGGCATTGGCCGGCGTGCCGTCGAGGTACTTGTCGGTCAGCAGGCCTTGGGCCAGCGGGGTGAAGGCGATCACGCCCGCGCCCAATTCGTCGGTGGCGGCCAGCAGGTCTTTCTCGATCCAGCGGTTGAACAGGTTGTAGGCCGGTTGGTGGATCAGCAGCGGTACCTTCCAGCTTTGCAGCAGGGCGGCGATCTCGCGGGTCTTGCTGGCAGAGTAGGACGACACGCCCACATACAAGGCCTTGCCCTGTTGCACGGCCTGGGCCAGGGCCGAGGCGGTTTCCTCAAGCGGGGTGTGCTGGTCGAAGCGGTGCGAGTAGAAGATGTCCACGTAGTCCAGGCCCAGGCGCTGCAGGCTCTGGTCGAGGCTGGCCAGCACATGCTTGCGGCTGCCGCCGCCTTGCCCGTAGGGGCCAGGCCACATGTCCCAGCCGGCCTTGCTGGAGATGATCAGCTCGTCGCGGTAGGGCTTGAAGTCTTCGCGCAGCAGGCGGCCGAAGTTGGTCTCGGCGCTGCCATAGGGCGGGCCATAGTTGTTGGCCAGGTCAAAGTGGTTGATGCCCAGGTCGAAGGCGGTGCGCAGCAGTTCGCGCTGGGTGCTCAGGGGCGTGGTGTCGCCGAAGTTGTGCCACAGGCCCAGCGACAAGGCGGGCAGTTGCAGACCGCTGCGGCCGGTGCGGCGGTAGGGAATGCGGGTGTAGCGATCGGGGGCGGCAAGGTAGCGGGTCATGGGGGTTCAGGGTTGGTGGCGGTCGATCCGCCTGGGTGCCCAATATAGAAAGCCTGGCCCAGGACGGGGCGAATATTTGGGCGCATGGATAGTCGCTGAATGCATGAAGCCCGCAGCGAGACGGGTTTGCCCGAGCGGTTGAACTGGCGCAGTGGCCGGGCACACCGATAACCGCCGGGTATCGCGCCTTGGCACCCGGCATCTTTTCGGCTGGGGCGGGCTTGTCGAGAATCCGGCGCTCAACTCGGGTCGCCCTGGCGGGCGGCCTGCCCCAGGACCGTTTTCCGAAAGCAGAACATGGCACAGATCATCGGCGCCATCGCCACCTCGCACACCCCCACCATCGGCTTTGCATTTGACCGCGACAAGCAGCACGACCCGGTGTGGGCCCCGATCTTCGAGGCCTTCAAGCCGGTGCAGCAGTGGATTGCCGATCGCCAGCCCGATGTGCTGTTTGTGATCTACAACGACCACGTCACCTCGTTCTTCTTTGACCACTACTCGGCCTTTGCCCTGGGCGTGGGCGAGCGCTATGAGGTAGCCGACGAAGGCGGCGGCGCGCGGGATCTGCCCCCGGTGGGCGGGCATTCGGCCCTGGCGCGCCACGTGGGCCAGTCGCTGGTGGCCGATGAGTTCGACATGTCGTTCTTCCAGGACAAGCCGCTGGACCACGGCTGCTTCTCACCCCTGTCGATGCTGTGCCCGCACGAGCCGGCCTGGCCGGTGCAGATCGTGCCCTTGCAGGTGGGGGTGTTGCAGTTCCCGGTGCCCTCGGCCCGGCGTTGCTACAAGCTGGGCCAGGCCCTGCGCCGAGCCATCGAAAGCTACCCGGAGGACCTGAAGGTGGCGGTGGTGGCCACGGGCGGACTGTCGCACCAGGTGCACGGCGAACGCGCCGGCTTCAACAACCCGGCCTGGGACCAGCGCTTTCTGGACCTGATCGAGCAAGACCCGGAGCGACTGGCCGGCATGACGCAGGCCGAGTTTGCCAGCCTGGGCGGCCTGGAGGGGGCCGAGGTCATCATGTGGCTGATCATGCGTGGGGCCTTGTCGGCCAATGTGCGCAAGATTCACCAGAGCTACTACCTGCCCTCGATGACGGGCATTGCCACCGCCATCTACGAAAACCAGGCCTCGGTGGGGCCGGTGGCCGGCGAGGTGGAGCGGCATCGCGCCCACATGGCCAAGGAGCTGGCGGGGGCCGACGGGCTGACGGGCACCTACCCCTTTGACCTGGCGCGCAGCGTCAAGGCTTACCGCCTGAACCGCTTTTTGCATGAGCTGATCGTACCGGCGCACCGCCAGGCCTTCATGGCCGATCCCGAGGCGGCTTTTGAGCAAGCCGGCCTGACGGACGAGGAACGCACGCTGGTGCGCGAACGCAACTGGCGCGGCCTGATCCACTACGGCGTGATCTTTTTCATGCTGGAGAAACTGGGCGCAGTGATCGGGGTGTCCAACCTGCACATCTATGCGGCCATGCGGGGCGAGTCGCTCGAAGACTTCCAGAAGACGCGCAATGCGCCCGGTGCCCTGTACTCGGTGGCCGGCCAGGACAGCAAGACGCTGAGCTGGAACACCTGAAGCACGGCGAGCCGACCTGAACAAGAACACGGAGACCTCATGAGCAACGCCACAAGCACCCTGAACGTCAGGGAGTTCATCAACGCGCGAGCGCTGTCACCCAACCAGTGGGTGCTGGTGCTGTTGTGCTTTTTCATCGTGGCCGTGGACGGCATGGACGTGGCCATCATGGGCTTTGTCGCGCCCTCGATCCTGGCCGAGTGGGGCATCTCGCGCCCGGCCTTTGGCATGGTGATGGGGGCGGCCCCGATCGGCCTGGCCGTGGGCGCGGTGCTGGCGGGATCGTCGTCAGACTGGTGGGGGCGGCGGCGCGTGCTGATGGGCTCGGTGCTGGGCTTTGGCCTGTGCACCCTGCTCACGCCGCTGGCGCACGACACCACCCAGATGGCCGTGCTGCGCTTTCTGACCGGGTTGGGCCTGGGGGCGGCCATGCCCAACACCACCACCTTGTTGTCGGAGTACGTGCCGGAGCGGCGCCGCGCCTTTCTGGTGGCGGCCATGTTCACCGGCTTCAATCTGGGCTCGGCCCTGGTGGGCTTTGCGGCCGCGGCCTTGATTCCGCACGCCGGCTGGCGCTCGGTGCTGGTGCTGGGTGGGGCCTTGCCTTTGCTGCTGCTGCCGGTGCTGTATGTGTACCTGCCCGAATCGGCCCGCTTCATGGTGGCGCGCAAGATGGCGCCTGAGCGCATCACCGCAGTGCTGAGCCGCGTGTGCCGTGCGCCGCTGGCCGGCGTGACAAGCTATGTCTCGGGCGAAGCCGAGGTGCCCGCACGCCAGCCGCTGGCGGTGCTGTTTGAACGCGGCTTTCGGCTGCGCACCGCGACGCTGTGGGCGACCTACTTCATGGGCCTGCTAGTGATCTACCTGACCACCAGCTGGTTGCCCACCATGATGAAAGACGCCGGCATGAGCATCGACCGCGCTGCCAACGTGACCGCGATGTTCCAGCTAGGGGGCACGGTGGGCGCCTTGCTGGTGGGCTGGCTGATGGGCCGCATGAACCCCAACCGGGTGATGGCGGGCGCCTACGCCCTGGGCGCGGTGGCCCTGGTGGTGATGGGCTTCAATGGCCTGATGTCCGAATCCATTGTGTGGCTGGTCATGGCTGTGGGCTTTTGTCTCAGCGGGGCACAGACCGGGTTGAACGGCTTTGCACCGGGTTGCTACCCCACCGTGGCACGGGCCACGGGTGTGAGCTGGATGCTGGGCGTGGGCCGACTGGGCAGCATCCTGGGTTCGTCCATCGGCGGCGTGCTGCTGAGCCAGGGCTGGGGCTTCGACGGGATCTTCATGGCGCTGGC
>Ga0066460_1000060_pt1 | contig 28939 bp, 17 predicted proteins | sample LakWasMe88_LOW11_2_FD_59570 | JGI IMG/M metagenome (GOLD analysis project Ga0066460, IMG submission 59570) | Freshwater sediment methanotrophic microbial communities from Lake Washington under simulated oxygen tension - Sediment Metagenome 88_LOW11 | ecosystem: Environmental > Aquatic >... | reverse complement strand
CGACGATGTGCGCGCCACCACGGCCTATGCGGCGCTGGCTGCCCCACTGCGCACGCTCTACCCCGACGCCGCCGGGCAGATGGATCAGCAACTGGCGGACTACGCCCTGGACCAGGCCCTGATCACCCTCGACACGCTGCTGGCCGAGGTGCCCGCCCTGCGCGGGGGTTGAACCGCCGCCCTTCAGTGGATGGCGCCACGCAGCACCAGCTCGACCATGTCGATCTCGCGCATCAGCACCCGGTAGGTCTCATCGTTGATCTGGTGCCGCTCGCGCAGGCCGGCCAGCTCTTCGCGCTCGACCTGCAGCGCCATCAGGCGCAGGCGCTTTTCGAGGGCCAACACCCCTTGCGACACCAGGCGCGACTCCTCATCACCCACCGCTTCATTGAGGCGGTGGTGGTACAGGTGCTGTACGCGCTGGCGCACCTCGTCGGCGGCCTCTCGGGCGGGGCCTTGGGCGGCCTCGGCCACGGCATCCACCTCGGCATCGACCTCGGGTGAGCGCAGGGCCAGCAAAGCGGCCCGGGAGGCGCGCTTGCGCGCCCAGCGCAGCTCGCGGTGGCGCCGCAGGCTGCCTGGCCCGCTGGCCGTGCCCAGGCGCTTGAGCAACCAGGGCAGGCCGATGCTGCCCCCCAGCAGCGACACCACGATGATCGTCGTCGCCTGAAAAATCAGCAGCTCCCGCGCCGGGAACGGCGTGCCATCGTTGAGCAGCGTCGGCAACCCCAGCACCGCCGCCAAGGTGATGCCGCCACGGATGCCGCCCAGCGAGGCCACCCCCACCCAGCTCAAGGGCACCGGCCGCACCGTGCCGCGGCGCCAGCGCCGGGGCAGCCAGGCCGGCAGGGCCGCGCCCACCGCCAAGCTCACAAAGCGCACGGCCAGCAAGGCCAGGGCAATGCCCGCCGTGCTGCCCAGCAAGGGGCCTAGCGCATGCCCATGGTGCACCGGGGCGCCGGCCTCTTTCAGGTCTTGCAACGGCTCTTGCAGGTTCTGCAGCAGCTCGGGCAGTTGCTGGCCCAGCAGCACGAACACCAGGCCCGTGAAGGCAAAGCGGATCACCTCCCAGGTGCCCTGGGCCTGCACATGAAAAGCATTGAAGCGCGTGCTGCGCACATCGAACTGGCTGGCCGCCATGCCCGCCGCCACCGCGGCCAGCACGCCCGACAGCCCAAAATGCTCGGCCAGCAAATAGGGCCCGAAAGGCATCAGCAAGATCACCAGCACCGGCGGGGCCGACTCGGCCCCCTCGCGCCAGAACAGAAAGCGGTCGTGCAGCGCCGCAAACACCCGCGCAAACACCAGGCCCACGAGCACCCCGCCACCCGACATCCACACCATGTCGAGCAGGGCCCGGCCCAGCGAAAACTGCTGGGTGAGCGTGGCCGCCACCGCAAACTTGACCGCCACCAGGGCCGAGGCATCGTTCATCAGCGACTCGCCCTCGAGAATGGTCTGCAGCCGCGGCGGCATGGGCAGCCGGTGCGCCACCGCCGACACCGCCAGCGCATCGGTGGGCGACAGCACCGCCGCCAGCACAAAGGCCACCGACAGCGGCATGGCCGGCAGCAGCCAGTGGATCACATGCCCCACGCCCAGCACCGTGACCAGCACCAGGCCCACCGCCAGCAGCAGAATCGGCCACATGTTGGCGCCGAACTCGCGCTTGGGCATCTGCCAGCCATCGGCAAACAACATCGGCGGCACCAGCAGCAACATGAAAGTGGCCGGGTCCAGCTCCACCCGAAGGCCCGAGGCCGGCCAGGCCACCAGCGCGCCCATCAACAGCTGCAGCAGCGGCTGCGGCAGCCGCGGCCAGAAGCGCGCCACCACACCCGAACAGGCCACCAGCAACAACAAGGCCAAAAGAGAAAGAACACTCTGCATCAACAACCCAGACAAACCATCGCCAGCCGGCGATCGGAGGCCCCGACTGTAGACGCCCCAGGCGGCTTTGACGGGTGAAGCCCAGGCAAAGCGAGGAGAAAAATGTTAACAGGCAGCCATCCAGGCAAGCCCTTTCACCCCTCTGTCAGCACCACCGAGCAAGACAAACCCAGGGCCTGCTGCCAGAATGGGAGCGGGAGGTTGTTGCACACGATGCCGTACATCGCCGCTCGTCTCATCCGCCAGTTGCGCCGTCTGTGGGTGGCCCCCGAACTGGGTCTGCTGTACCACCGGCGTGAGCGGCGTGTTCGCCTGCTGACCGGTGCCATGATGATGTTCATGGGCGTGGTGTGGGGCCTGTTCTTTGCCTCCAAGGGCCTGTGGCTGGTGGTGGCCATGGATACGGCCCTGTTCACCTTCGGCCTGATCAGCCTGGTCCTGACCGGCCTGAACCGGCGCCAGGCCGCCAACCTGGTCATCTTTGGCAGCCTGCTGGTGATCGTCATTGGCAATGCCGTGCTGCTGGACCCACCGAATGCCATGGCGCCGCGCTCCACCCACCTGTACCTGCTGGCCCTGGGCGTGGCCGCGCTGGTGGCGTTCCGCGACGACGACCCGCGCCTGCGCTACGGCGTGGCCCTGAGCTGCCTGGGCGCCTTTGTGGTGCTGGCCTCCACCACCGCAGACTTTGTGCCCGGCTACGCCCTGCCTGACGACATCCGCGTGCCCGGCACCTGGCTGCAGATCCTGTGCGCCACCACCATGCTGATCCTGCTGGTGCACGTGCTGCTGACCGACGCCACCGAACGATCCGAACTCGAAGCCGAGCTGGTGCAGGCCCTGGTGCTGCACCAGTTCGAGCTGCACTACCAGCCCCAGGTGGACGCCCAGGGCCAGGTGCTGGGCGCCGAGGCCCTGCTGCGCTGGCAGCACCCCACGCGCGGCCTGGTCATGCCAGGCCAGTTCATCGACCTGGCCGAGCAGACCGGCCTGATCGTGCCCATGGGCCAATGGGTGCTGGAGACGGCCTGCGCCCAGTTGCAAACCTGGTCGCAACACCCCGTGCGCGCCCACTGGTGCCTGGCGGTGAACATCAGCCAACGCCAGTTCCGCCAGCCCGAGTTCGTGCCCAAGCTGCTGGAACTGCTGCAGCACCACAGCTTCAGCCCCAGCCGGCTGGAGCTGGAGCTGACCGAAACCATGCTGGTCGAAGACCTGGACGACATCAAACTCAAGATGCTCACCCTGGCCGCCTGCGGCGTCACCTTCTCGTTGGACGACTTTGGCACCGGCTACTCCTCCCTGAACTACCTGAAGCGCCTGCCCCTGAACAAGCTCAAGATCGACCAATCCTTTGTCGCCGACGTGCTCAGCGAACCCAACAGCGCCGCCATCGTACGCATGGTGCTGGCCCTGGGCAGCAGCATGAACCTGCAGGTGATCGCCGAAGGCGTCGAAACCCCCGAGCAACGCGCCTTCTTGCTGGACAACGGCTGCCAGCAGTTTCAGGGCTACCTGTTCAGCCGGCCTGTGCCGGTTGGCGAGCTGGAGGGGTGGGAGCGCGCGGGGCTGGCACAGAAGACGGGCGGTGAGGTTTAAGGTGTGCAGGCCAATGCTGCGGATGGCAACGATCCGTGGAGAGCGGCCTTTCAGCGCCCGCCTCGCCCCCCCCCTTCAAACACCCTGATGCCCACCATCATCACCCACGCCGTGGTGCCCATCGCCATGGCTTTGGCGCTCGGCCAAAGGCGCGTTGAACCCAGGCTGCTCGCCCTGGGGGTGGTCGCGTCCATGCTGCCAGATGCAGATGTGCTGGCGTTTCGCCTGAACATCGCGTATGCCCATCAGCTTGGGCATCGAGGCGCCAGCCACTCCTTGTTCATTGCATTCTTGCTCGGGGTTCTGGGCGCCGTGTTCGCCTCGCGACTGGGGCTGTCACGACTCAAGGCATTTGCCTTCATCGCCCTCTCAGCCGCATCGCACGGCCTGTTGGACATGCTCACGAATGGCGACTTGGGCGTTGCTCTTTGGTGGCCGTGGTCGAACAAGCGCCTCTTCTTTCCCTGCACCGTCATGGAGGTGTCACCGCTCAGTTTGAGGCGCGTTTTCAGCCCCGCCGGATGGAGCGTCTTTCGATCAGAGCTGATCTGGGTCTGGGTGCCCGCGTTGGGTCTTGCCGTCCTGGTCCGCCAGCTAGGGCGCAACGCCGCCCCAGCCCATTGACCTGGAGGGACTGACAGCCCCCTCACCGCCTGAAGTAAGTGAAGTCCGCCCCATGGCGAACGAAGGACGGGAAGAAACGCCGGCCGACATGGCATCCCGCGCCGTGCAAAGGCACGCTAAGGGCGCTAGGAGCGCGCTCAAATCCCTCCGCAATGGCAGCCTGGCCCGAACGATAGGCCACCCAGGAACCGGGCGTTGGCTTTCGTCTGCCCGAACACCCGAAAAGACAGCAGAGCGCTCAAAGCCGTCTTCGCACAGAACAAACTGAGCGGCCTCTGCACACCTCTGCTGCAGGTGAACCACCCCAACCACCAGGCACCCTCAGGGAGACCCAACGTGAAGTCCGCCGCCATCCTGCTCATTGTCATCGCCGCGCTCAGCGGATGCTCGAAGCCCACTGATGCGGTCATCCCGTCGGACATGGCGGCATGGGACAAGGAGTTGGCCCCGGAACTCAAGAAGCTGCCAGACTCAGACCGCGAAAAGGTTGCCGCATACCTGATGCGGGCGAAGTTGGGTGAAGTCTTTGGTGGCAAGGGCGTACCGCCCGGCACCACTATTGGCCAAGCCCTGGACGGGCAGAAGAAATTCGAAGCCGAACAGGCCGCAAAGCACGCCGAAGAAGAGGCCCTGAAAAAGAAGCTGGAGCAAGAGCGTGCAACCGCCATGGAGCAGTTGAACAAGGCCGTCACGGTCACGCTGCTGTCCAAGAGCGAGCTCCCCAAGAACTTCAGTGCGGGCCGGTACAGCGAGTACCAGCAATTTCGAATTGGTGTTCAGAACAATTCGGAAAAGACCATGATGGGTGTTTCGGGTGAGATCAAGTTCATTGATGTCTTCGACAAGGTCGTTGGCGCCGTCAACTTCCGTATCAGCGAGAACATCGAGCCGGGCAAATCTGCCAATTGGACCGGTGGCCGCGACTACAACCAGTTCCTGGACGCGCACCGCGCTGTCTGGAACTTGGAAGAAGGCAAATACACGACCAGATTCGAGCCAGAGATGGTGGTGTTCAAGGACGGCACCAAGCTTACCGTGCCGAAATGAGGGCACAGCAGCATCGAACGTCATTGCCTGGTTGAACTAGGCGGGTCCTGTCATCCGCGTGTGGCTGCGTAGGGCAAAGAACAGTGATCCGGTGAGGAATTCCAAAGCCGCTTTTCAGCTCGAACTCCTGCGGGCCATCGCTTGCTGGTGCCAAAAACTGTGCGAATCAACAAACATGCACTCAAGCCTTTTGAGTGTGCCAGCAATAGTTGTATGAAACGAATTCGTTCACGGGCCTGTTCCAGCAAGCGTACGACACACAACACAGGTGACCGCACGGGTAGGTTCATGGCTGGCGATCGCCCAAACAAGAAGGCTCCCGACGAGCACTACTACTACGGGCTCAAGAAGGGACTCCGCCGCTTCAATGTCGACATCGCAAAGCGCGTCTGGTTTGATCTCTGGCACCATCACATAGATTGGGAGGGCTTTGGTGATCTCAGTTGGCGCCATAAGCGTAGGCATCTCTCCATACTCCTGCGTACGCTGACCAAGGCAAGACTTGAACTACAGAGTTCCGGGATGCCATACCAACTCTTTGCCACCGTTCACACCAATGAGTCAGCTAGCAACGCGGTCTACGTGCACACCCCAAACCCGAATGGCACACAGTTTCCATGCGACCTTTCTGGTCAGCCCTTGGAAGCAATGCCTGCGCTACTCGCCGGCCGAGTGGACCCAACGCAATACCAAGTTCTTGCGAGTCACCATGCCGAGGACACGACATATGTCATCCAACTTCGTGCCTAACCATCATTGCAAAAATTCATGACCGTTTCGGGTGGGCTTCACAGACTTTGCCCAAGCCCAGCTCTACCGATGTGAAGCGATTAGCGCGCATGATCCAAAGTGGAGAGTTGATTCCCGTGCTCAATGACACAAAGTGGGCCGAGCTACGAGCCGAAATGCTGGCAGCTCCGGACGGACAGGCGCCCCGTTTTAGAGCCCGCAGCGTTTTCGCTCCCGCAGGCTGGCAGACGAGCTGGGACGGCGAGTTTTATTACCATTTGCACCCGGTCATCGACATTGAGTGGATCGAACTAAAAGCCGCCTCGGAAGACTGGTTACGAGTAGCCCTAAAGCGGCACAGCATTCCGTTTTCGGTCGAATCCGGTGTCGTTCGAGTGTGGGGTTACACCAGACCGGGGTCCCAACCCGCTTGGCAATGAACCGCCGGGAGCGGTCTTGGAGGGTAGCCTACGCGAAAGCTGACATCGGCCATCAGTTGCGGCTGGACAACCCCCTACCGCCCCCAAACCCAGACCCCATCTGCGCGCTCCCACAAAGCATCGCGTCCAGCTTGGCCGTACCAGGCCAGAAACTGGGCGCGGTAGCCTTGCCAGGGCTCGGCCAGCGCCGGCCTGGGGTCATCACTCAGGGCATAGGCCATGCCTTCGAGCAGCCAGGAAGGCTTGAGCAGCAACAGCACCGACCCCAGCTTGTCGGCTTGAAGCTGATGGATCAACTCATGGCGCACGTAAAACGGCTTCCAGGCCTTGGGGCCGATGACGGTGCCCACCGTGCCCACGGTCACAGCCGACCGGGCGCCAAGGCCAAAGCCTTCTGCGCAGGCCGGCAAGGAACAGAACACCACTCTGGGCTGCATCAGATCCACACCGAAGCGCTCGGCGATGAATTCGTTGCCCTCGCGGTAAAGCGCCTGCGCCTCGCCCAACCGGTCAAGCTGATCGACACACACCTGCTCGACGCAGCTCACCCCATTCAGAGTGGGCACGGCAACACGCACCGGCTTCACCAAAGTCCAGGCCAGCGCGGGCACGACCACCCCAAACAGAATCAGGGTGCGCTTGATCAGAGGGGCTCGGCGGGGCATTGGTGGGAAGTGGGTTGGAGCTGGAATGGCAGTGTCATTGGGGGATGGATATCCGCCAAATCATAGGAGCGAGCAAAGGCCGGATGCGGCAACTGCTCCCGCGCCATACGAGCGGCGCAGTCATCGCGAAGGCTCTCACGCTGCTCCAGCCTGGCCAGGGGGGCCTGAATGCCGACCAGGCACAGCGGGCGGGCCGACAAGACATCGAGGCAGGCCTGCAGTTCCACCTCATCGCGCAGCACGGTGTCGAGGATGATTTCAAAGTCGGTATCGACCAGGCGGCGAAGCGTGGCGCGAAGGTTCTCGCAGTGGATGCGGTAGGCCAGCGCCTGCTCTTGGGCGCTGCGCATGTCGCGGCACCTCGACCGTGGCACCTGTGGCCTGGGCGGCCTGCTTGAAGAGGCGCGCCGTAGGGCCCAGGGTGGACCAGGTGAGCAGCACGGCATCGGCCCCAGGCGCCAAGGCCAGCAAGGCCTGCTGGGTGGCTTGGGCGATCTCGTCACGGAGCCCGCCCGTGCGCTCAGTGGCGGCCAGCAGGTCGGCCCGCACCTCGTGGTGCAGACCCCCCGTGGGGATGCCCAGCGCCATGGCGGCGGCATCAAACACCGCCACATTGCTTTCGGCGGTGTGGAGACAGGCGATTTTCATGAAACGGCTTCACCCTGTTGTTGGTGGCTGGACGCTGTGGTCGCATGGCGTGCCACGGGCCTTCGGGGCGCAGCTTAGCGGACCAGCCAGCGCGGGGGCGCATCTGCTGTGCCACCCCAAGCCCGATCAACGGCCAACCGCCGCCCTCCAAGGGCTGAGGCCAACGGGGCCTGACCGCCAAGAATCTGGATCACCGGCCCAGGCCCCCCAGCCGCCCCCTCCCCACATCCTCACGCCCGGGTGCAGCCATGCCACAACCCACCGTTACCCGCCCCCTCTCCCGCTCCGCCACCCCCAGCGACCTGCCCGCCCTGGCCCACATCATCGGCACCGCCTTCGCCGACGACCCCGTGTCGCGCTGGGCCATGGGCTCGCCGGCCTTGGTGGCCGACACGTTCAAGGCGCTGATCGCCCATGTGTACCTGCCGCGCGGGCATTGCACCCTGCTGGGTGAGCGGGCGGCGGCGCTTTGGCTGGCACCGGGGGGGCGAAAGCAGCTGCCGCTGGCAGCCACCCTGGGGTTGGGGCGCAGGCTGCTGGGGCAGGCCCACCCACGCCACAGTTGGCGCGCCTGGCAATTGGACCAAGCGCTGCAGGCCCGGCGGCCGGGGGTGCCGCACCTGTACCTGTTTGCGGTGGGGGTGCTGCCTGCGGCGCGGGGGCAGGGCCTGGGGCGCCAGCTGCTGGGCCACACGCTGCGGCAGTGCGATGCGCAAGGCCTGCCGGTGTTTCTGGAGAACACGCACCCGCGCAACCTGCCGCTGTATGCCAGCCTGGGGTTTGAAGCGCTTGAGACCTATGCGCCGGTGCGGGGCTGCCCGGTGGTGACGGCGATGTGGCGCCGGCCTGTGCCTTAGGGGGTGCTGACATCAAGCCACGATGGAGCGCTGCAGCAGAAACTCGTCTTGCTGGTTGAACAGCACTTTGTCGACGCTGCGAAAGCCCAGTTGCATGTAGCCCAGCAGGTGCTTTTTGTCGCAGCTGGCCCACAGCAGGGTGATGCCCTTGGCACGCAGGATGGGCAGCACCGCCTCGACCAGGGCGGGCAGCACAAAGCGCCGCCCCGCCAGCATGCGCGATGAGAACAGCACCAGCCCCTCGGCCGTCTGCCCCTGCACCTTGGGCACCGAAAAACCGTAGCGCTCGACCTGCAGGGTCACGCCCATGTCGAGGTTGAGCGCCACCGCGCCGATCAGCTCGGTGCCCACCTGGGCCACCACGATGCGCTGGCCTTCGTAGGGCACCAGGATGCGGGCGCGCTCGTGTTCGGGGTCAAAGGCCCACAGGGTGTCGAAGGTGCCAGGGGGGTGCTTGCGAAAGGCCTGGTACAGGGCTTTTTCGTAGCAGGCCAGGCGCTCGGGGTCGTTCAGGTTCAGCTCGGTGATGCTCAGCGCTGACATGGGGGGGTGAGCTCCGGGGTGGGGTGGATGTGTGGGTTTGGAAGGGGCTGCCGCAGTATCCGGGCGCGATTCACGCGCTACCGGCCAGCGCGGCGGGTGGTCGATCGCCGGCTGGATTCGAGGTGTGCATGCCTGTCGTCGTGGGGTGCGGCCAGCGGCAGCTCGCTTACCCCCAGCGGCAAGGCGCAAGCCAGGGCTGAAGGCGGTCAGTTGGCCGGCCCCACCGGGTCGATGACTGGCAGGGGCTGGGGCACATCAAGCGGCAGGCCGCCCATTAGAGTGAACCGATGACATCCATTGCCATGCAGATGAGCGCAGATACCGGCCAATCATTGACTTCCGTCAATTTTCAGAATCACCCCCACCCGGGCCCTGCGGCACCAGGGCCTGGCCGAACGCCCACCCCGGGCTGACGGCTCGCCTGCCCGGCGCCCCTCTCTCTCACCCCCATCAGCCACCCCACCCCGCCTTGCTGCCCAGGCAGCAAGGCCTGGTTCTATTTGTCATCACACCAAGGGAGTTTTTTCATGCGTGAGATCGCGATTGTCGGAATCGGCTGCCACCTGCCAGGTGGCGTGCGCAGCCCTGCAGACCTGTGGCACCTGCTGCTCAGCCAGGGCGACGGCATGGTGGATATCCCGCCCGAGCGCTGGAGCCTGGAGCGCTTCTACGACCCCGACCCCGAGGTGCCCGGGCGCCTGTACACCCGCCGTGGCGGCTTTCTGCAGGCCTCGCTCGAAGAGTTCGACCCCGAGTTCTTCGGCATCTCCCCGCGTGAGGCGGCCATCATGGACCCACAGCAACGCTTGCTGCTGGAGGTAACGCAAGAGGCCCTGGACGACGCTGGTCACGCCAGCCGGGTGGGTGGGCGGGCGGTGGGGGTGTATGTGGGCGGCTTCACGGCCGACAACATGGCGGCGCGCCACAACGAGGCCACCCGCCGCGCCATCTCGATGCACACGCCCACCAGCAGCAGTTACACCATGCTGTCCAACCGCCTCTCGTTTGCCTTTGACCTGCGCGGGCCCAGCATGACACTCGACACGGCCTGTTCGTCATCGCTGGTGGCCCTGCACCAGGCCGTGGCGGCCCTGCAGCGCGACGAGATCGAGATGGCCCTGGTGGGCGGCGTGAACGCCATGCTGCGGCCAGAGACCTTCATCTCGATGTGCAAGGGGCACTTTCTGGCGCCAGACGGGCGCTGCAAGACCTTTGACAAGGCGGCCGACGGCTATGCCCGTGGCGAGGGCGCGGCCATGCTGGTGCTGCGCCCGCTGCAGGCGGCCCAGGCCGATGGCGACCGCATCTATGCCGTGGTGCGGGCCACGGGCTGCAACCAGGACGGGCGCACCCCGGGCATCACGGTGCCCAGCGAGCAAGCCCAGGCCGAGCTGATCGGGCAGGTCACGGCGCGGGCCGGCCTGGCGCCGGCCGAGATCGGCTATGTCGAGGCGCATGGCACCGGCACCTCGGTGGGCGACCCGATCGAGATGGCGGCCATCGGCCGCATGCTGGGGGCCGTGGCGGGGCGGCAAACGCCGTTGCGGGTGGGCTCAATCAAGTCGTCCATCGGTCACACCGAGGCGGCGGCGGGCGTGGCCAGCGTGATCAAGGCCGCCCTCACCCTGTACCACCGCACGGTGCCGCCGCAGGCGGGGCTGAACGAGCTGAACCCGGCCATTCCCTTTGACGCCTACCGCCTGCAGGTGCCGCGTGCAGCCGAGCCCTTTCCGGCCGGCTATGCGCGCCCTGCAGCGTCGGTGAACGGCTTTGGCTATGGCGGCACCAATGCCCACGCGGTGCTGGTGGCCGCCCCCAACGCAGCCAGCACCGAGGCGCCGGCAGCGCCCCTGCGCCGGGCCCGCGCGCCGCTGGCCCGCATCTGCCCCGTGTCGGGCCGCAACGAGGCTGGGGCCCGGGCCTATGCCCAGGCACTGGCCGAGGCCGTGGCGGCGCTGGGCAGCACCGACGAGGTGGACGCCTGGGTGGACGCACTCTGGACGCGCCGCCTGCACCACCCCTGCCGCTTTGCCGTGCCCTACGCCGATCGCGACGAGCTGCTGGCGCGCCTGCGCGAGCTGGGCCAGGGCGGCGGCAAGGCGCCAGTGCGCGTGCTGCCGCAGCAGGATGGGCCGCCCGGGCTGGTGTTTGTGCTCAGCGGCATGGGCCCGCAGTGGTGGGGCATGGCGCGCGGCCTGTTGACTTCAGACGGCCCGTTTGCCCAGGTGGCGCGCGAGATCGATGCGATCTTTCGGCCGCTGGCAGGCTGGTCGCTGATCGACGAGCTGCTGCGCGACGAGGCCGAGTCCAGGGTGGGCAGCACCCGGGTGGCGCAGACCGGCAACTTTCTGGTGCAGGTGGGCCTGGCGGCCGAGCTGGCTGCGCTGGGCATCCGGCCGGCGGCCCTGGTGGGGCACAGCGTGGGCGAGGTGAGTGCGGCCTATCTGTCGGGCATGCTCAGCCTGCGTGAGGCGGTCACCGTGTCGGTTCACCGGGCTCGCCTGCAGGCGCAGCAGGCGGGCACGGGCAGCATGCTGGCCGTGGGCCTGCCAGAGGCGGCGGTGCAGGCGCGCATCACCCACCTGCAGGGGGTGGAGATCGCAGCCGTCAACAGCCCCACGGGCGTGACCCTGGCCGGGGCCACGGCGCCACTGCAGCAACTGGCCGCCGAGTTCGAGCAAGAGGGCGTGTTCAACCGCCTGCTGCAGGTCGAGGTGCCCTACCACAGCCACCTGATGGACCCGATCCTGCCGCCCCTGCGCGACGCCCTGGCCGGGCTGAACCCGCAGGCGCCGCACCTGCCGCTGTACTCCACCGTCTCAGGCCAGCGAGTGAACGCAGAGGCGGCCCCCGGCCTGTGGGATGCCGACTACTGGGCTGCCAACGTGCGCCAGCCCGTGCGTTTTGCCGCCGCCCTCGACAGCCTGGTGGGCGACGGCTACCGCGCCTTTCTGGAGTTGGGGCCGCATGCGGTGCTGTCGGGCAACATCCGCGAGATTCTGGGCCGCCGCGGCGAGCCCGGCGCCAGCGTGCCCACCCTGGTGCGCCAGCAGGCCGACGACGCCAGCCTGCGTGCCACCCTGGCCGAGCTGTACGCCCTGGGCCTGCTGAGCGACAGCGCACCACCCGGCGGGCTGCTGGGCCCGGTGCCGCAGCGCGAGCTGCCGGTGCACCGGTTTCAGCGCGTGCCTTTGTGGGCCGAGGTGCCCGACCTGCGGCGCGACCGCCTGGGCGACGCGGGCGCGCCGGTGCTGCCCGGCCTGCGCACCCGGGCCAGCCAGCCCGAATGGGAGTGCGACATCAGCGTGGGCGCCCTGCCCTGGCTGCACGAGCACGTGGTGGCCGGCCTGGTGCTGCTGCCCGGCGCCGCCTACCTGGACGCGGCACTGGCCGCCGCCGTGGCCATCACGGGGCGCGAGTACCCGGCCCTGGAAGACGTGGTGTTCGTGTCGCCCCTGATCGTGGGCGAGCACGAGGCGCCGGTGCTGCGCCTGTCGGTGGATGAGGACACGCGCCGCTTCACGGTGCGCAGCCGCCTGAACGACGACAGCGACTGGGTGGTGCACGCCCGCGGCCGCATCGTGGACGCCCGGGTCAACCCGCCAGAGGCCACACCAGAGCTCCCCCCCGTCACCGCACCTGACCTGGCCCCCAAAGCCCAGGGTATCGCCCGGCACATCGATGGCCCCCGGCTGTATGAGCAGCTCCAGGCGGCCGGACTGAGCTACGGCCCGCAGTTCCAGCGCATCCAGCAGGCCACGGTGACTGGCGACCGGGTAGAGGCGCAGGTGGACGGCCGGCTCAGCCAGCAGCGCCACCAGGCCCACCCCGCCGTGCTCGACTGCGCCCTGCAGTGCATGGCGGCCTGGGCCAGTGCCGCCAGCCAGCGCCCCGGCTCCGACACCGCCGCCAGCGGCCCCCTGGTGCCGGCCGCGGTGCAGGCGGTGCGCCAGTACGGCCCCCTGCCCGAGCAGTTGCACGTGCGCGTGACGCGCCTGGCCCCCCGGCCCGACGAGGCCGCGCTGGTGGCCCACATCACCCTGAACGGGCCCGACGGCCGCTGCGCGATGGAGCTGGCCCGGGTGCAGTTTCGACCCATCACGCCACGCCAGGCGCTGCTGGACGAGTTGCAGCCACACTGGTACGAATGGGTGGACACGCCCCTGGATACGCCCGCGGACAGGGCTGTGCCTGAAGCCCCGGCACCGCAGCTGTTCATCGTCGGCCTGGGCCCCGACAGCCGCGCCTGGGTGCGTGCTCTGGAAGCCACCCACCCGGCCAACCGCTCGGTGACGGCGCAGGGCTGTGACCCCGGGGCGATCGCCGAAGCGGTGGCGCCCAGGCTGCGCGGCATGCTGAGCGAAGCCACGGGCGCCGTGACCGTGGTGGTGTGCGCCACCCCGGCCCCGAGGCCGGCCGGTGCGGTGGATGCGGCGGCGGATGCGTCGGCTGCAGCCGACGGCTTTGACCTGAGCCTGGCCATGGCGGGCCCGGCCACGCTGGCCGGGGTGGCCATGGCCGTGCAAGAGGTGCTGGCCGAGCTGGAGGAAACCCAGGTGCACCTGCCCCTGGTGCAGGGCCTGGTGCTGACGCAAGACTGCCCCATGGCGGCCACCGCGCCCGGCAGCGCACCGCCCCGGCTCAGCCTGGCCACACTGGTGGGGGCGCGCCGGGCGCTGCGCAACGAAAACTCGGCCCTGCGCTGGCGCTGGCTCGACGTGGACGCGCAGGCCACGCCTGCCAACGTGCTGGCCGCCCTGCACACGATGACGCAGGGCAGCACCGAGATCGATGAGCTGAAGCTGCACGCCGGCCAGGCGCTGGCCCCGCAACTGCAGCGCACGTTGGCCCAGCACCGCGCGCAGGGGGAGCAGGGGCGCGTGTTGCCCGACCCCGAGGCCAACTTTGCGATCGAGCTGCCCGCCTCGCGGCTGCTGGCCGATCTGGCCCTGCGCGAGCTGCCACGGCGCGCCCCCGAGGCCGGCGAGGTGGAGCTGCGCCTGGAGGCCCTGGAGCTCAACTACAAAGACGCCATGAAGGCCATCGGGCTGCTGAGCGAGAAAGAGCTGGGCGGTACGTATTTCGGCATGAGCCTCGGCATGAGCGGGGTGGGTGTGGTGACCCGCGTCGGGGCCGGGGTACAGCGGCTGCAGGTGGGCGACACCGTGGTGTTCGGCACGCGCAGCATGGCGCAGCGCTACGTGACCACGAGCTTGGAGCATGGCTTTTTCATGGCCATTGCGGCCGGCACACCGGCCACCGAACTGGGCGCCATGGTGCCCTTTCTCACGGCCCATTACAGCGTGGTTCATGCAGCCCGGGTGCAGGCTGGCGAGGTGGTGCTGGTGCACGGCGGCGCCGGTGGCGTGGGCATGGCGGCCATCCAGGCGGCACGGGCGGCGGGCGCCACCGTGATCGCCACGGCCAGCACGCCCGAGCGGCAGGCCGTGGCCAGGCAGATGGGGGCCGAGTTCACGCTCGACTCGCGCTCGCTCAACTTTGTGGAGCAGGTGCGCCAGCTCACCGGCGGGCGCGGCGCCGATGTGGTGATCAGCTCGGCCCCGGGCGAGATCCTGGCGGCCAATCTGCAGGTGGCGGCCGAGTTCGGCCGGGTGGTCGAGGTGGGCAAGCTCGACATCTTCACCAACCGGCCACTGGCCCTGGCCGCGTTCGAGAAGAACCTGAGCCTGCACGCCATCGACATCGATCGCATGTCGGCCTTCCGACCCGGGCTGGTGCAGCAGTTGCAGGCCGAGGTGCTGGGGCAACTGGCCGCGGGGCGCTACCGCCCCCTGCCGGGTGAGCTGATCCCGGTGTCGCGCATGGCCGAGGCGTTCGAAAAGGTGCAGCGCTCGGCCCATGTGGGCCGGGTGCTGCTGGGCTTTGACGACGCCACCGCCCTGGTGCGCCCCGCCCTGCCCTGCACCCGCATCGAGGCCCGGGCCAGCTACCTGATCACGGGGGGCTTTGGCGCCTTTGGCCTGGCCACCGCACGCTGGCTGGCCGCCCGGGGCGCACGCCACCTGGTGCTGGTGGGACGCAGCGGCGCCACGCTGCCCGCCCAGACCCAGGCCGTGGCCGCTCTGCAGGCCCAGGGGGTGGAGGTGATCAGCCGCCAGCTCGACATCACCCGCCCCGACGAGGTGCTGGCCTTGCTGCAGTCCATACAGTCGGTGGAGGCCCACCTGCCGCCGCTGCGCGGGGTGTTCCACACCGCCGGCGTGATCCAGGACGGGCCCTTCAGCACCTTGAGCGAGCAGGCCCTGCAGACAGTGCTGGCGCCCAAGGCCCAGGGCGCCTTCAACCTGCACCGGGCACTGCAGCAGGCCGGCATCACGGTGGACTGGTTTGTGCTGTTCTCGTCGGTGGCGGCCATCACGGGCACCGTGCCGCAGACCGCGTATGCCGCGGCCAACGCGGCGCTGGATGCGCTGGCCCAGCACCGCCGATCAATGGGCCTGGCTGCCACAGCCGTGAACTGGGGGGCCCTGAGCGGCGGCGGCATGGCCGAGGCCTCGGACGAGGTGGCCCGCTACCTGGCGCTGATGGGCTTCAAGACCACGCCCATGGAGCGCGCCTGCGAATACCTGGACGCCGCTCTGGCGCTGCAGGCCACCCAGCCCGTGATCTGCGAGATCGACTGGGACAGCTGGGGCCGGGCCCACGCGGCCTCGGCCTCGGTGCGGCGCTTTGCCGAGCTGGTCAGCGCGGCGCGGGCCGGCAGCCGGGCCGGCAACGAGGTGATGGCGCAATTGGCCGCCCTGCCGGCCGAGGCCCGTGTGGAGGCCCTGAGCGAGCTGCTGGCCGGGCACATCGCCTCGGTGATGGGCATCCCGGCCGATTCGGTGGACCGGCAGACGCCCTTGCCCGAGCTGGGCATGGATTCGCTGATGGCGGTTGAGCTGAACCTGCGCGTGACCACCGCGCTGGGGGTGGAGGTGCCGGCGCTGGAGTTCACCCGCGGCGGCGGCCTGAACGCCCTGGCGGCACGCCTGCTGCGCCGCATGGAAGAGGCTGCGGCGCGATCCGGCTGAGGCGGACGACAAAAGACAAGAGGGGCAAGCAGCCGGCCGTCAAACCCCCAAAAAGCCGGGGCCCGTCAGGGCCCCGGCTTTTTGTTGCAGGCAGATCGGAAAAATCAGGCCGATCAATCAGGCGAGCAGCGCATTCACCCGCTTCACATACGCCGCCGGGTCTTCCGGCAGGCCGCCTTCGGCCAGCAGGGCCTGGTCGAACAGGATGTGGGCCAGGTCGTTGAAGTGCACGCTGCCGTCGAGCTTCTTGACCAGGGGGTGCCGCAGGTTGATCTGTTCGTCCAGCCGTGGACGAAACAACTCCCCAGACTGATGTTGTGAAGACTTGGGCTGCATGAAAGTGCTCGGCCTCATTGGCAAGAAACTGGCACTGCCAAAACCATACCTTGCAAATCCCGTACTCAGCGAATCTGGGAGTCGCAAGACCCATCAAGTACTTGCGATTTTTCGAGACGGACTGCCCATGTCAGCACTGAGCATATAAGAGAGGCCACTCATCTTATTTTCAATTGCATCGCCTTGATCCCATGGGTGATTCAAATCCATATTTGCATCAACTCATTGACTCCCAATGATGAATTTCATCTAGAAAATCTCACCAACTCACATCCTGAGCTCACAAAAATTATGGCTTACACTTATTCTGATGCCGAAAAACTGGTAAAACTTCCAACCATCGGCACCAAGCAATGCGTTGCTCTTGTCAGGGAATATGCTGGAGCACCTCCAACCGCCCTCTGGAGGCAGGGGACTGCCGTGAAAGGCAATGTATTACTTGCAAAAGGAACAGCCATTGCGACATTTGTGGATGGAAAATACCAAAACAACACATCCGGAAATCACGCCGCGTTCTACGTGAAGCAAGATGCGTTGGGAATCTGGGTTGTGGACCAGTGGCTAGGCAGCCAAACGATTCGACTGCGGAGATTGAGTTTTAAAGGAAAGAGAAAGGATGGCAGCTATTTGGATCCGAGCAATAATGGGGACGCTTTTGCTGTGATCGAATGAAAATGATTTCGCTCAAAATTGCTTTTCTACCGCTGATGTTGTTATCCCTGTTCGGGCAGACGGCTCGTGCAGCCGATTTTTATGCCTGCCCATCCGAGTTGAAGGTGGCGGCGAATGTATCGGAGTCTCCAAGCGGCTGGGAGGTGATCAACACTGACGACCGGCATCCTTATGTCGGTGTTTCATTCTCACTTGGCCCCCCCTCCGATCAAGCAATTCTTGCACCTGATGGCGCACGGACAATCAAAAGCGGGCGCATTGCCGTCTGGCATTTTCCAGACACTGTGCAGGCCTACTGGGTGTCCTGCCTTTATGCCGAAACCAGCGCCACCTTGGCCAAGAAGTTGCCAGCAAATATCGGATCATGCGAGGTTGAATACGACGGCCGGTTTTCAGCGCCAGTGGCCAAAACTTGGCGATGCCTGCCAAGATCTGGCCGTTGATGGTGCCGCCGCTTGCTGCGAAGCGGCGAACCACTCGGAGCATGTCAATGACTTGGCGGCACGGCTTGGTATGTATGAACGGCCAAGGTACTGACTGCGCCGGGGCGTAGAACCCAGACCTGAAATCCAGCCCCTCGCAAACCGAGTGATCTCGGCAGGAGAGCCAACAAAAAAGGGAACGTGTCGAACACGTTCCCTTTTCACGGCACCCCTTGGCTTGGGCACTTAGCTGATGGCCAATAGCGCCTGAGGCGCCGGTTGGCCGATCGATCAAGCCAGCAGCGCATTCACCCGCTTCACATAAGCCGCCGGGTCTTCCGGCAGGCCGCCTTCGGCCAGCAGAGCCTGATCGAACAGGATGTGGGCCAGGTCGTTGAAGTGCACGCTGCCGTCAAGCTTCTTGACCAGCGCGTGCTCGGCGTTGACTTCAAGCACCGGCTTGGCTTCGGGGGCGCTTTGGCCGGCTTGCTTGAGCATGCGGGCCAGCTGGGTGCTCATACCGCCGTCTTGCACCACCAGGCAGGCAGGCGAGTCGACCAGGCGGGTGGTCACGCGCACGTCTTCGGCCTTGTCTTTCAGGGCTTCCTTGAGCTTGGCGAGCAGGGGCTTGAAGGCCTCGGCGGCCTCTTCGGCGGCCTTCTTTTCGGCTTCGTCTTGCAGCTTGCCCAGGTCGACCGCGCCCTTGGCCACGCTTTGCAGCGGGGTGCCGTCAAAGTCGTGCAGGTAGTTGAGCGACCACTCGTCCACGCGATCGGTCATCAGCAGCACTTCGATGCCCTTCTTCTTGAACACCTCAAGCTGCGGGCTGTTCTTGGCGGCGGCCAGGTTGTCGGCGGTGATGTAGTAGATGGCGTCCTGGCCTTCCTTCATGCGGGCCTTGTAGTCGGCCAGGCTCACGCTGACGGTGTCGCTCTGGGTGCTGGCGTAGCGCAGCAGCTTGGCCAGGCGCTGGGTGTTGGCAAAGTCTTCTCCCAGGCCTTCTTTCAGCACGGCGCCAAACTCGGCATAGAAGCGGCTGTACTTGCCCTCTTTGGCCTTGTCGTCGGCATCGACCACATCGGTCACGCCGTCGGCGCCGGGGGTGGCGTCGTGCTTGTCGTGCTTGGCCAGGTCTTCGAGCATGCTCAGCACGCGCTTGGTCGAGCCCTCGCGGATGGCGCGCACGTCGCGGCTTTCTTGCAGCAGCTCGCGGCTCACGTTCAGGGGCAGGTTGGCCGAGTCGATGATGCCCTTCACAAAGCGCAGGTAGGTGGGCATCAGGGCTTCGGCGTCGTCCATGATGAAGACGCGCTTCACGTACAGCTTGACGCCGGCCTTCTTGTCGCGGTTCCACAGGTCCATGGGGGCCTTGGCCGGGATGTACAGCAACTGGGTGTACTCGGTGTTGCCTTCCACGCGGTTGTGCGACCAGGTGAGCGGGTCTTCAAAGTCGTGGCTGATGGCCTTGTAGAACTCGTTGTACTGCTCGGTGGTGATGTCTTTCTTGTTGCGCGTCCACAAGGCGCTGGCCTTGTTCACGGCCTCCCACTCGCCGGTGGGCACCATGCCGCCGGGCTGGTCGTTTTCGCCCTCTTTCCACTCTTCCTTTTCCATCAGGATGGGCAGGCTGATGTGGTCAGAGTACTTGTTGATGACTGACTTGAGCTTCCAGAGGTTGAGGTATTCCTCGGCGTCTTCGCGCAGGTGCAGGGTGATGCTGGTGCCACGCTGGGGGCGGTCGATGGTTTCCACCTCGAAGTCACCGGTGCCGCCGCTGATCCAGCGCACGCCGTCTGCGGCCGGCAGGCCGGCACGGCGCGATTCGACGGTGATCTTGTCGGCCACGATGAAGCCCGAGTAAAAGCCCACGCCAAACTGGCCGATGAGCTGGGCGTCGGCCTTCTGGTCGCCGCTGAGCTTGCTCACGAAATCCTTGGTGCCGCTCTTGGCGATGGTGCCCAAGTTGTCGATGGCTTCTTGCTGCGACAGGCCGATGCCGTTGTCGGTGATGGTGATGGTGCGGGCGGCTTTGTCGAAGGCCACGCGCACCTCGAGGTTGGGCGCGTCTTCAAACAGGGCGGCGTTGTTCAAGCCCTCAAAACGCAGCTTGTCGCAGGCGTCGCTGGCGTTGGAGATCAGCTCACGCAGGAAGATCTCGGGGTTGGAGTACAGCGAGTGCGTGACAAGGTGCAGCAGTTGGGCCACTTCGGCCTGGAATGACAGGGTCTGTTTGCTCATGGTGTTTCTAGGGTGGACTGTTGCAGTAGAAGATCTTCGGGGGTGGGCAGGCCCCCCCGGCAGGCGTGAATTATGGGCGTTGCGCCGGCTTTCAAGAGGCAGCGGCAAAACACGGCAGAAAAGCAGGCAAAAAGACTTCAAAGCCCGTCAAACTGCCGCCAACCCGTCATAAAAGCGCGGCCAGCCACAGCCCCGCTGTAGCGCTTAAATCGGCTGCAGCTGCACCTGGGGCAGCAGTTGCTGCACATCGCCCAGCCGGCACAGGGCGGTGCCGGGGTGCAGCAGGGCCGCAGCACTGGCGGCCATGGCCATGGCCAGGGCACCGGGCCAATCGACCCTGCCAACCGAAGCGCCCCTGCCGGCCTCACCCGACTGAGCCGCCAGCGCAGCCAACAGGCCGCCCACAAAGCTGTCGCCGGCCCCGATGGTGCTGGCCACGGCCACGGGCAGTGGGGGGGCACGCCAGGCCTGCTCAGGGGTGATCAGCAAGGCGCCCTGCTCGCCCAGGGTCAGGGCCACAGCCTGGGCCTGGCCGGCGGCCATGAGCTGGCGGGCCGCGTGCAGCTGCTCGGCCTCGCCGGGCAGGGGCTGGCCGACCAGCTCAGACAGCTCGCGCAGGCTGGGCTTGAACAGAAACACCCCGGCGCTGAGCGCAGCGCGCAGCGCCGGGCCCGATGAGTCGAGCACCAGGCGGGCGCCCTGGGCCTGGGCCTGCTGCGCCAGGCGCGCGTACAAGGCATCGGGCACGCCGGGCGGCAGGCTGCCGCTCAGCACCCAGTAGCGCGCCCCCGCGCCGTGGCGGGCCACACCCTGCAGGGCCTGCTCAACCTCAGCGGGCTGCAGGCGGGGGCCGGGCAGCACAAAGCGGTAGTCCAGGCCGGTGCTGTTTTCGTGCACCGAGAAACTTTCGCGGGTTTCGGCGGCAATGGGCAGGCCCTGGGCGGGCACGCCTTCCTGGGCCAGCAGGGTGGCCAGCTCGTGGCCGGTGACGCCGCCCTGGGTGTACAGGGCCAGGCAATCAGCGCCCAGGCGGTGCAGCACCCGCGCCACATTGATGCCACCGCCGCCAGGGTGCATCACGGCCTCGCTGCAGCGCAGCTTGTGGGTGGGCTCCACCCGGTCGATGGCGCTGAGCACATCGAGCGCAGGGTTCAGGGTGAGGGTGAGGATGTCAGGCATGCGGTGGCCGGCCTGGGGCCGGGGCCTGGAATCGAGATGAGAGGGGTGAGGTGGGGTCAGGCGAAGGGCGAGGCGCGTCAAGCGCCCCACCCCGCCCCGGCCGGCCTCAGCCGTCGGCGTTGATGCGTTGCACCAGGGTCTTGAGCACCTCGTCGGCGCGGTCGTTGGCGATCTGGCAGGTGCCGGCTGCATTGTGGCCGCCGCCGCCGTATTCGAGCATCAGGTTGCCCACATGGGTCTTGCTGCTGCGGTCGAGGATCGACTTGCCGGTGGCCAGCACGGTGTTCTGCTTTTGCAGGCCCCACATCACGTGGATCGAGATGTTGGCGGTAGGGAACAGCGCGTAGATCATGAAGCGGTTCACCGCCCAGATGGTTTCCTCCTGGCGCAGGTCCAGCACCACCAGGTTGTCGATCTGGGTGGCGCAGCGCAGGATCTGCTCCTTGGCGCGGGCGGCGTGGTCAAAGTACAGGGTCACGCGCTCTTGCACGTCGGGCAGTTGCAGGATCTGCTCGATGGTGTGGTCGCGGCAGTACTTGATCAGGTCCATCATCAGCGTGTAGTTGCTGATGCGGAACTCGCGGAAGCGGCCCAGGCCGGTGCGCGAATCCATCAGGTAGTTCAGCAGCACCCAGCCTTGGGGGTCGAGGATGTCTTCGCGCGAGTACTGGGCCGAGTCGGCCTGGTCCACCGCGGCCATCATTTCGTCGGTGATGCGCGGGAAGGCGGCCTTGCCGCCGTAGTGGTTGAACACCACGCGGGCAGCCGAGGGCGCATGGGCCTCGATGATGTGGTTGGCGCGCTCGCCGGTGTTGCGCACGGTTTCCGACTCGTGGTGGTCAAACACCAGGTAGGCGCCGGGCACGTAGGGCAGGTTGGTGGTGATGTCACGCGAGCTGATGGCCACCTTGCCATCCTGCATGTCCTTGGGGTGAACAAAGGTGATCTCGTCGATCAGCTCCAGTTCATTGAGCAGCACGGCGCACACCAGGCCATCAAAGTCGCTGCGGGTCACAAGACGGTATTTGTTCGAGCTCATCGGCATCTCCGGCAGATCGTTCAGGGCCCGGTTCGGGCCAGGGCCACATGTTACAGACTGTATTTAGTGATTCCCGTGCGCTGGCGCAAAAAATGCGCCCCTCCCGCTTGCGCCCCACCCCTGGCAGGGTGGGTACCCGTGGCGTCAGAACTGCTCGCCGGGCGTCAGGTAGCGCCACTGCCCCACCGGCAGCTGACCCAGCACCACCCGGCCGATGCGGATGCGCTTGAGGCCCACCACCTTCAGGCCCACCTGCTCGCACATGCGGCGAATCTGGCGCTTTTTGCCTTCTTTGAGCACAAAACGCAGCTGTTCGGGGTTTTGCCAGTCCACCTGGGCCGGGCGCAGGGGCTCGCCGTCCAGGCTCAGGCCATGGCGCAGCAGCTCAAGCTTCTCAGGGGGGAAGGCGGCCTGCACGTTGAGGGCCACGTCGCCGGTGACGGCGGCGTAAGTCACACGCACCAGGTATTCCTTCTCGGTGTCAGAGTCTTCGCCGATCAGCTGACGGGCCACGCGACCGTCCTGGGTCAGCACCAGCAGGCCGACCGAGTCGATGTCGAGCCGGCCGGCCGGGGCCAGGCCGCGCAGCTGCGAGTGGTTGAAGCGGATGTTGGCCGTGTCGCCATGCCAGTGGTTGGCCACCTGCACCAGCACCACGGCGGGCTCGTGCCCGTCTTCGGCCTGGCCGCTCACGTAGCCCATGGGCTTGTGCAGCAGGATGGTGACCTGCTGCTCTTGCTGGCCCAGGGCCTCGGGGGCGATCTCGATGCGGTCGCTGTGCTTGACCTGCTGGCCCATCTCGGCCACCTCGCCGTTCACGCGCACCCAGCCTTTTTCGACCCAGTCGTCGGCCTCGCGGCGCGAGCACAGCCGCAGCTCGGCCATGCGCTTGTTCAGGCGCACGGTCTCGATGCCACCCTCGGTGCGCGGGGCGCCTTCGGTGCGAGCCGGGCGCTCGCCACGGTCAGGGCGCTCACCCCGGTCGGGGCGGCGCTCGGCGCCAGGGGCCGGCAGCGGGCGCTTGACCGGGATGGGGGTGCGCTCGGCGGGCACGTTGTAGGTGCGGATGCCGGTGCGGGTGCTGAAGCGTTGATCGTCCTGCGGGGCGCCGTCCTGGCGGTCGTCGCGGCGGGCACCGCGGGGGTCATCACGGCGGTCATCGCGGCGATCGTCACGCGGGCCGCCACGGGGGGCGCCGCCAGTGCGGGGGCCGCCCGGGCCACCAGGGCCGCGCGAGCCAAAGGGGCCACCCGGGCCGCCGGGGCCGGGGCGTCCGCCCGGGCCGCTGCGGGGGCCGGCCCCCGGGCCACGGCGGTCGCCCGCATCGCGGTTGCCGCCCGGGGCGGGGCCACGGCGGCCGGCCGAGGGCGGGCGGGCCGCGCCGCCACTGCGGGGGGGGGCGGCCTTGTCGCCTTCGGGGCGCGGCGCGCGCAGGGTGAGTCGGGGTTTGGAATCGGACATGCTGATGAGGTGAAAGCCGCAGCGCCTGCAAAGCGTGCCAGGCGGCTGCGTGTTGAAATCGGAAAACTCAGGCGGCGGGGGCGGTTGCGGCCGTCTGCTGTGCGCACCAGGTCAGGAACGCCTCGGCCGGCAATGGCCGGCTGATGTGGTAGCCCTGGGCTTCGTCGCACTGGAGCTGGCCCAGCCGCTCCATGATGGCGGCGCTTTCGACGCCTTCAGCCACCACGCTGAGGCCCAGATTGTGCGCGAGGTCGATGGTCGATCGCACGATCTTGGCGTCGTCTTCGTCTTTTTCCATGCCCATGACGAAGGATTTGTCGATTTTCAGCTCATCCACCGGCAGCCGCTTCAGGTAGGCCAGCGACGAATAACCGGTACCAAAATCATCGATCGAGAGCTTGAAACCCTGCTCTGAGAGGCGGTTGAGCATGGTTTCGGCCCGCTGCGGGTCGTCCATGATGGCGCTCTCGGTGATCTCCAGGCAAAAGCGTTCGGGCCGCACCTCGTGGCGCTGCAGCAGCGTGCCCAGGCGGGTGCTGAGTTCGGGGTCGAGCAGGTCGCGGGTCGAGAGGTTGATCGAGATGCGCAGCCCCGCCAGGGGCTCGGGCAGGCCGGCGATCAGGCGGGTGGCGGCCTCGAACATCCACAGCGTCAACTGGCGCACAAAGCCGGTCTGCTCGGCAAAGGGGATGAAATCCATCGGCGGCACCAGCCCGCGTTGCGGGTGCTGCCAGCGCACCAGGGCCTCGGCCGCCAACACCTCACCCCCGGGCAGGCTGACCTTGGGCTGCAAGAACAGGCGCAGCTCGTTGTGCTCCACGGCACGGCGCATCTCGGTCAGCAGCGACAGCATCTGGCCGCTGGCCGAGTCGAAGGCGGCGTCGTACAGCAAGGCCCCACTGAGCTTGCGCTTGGCGGTGTACATGGCGATCTCGGAGCGGCTCAGCAGCAGATCGGCGTTGTCGGCATCGGCGGGCCAGCAGGCCACGCCCATGCCGGCACTCAGGTCGATGGTCTGGTCGTCGAAGGCCAGGGGCACTTCAAAGGCACGGGCGATGCGCTGGGTGAATTCCAGGGCTGCCTTGGCGTCGCAGCCTTGCAGCAGCACGGCAAACTCATTGCCGCCACGGCGGGCCACCAGGTCGCCGGGCTGGGTGACCAGGTTTTGCAGCCGCCCCGCCACGGCCTGCAGCAGGCGGTCGCCAAAGGCATAGCCCAGCACATCGTTGACGTGCTTGAAACGGTCCAGGTCCAGCGACACCACGGCCAGCGGGCGGGCCAGAGGGGTGTTGTCGCGGATGGCCTGCTCCAGCGCCTCGCGAAAGCGCTCGCGGTTGGGCAGGCCGGTCAGGCGGTCCCAGTAGGCCAGGTGGCGGATCTCGCTTTGCTGGTGACCAATGTCGACACGCATGTGGTCGAAGGCGCGCGCCAGGTTGCCGATCTCGTCGCGCCGCTCCAGGTGGGCGATGGGCGTCTGGTACTCGCCCACCGCCAGGCGTTGGGTGGCCAGCAGCAGGTCACGCAGCGGGGTGGTGATGCGCCGCACCACCAGTGAGCTGCCCAGCGCCACCAGCAGCAGGCCGCCACCGCTGATCAGCGCCAGCAGCCACTGCAGGCGCCGGTACGGGGCCAGCACCTCTTCGGCCGAGCGCAGCAAAATCGTCTCGACCTCGCCGTTGCGACTTTTCATGGGCACATGGCGGGCCAGCACCAGCTCGCTGCCGCCGCTGAGCTCCGAACCGGTCGCCTGGGCCAGGGCGCGTTGGGTGACCTCGGGCGTGGTGGTGGAGAAGGCCAGCCGGCGCTGCCCTTCAGACTGGGTGACCAGCACCACATCCACCTGCAGCAGCAGGCCCATTTCCTTGCCCAGGTCTTGCGACACGGGGAAGCCCATCAGCACCCAGCCGATGACCAGCGGGGCGCGCATGGGCACCATCACGAACTGGTGGGGCACGCCCTGGATGACGATCAGCGGGGCGCCGGTGGGGTTGCGGCTCAGGTAGGCGGGCAGGTCGGCGATGAGGCGCTGGTCCAGCCCCATGTGCTCGTCGGCCAGGCTGGAGGCGGTGACCTTGAACTGCGGGTCAAGAAAGGCCGTGACCGTGGCGCCGATGCGGCTGCCGTGGTTCTCAAGCACCGATTGCACGGTTTCGACATCGCCCGAGTTGATGGCCGAGCGAAAGCCGTAGTCGGCCGCCAGCAGGGTGGCACTGTCTCGCAGTTGCTCCACCTTCTGCGCCAGCATGCGCTCCCACACGTGTTCGGCAATGTCGAGCTCGCGGGCCACCTGGCGGCGGGCATTGGCCTCGATGCTCTGGCGCACCACGCCAAAGCCGGCGATCTGCACCACCAGCAACAGCAGCAGCGACAGCCCCACCAGCCGCGTGATCAGGCTGGAGGCACCGCGTTTGAGGCGAGGAATCACGGCGTGAGCCCTGTCATGCGCACCCCGGCCGTGACGCTGCCGCTGGCTGGCACCACCAGGGCCTGGTCGAGCGCGGCGGCGCCCACCGGCAGGCCGGGGTGCCAGCTGCGCAAGCGGTAGTTGCCGGCCGGCACGTTGTCGAGTGTCAGGCGGCCGGCCTGGCTCAGGCCGTGGTACGGGGTGTTGACCACCAGCACCCAGCCCACCATGGAGTCGTGGATGTTGCAGCCCAGCAGCACCACGCCGGGCTGGTCGAACAGCACCGGGTTCGCCGGGGTGCCCGCATACAGCTTGAGTTCGAACTTCTTGGCGGGCGAAAACGAATAGACGTGGTGGCGCACCTTGTCGCGGTTCGGAAAGGCCAGCTCGGTGCCCTTGGTCACCACCAGCACCCGGGGCACGAATTCTTTGCCCTGCTGGGCCATCTCGGCGCCCTGCAGGGGCTTGACGGCCTTGGCCGCCTCAGGCGATTCGAGAAACAGCACGGCGTCGGTCAGAGGTTTGCCGGCCTCGTCGCGCACGTCGAACTGCACGCTGGCGGCCAGGCAGCCGGTGCCCACCGAAGCGGCCACGAAAGCCCCGAGACTGATCCAAACGCTCTTCATTACCGATCTCCAGCCGACCTGGTCAGCGCGGTGCCAGCGCACACGCCAACATTTGTTACCAACAGCCATCGTACAAGCAAGCAGCAGGTTACCGGTGGCACCGGCCCCAAAACCCCACCCCAGCCCCCCCTGGCGGCCAGGCTCAGGGCTGCGACTGCAGGGTGGAGCGCAGCCCCTCGGCCGACAGCACGCGCAGGCCGCCGTACTCCACCCGGATGATCTGCTGGCGCTCCAGGTTGCGCAGCGCCTCGTTCACGCGCTGGCGCGACAGGCCCACCAGGTAGGCCAGCTCTTGCTGGGTGATGCGCAGCACCTCGCCCACACCGGGGTACAGCACGGGGTTGAACAGCGCGGCCAGGCTGCGGGCCACGCGCACGTCGGGGTTGTTCATGCGGTCGATCTCGCGCGCGGCGATGAACTGGCCCAGGCGCTCATTGAGCTGGTTCATGACAAAGCGGTTGAAGCCCAGCGAGTGGTCCAGCAGCCAGTGAAACTCTTCCAGCGGCAGACCCGCCACCACGCTGCGGCGCAAGGCCTGGATGTTGTAGCGGTAGGGCTCGCGCTTCATGGCCGTGCCCTCGCCAAACCAGCCGCCCGGGGGCACGCCGGTGAAGGTGATGGGGTGGCCCTGGGCGCTGTCGGCGCTCATCTTGAGCAGGCCCTCGACCACACCGAACCAGTAGTTCACCGGCCGCCCCATGCGGCAGATGTAGTCGCCCGGCAGGGCATCGCCCACCACCAGCTGAGGCTCGATGCGCTGGCGCTCGTTGGGCTGCAGGTGGTGCAGCCAGGGGATGCCGGCCATTTCCTCCGCCGTCGGGGGGCGACGACGCTGATACAACGCAGACTCGCTGGCCATGCAACACCTCCGGGACAGAACTGGGGAAAGTCCGAACAAGGGACAACCCGCAAATTGTCATTGCAACGACAACACGACGTCAAACCCCTGCATACGATTCGTTGCATACCGGCGGCGACCGCAGAGTCCGCCCCATCCAACTGGAGACAAGGAACCGTCATGCACACCACGTTTCCCCGCCTGCTGCAAAAGCATGCGAGCGAGCGCCCCCAGGCGCCAGCGATCCGAGAAAAGGAATACGGCATCTGGCAGACCCGCAGTTGGTCTGACCTGGCCCACCTGGTCGAGCACATTGCCTGCGGCCTGCACCAGGCCGGCCTGGTGCGCGGCGAGCACATGGTGGTGATCGGGGCCAACCGGCCGCGCCTGTACGCCACCATGCTGGCCGCGCAGTCGCTGGGCGCGATCCCGATCCCGCTGTACCAGGATGCGGCCGCCGCCGAGTGCGTGTTCCCGCTCAACAACGCCGAAGTGCGCTACTGCCTGGTGGAGGACCAGGAGCAGGTCGACAAGATGCTGGAGGTGCGCGAGCAGTACCCCGCCCTCAGCCACATCTATTACGACGACCCGCGCGGCCTGCGCAACTACACCGACCCAGGCCTGGGCGCGCTCGACGAGCTGGTGGCCAGCGGCCAGGTGTTTGCCCAGAACCACCCCGACTTCTGGCGCGAAGAGGTCGACAAGGCCCAGCCCGACGATGTGGCGGCCATGTTCTTCACCTCCGGCACCACGGGCAACCCCAAGGGCGTGGTGCACACCCACCGGGCGCTGATCGACCGCGCCCAGGCCGGCGCCAGCTTTGACAAGCTGAGCTCGGCCGAAGAAGTGCTGGCCTACCTGCCGCCGGCCTGGATCGGGCAGAACATCTTCAGCTACTCGCAGTGGCTGAGCTGTGGCTACGTGGTCAACTGCCCCGAGTCGGGCGCCACCGTGGCCATCGACCTGCGCGAAGTGGGCCCCACCTATTACTTTGCCCCGCCGCGGGTGTTTGAAGGGCTGCTGACCAGCGTGATGATCCGCATGGAAGACGCGGGCTGGCTCAAGCGCACGCTGTTCCACAAGTGCATGGCGATTGCCAAGCGCTTTGGCCCCGACCGCATGGACGGCAAGCCGATTGGCGCGCTCGGTGCGCTGCAGTACGGCCTGGGCAACCTGCTGATCTACGGCCCGCTGCGCAACACGCTGGGCCTGTCGCGGGTGCGGGTGGCCTACACCGCGGGCGAGGCCATCGGGCCGGACCTGTTCACCTTCTACCGCTCGATCGGCATCAACCTCAAGCAGCTGTACGGCTCCACCGAAACCGCCGTGTTCGTGTGCCTGCAGCCCGACCACGAGGCCCGCGCCGACACCGTGGGCGTGCCCTGCCAGGGCGTGGAGATCAAGGTGGCTGACAACGGCGAGATCCTGGTCAAGTCGCCCGGCCTGCTCAAGGAGTACTACAAGAACCCCAAGGCCACGGCCGAGGTGCTCAGCGCAGACGGCTGGTACCACACCAGCGATGCGGGCTTCATCGACGCGCATGGCCACCTGAAGATCATCGACCGCGTGAAAGACGTGGGCCGCCTCAAGGGCGGCGCCAACGACGGCGCCATGTTTGCGCCCAAGTACGTGGAGAACAAGCTCAAGT
>Ga0066460_1000056_pt1 | contig 29280 bp, 52 predicted proteins | sample LakWasMe88_LOW11_2_FD_59570 | JGI IMG/M metagenome (GOLD analysis project Ga0066460, IMG submission 59570) | Freshwater sediment methanotrophic microbial communities from Lake Washington under simulated oxygen tension - Sediment Metagenome 88_LOW11 | ecosystem: Environmental > Aquatic >... | reverse complement strand
AATAAAGTCAGGAATATAGGTCTGCCGTAAAATCGTTCAGATCGAACTTAAGCGCTTGCGCCCTACCTGACTGATGCTACGCAGGAATGTGGGGAGGTGATTGATTTGGCACAGGGAAAAATTTCGCGTTTTTGGCTGAAAGGCGCGTTGCTGTTGAGTTTGCGCCATTTTTGCAAAAAAATTCGTTTTGCGAATTCTGCTCCGTGAATGATTAGGATTTGCGTATTTTTTGTCATAAGTCGGATTAGGAATGATTGGGTGTTAAACGGAAATTATTGTTAACGCTTGCTCATTACCCATCGATAAACTTTTTCGACGTCGGCATCGGAAAGCATCGTTAATGAATCCTTGCCGAATGTCGTCATCATGTAAGCTTTACGCTTATCCTGAATGCCAAGTTCGTTAGAGCGGCTTTGAATTGCGGTGATGCGGTCGCTGCGCCATTTTGTCGACTTGGTTTTTGCCGAAGGGCTGGCATTTAGAATTGAAATCTGCCGGATCAGCCATTTTTCAACCGTTTCATATTTTTCGGCCGGTATTTCATGGTAGCTGTTGACTTTGGCTTGTTTATTCACCGCCGACCATGCGGCCGCAAACGATTTTTTGGTTGATTTTACTGCATTATGCAGCTCTATCCATTCCTTCACGAGAGCTTGAAGGCGGGATTTTTGTTCGGCGGTGATGACGCCATCGCCCGTTTTGACTTCCACTTTTCGGCGATGAATGACCTGTTCGGTTTTGATGATCGTATTGCCGATGCCGTTGCCATCCCCATTCCCACCATTGATATTGATTGTCAGCGTTTGAGGCGCTTCTTTTTTGTCTTCATCCCTGTCTGTGTCCAATAAGTCATTAATTTTTTGAAGAATTTTGATTTTAGGATCGTTCATTATTTTCCTTTAAGCTACCAATTTAAGAAACCTTTCCACCGTCTCTTCTTTGCGCGTGCCGGTGTCCAGGCAGTATTCGTAGATCAACTGAATTAGCGTGGCCTTGCGGGTCGCGTCCAGCTTGATCCGTCTGCGCGCCAGGGCCGCCTCTACGCCTTCAATCACATAAGTAAAAACCTCCATGTCGATCGGCGAAGGCGCTGCAGGCGCTTCGTTTAACAGCATTGGGCCTTGCCCTGTTAAAAGCCAATTGGCATTCATTCCTGCGCGCACAAACGCTTCCATCGCATCTGCCCCGGGTTTACTTATATCCATTTCGTACTTTTGATAAGTGCTGATGGACAATCCAAATAAGGAGCGTGCGCCATCCTGTTTAAGATTTTTTCGCGCTCTCCATTCCTTCAATCTTGCCCCGATACTCATGCGGCAATTGGCGCGGTCAATTGCCGCAAAAATGGAAATTTAATTGCCGCGCGCGCGGCAATTGTATGCGTATGATTTTTATATAAAAATTGCGGTTTCATAAAATATTCCATATTAGGCAATTGCCGCGCGATAAAAACAATCCAGATAAGGCTGTTTTTATCGTTGACAAGTATCCAAATTAGGAGTGTAATGTTCATGCACTAAACAACCAGAGAGATTTTTTTAGCATGAACACAATGCCCCCAAAAAAAGCCAGTCCCGGCGTCGAAGAGGACGTTCACGACTGGCACCCTGCCGATGTCATCGCCGCCTTGCACAAGGCCGGCTGGACGTTGGCATCCCTGGCCGAACATCACGGGCTGACGACAGGCCAGACGTTTTCGCATGCGCTGCGCCGAAGCCTGCCGGTTTCGGAAAAACGCATTGCGGACGCCCTGGGCATTCACCCCAAGGACATCTGGCCGAGCCGCTACCACGCGAACGGAGAGCGTAAATTACAAGGTTTTCACGCCATTCAGTCTACTAGAAGGAAATCTGGTGTCAATGGCAAAAAACAGCCCGTAAATCGCCATGAAAGCGCGTGACCCATTGACTGTCGATCTGTTTGACGTGCCGATCGAGCGCGCGGCGAAACCCGGCGCATTAGATATAGGCATGCAATTTCGTCACCTACTCAGCGAACAGGTGAAAGCATCGCCCTTGTCGCGGCACCAAATTGCGGCCCGCATGAGCGAACTGGTCGGCCATGAAATCACCAAGCACCAATTAGACAGTTGGACGGCTGAAAGCCGCGAAGGCTGGCGTTTTCCGCTGGAGTATCTGCCGGCGCTGGAAGTGGCGCTGGACACGCACGATCTGTTGGCCTGGCTGGCCGATTTGCGCGGCGCGCGGCTGTCGGTTGGACGGGAGGCGTTAGAGGCCAAGCTGGGCAAGATCGAGTCCATGAAGGACGAGCTGCGCAAGCAGGAGTTGATGTTAAAGAAGCTATTGGGAGGTAAGTATGACTGAAGTTAATGAATGGGAGATTCCCGCCAATTTTCAGGCATTGGTCGACAACTGGGTGCCGAGCGCCGATTTCAATACGGGATGGTCGGAAAGCTTTGCCTGTTACGAGCCTGGCGAGCCTTTGGTCGAGCCTACCGGGGTTAGCGGCGATTATCTCTGGGGCTGGTGGGTCGGCGCCGCCGACGCGACGGTCTGGAGCGAAGGCTGGGATGCTTACCTGAATGGTATCAGGTATTGCCCTTATGCCGTGGGTTCGGAAGAAGAATACTTTCGCGAATATTGGCTGATCGGTTATGCCGATGCGATGAAATATGACGAGAGCAAGATTAATGAGCACTAAGCAGAAAACCGTCGCGCTGGCCGAAATCGCCGAAGCGATGGGCAAACACAAAAGTACAATTGAGAGGCAAGCGGCCTCCGAAAATTGGCAATACATCGAGGAAGCCAGCAAAGGCAAACACAAAAAACGGCTTTATCCGGTGGCCAAACTGCCCAAGGTGATTCGTCAGGCGGTGCAGGCCAAACTGGTGCAAGTGGTTTTGGCCGCGCCCGCGTCCAATCAGCCGCTGGCGGAAGCTTCCTCGCTGGACGCACTGAGCCTGACCGACCGCCAGCGCCACGTCAACGATGCGCGCCTGGGCGTATTGGCCGAGATCGAGCGAATGATGCGTGAGGGATGGATAAGCAAAGAACAGGCGATTCATGGTCTGCTGGCAATAGCGAAAACCGGATCGCTGGAGCCGTACAAGCTGAACATGCTCAAAACCTCGCTGGATGGGCGCGGAGGCAAGGCAGATATGCCGAGCGTGCGGACGATCAAGCGCTGGTTCAGTGAGTGCGACAACTTGGCGCCCAAGGTGCGACAAAAGGATTTGAAATGGCATGTTTGGGCCGATGCATTCCTGGCCTGTTACCGGAAGCCGCAAAAACCTAGCGTGGAGATGGCCTATGCCGAGTTTTGCGCGAAATGGACAGGCGATCGGCCAAGTATTCACCAGGTCAAGTATTTCTTGCGCGATCTACCAAAAACCGAGAAGGAAAAAGGCCGCATGGGACCGCGCGAACTGAAAAGCCTCAAGCCGTTCGTGCGCCGCACCTTCGATGATCTATGGCCGAACGATGTCTGGTCGGCCGACGGCCATACGTTCGACGCCGAAGTGCAGCATCCGTTGCATGGCCAGCCGTTTCGGCCGGAAATTACCGGAATCATCGACATCGGCACGCGCTACATGGTCGGGTTTTCGGTGACGTTGAAAGAGTCGGCATTGACCACGGCCGACGCGCTGCGCAACGCCTGCGAACGCTCCGGCATTCCGGCGATTTTCTATGTCGACAACGGCTCGGGCTATGCGAATGACCTGCTCAAGAACGAATCGACCGGCATCCTGAGCCGCCTGGGCATCGAGGTGAAGCATTCGTTGCCATATGGATCACAGGCGCGCGGCGTGATCGAGCGGGTGCACCAAACCATTTGGGTTTCGCTGGCGAAAACGCTGCCCTCGTACATGGGCGCGGATATGGACAAGGAAGCCAAGCAGAAGTTTTTTAAAGAAAGTCGGCGTGGCGATAAAAATGGAGTGACTCGATTGCCGATCGGCTGGCGCGACTTCATGCGCTTATGCGAAGACGCGGTAGCCGGCTACAACCACCGCCCGCACGGCAGCCTGCCGAAGGCGAATGGTCGGCATCTGAGCCCGGCCGAATACCGGGCAATGAAAATGCAGACGATACCTGGCTATGAGCACCATGAAATTAAGCCAGAGGAGGCCTCTATCCTGTTCAGACCGCGCGAAACGCGCAAGGTGATTCGTGGCGAGGTGAGCCTATTTCGCAACCGGTATTTCTCGGACGCCCTGGCCGATTACCACGACCAGGAAATGCAGATCGGCTATGACATCCATGACGCGCAATGAGTCTGGGTATATGACGAAGACGGCCGCTTCGTTGCAAGGGCAGAATTCCGTGGCAACGATAAGGATTATTTTGCGACTCCGGTCGTCGTGCAGGCGCGGGATAAGCGGGCCAAAGGCCGGCTGAAAAATAATGAAAAACAACGGGACGAGATTATAGCCGAACACAAAGGCGCGGCAGCGCTGGAAGTGTTGCCGGTGCAAGAAATTCCGGGCATGCGGGCCGCGGCTCGCATCGTGGAAGAAAAGCTTTCGGCGAAAGTGGTGGCAGCCATTCCGCCGAAAACTGAACCCAGAGAACGCCATCAATTCTGGCTCAATCTGGATCAACGAGTAAGAGCCGGGGATGAACTCACGGAAGACTTGCTCGGTTTTCATAAAGGCTACGCCAACTCCCGTGAGCATGGGATTTGGAGCGCCTATTTCAACAACATCAAGCATGAACCTGACGACGGTTCAAGCCAAACAGGAACTTTATGATAGCAGAAATTCGAACTCCGGGCATTGCCGAAATCGGCAATATCTCCCAATGCCAAATGGCGATCGAGCGCGCGATGTCGCGCAGCGCCAACCTGCCCGGCCTGGTCTGCTTTTACGGGCCTTCGGGCTGGGGCAAATCGCTCAGCAGCAATTACCTGTGCAACACCCAGCGCGGCTATTACGTGCAGGTTAAATCGATCTGGTCGAAAAAGGTCTTTTTGAGCAAGATCCTCGGCGAAATGGGCATCAAGCCAGCGCACACCACCGGCGAAATGCTCGACCAGGTGTGCGATCAACTGTCCGCCTCCGGTCGCCCCTTGGTGATCGACGAGATGGACCACCTGGTCGACAAGAACGCGGTCGAGCTGGTCCGCGACATTTACGAGGGCAGTCAGGCGCCGATTTTGATCATCGGCGAAGAGCAGCTGCCGCAAAAGCTGAAAAAGTTCGAGCGTTTCCACGGCCGCATCCTGGCTTTCGTGCCCGCCTTGCCGGTTACCGTGGAAGATGCGCGGCGGCTGGCGGCGGTTTATGCGCCCGGCGTGCAATGCAGCGACGACCTGCTGCAGCATCTGGTGCGGGAAGCGCACGGCTCGGTTCGCCGGGTTTGCGTCAATCTGGACCAGGCGCGCGAGGAAGCAGCCGCGATGGGCGTCAATGCGATCGATCATGCGTGGAGTCAAAAACAGGGCGTCAAGTTCTACACCGGCGAAGCGCCGAGGCGGAGAGTGTGATGCAGGTGAAAATTCGAAGAAAAATGCACGCTGCAGGACTTCATATTGATGCCGGTCTTTTAAACGGCAAGATGACTGCGCGCCTTGTTATTGCTAATTCTGACGCCGGTGGGAAAGTCGTTACGGAGCTTTTTTTGAATCTAAGGGAAACGATCGCCGTGAAAGATGCTTTGGAAAAGGCTATTGGGGATTTTGTTGATATGGCCGTCAAGGAGGGGGATTAACGTGGCGTTGATTAAGACATTTAAGGACCACGCGATCGACGAACTCGGCTATCTCTCGATCAGCGAGGAGCATATTGACGGCGCGCATTTTTACGGCGTCAAGATGATGGATGCCGGCACGCACGAAGTGCTGGCGGTTTACGCGCTGGGCCGGAACGAGGCGCGCGGCCTGATCACGATGCTGACCGCATTGCTGGCGACGGAGGTGCCGCCGCATGTCCATTAATAATAGAAAACCAGTGCACCTGGAATACGCCGGCGGCAAAAGCCCGCGGCAGCAAATTTGGGAGAAAATTCGGAGTTACCAAGGCAAGACCTTTACCCGGCTCTACCTGATCGGCGATTTGCCGGGCACGATCGCCAAGGACACGACCAAGACCTACGTAAAATCGCTGGTCGCGGCCGGTTATCTGGAGGTTAGAGAGGGGCCGCTTTACCGGCTGGCCAAGGACAACGGCGTCGAAGCGCCGCGCATTCGGGTTGACGGTTCGCCCGTCACCCAGGGCCGAGCCCAGGAGAATTTATGGCGCACGCTGCGTACCCTGGCCCATCCGGTCACCTATCTGGAGCTGGCGGCGATGGCGACTACCGACGAGCATCCGGTTGCGCCATCCTTCGCCCGCGATTACCTGGGCAACCTGGACAAGGCCGGCTATCTGCTGCAACGCGAGGGCAAGAAATATCAGCTAAAACCGGCGATGAACACCGGCCCAAGGCCGCCGATGGTGCAGCGGATCAGCCAGATTTACGACCCGAACCTCGGCAAGGTGGTGTGGAGCAAGGGAGGCGACGATGAGTGATCCGCGCCTGGTACAACTGCAACGCGCCGTCGCCGAAAGCTCGGTTACGGCGGTCGCCAGCAAGCTCGGCATTCCGCGCTGCACGGTCAGCCTGGTCAACGGCGAGAAGTATCCGGCCAACCCGGAGAACATCCTGCGCCGCTTCGACGAGGTGTGGAACGGCATCGACTGCCCGCATTTGGCGCGGCAATTGACCCGCGCCGAATGCGACGCCTTCAGCGACCGGCCCCGGCCCAATCAACCGCTCGGCCTGCAACACTGGCGCGCCTGCCAGGCTTGCCGGCACAACCCAAAACGTGAGGAAAGACCATGACAGCGATACAACACCGACCCGCGATGCGCGACACCATCGACAACGCGCTCAAGCATCTGGAAACACTGGAAGCCGCCGGCTTCCAGGTGATCGGCTATCACGTCTGCGGCCCGCAGCCCACGTTTACGGTGATGCCGATTGCCGAAGTCAAGCAACCCCTGGATTACGCGGAGGACAACCATGAAGACCAATAAATGCAAGCACCCCGAAATCACGCTGGTGCGCCGCAAGGCCAAACAGGCCGCCGACGCACTGCTCGATCTCGCCGGTTTGGGCGTGGAAGTGCTCAGCGTGCGCTTCGACAAGACGGAGCCGGTGATCGAGGTCAGCTACTGCCGGGGCTGCGATCAGATCCACCATTCCGGCACCGGCCGCGGCCGCAGCAATGACGGCACGGTGTACGTCAAGCGTGTCGCCCACATGCGCGGCTGCGTGGTCGAGTGGAACGTGGAGGCGATGGCATGAGGCGCCATAACCCGTTGCCGTTGGCGATCGCGGCGAGCCTGGTGTGCTGGCTGCTGATATTTCTGCTGCTGGCCAGCGTGCCGGCGGTCAGCCTGTTAATCGATTTACTGTTAGAGATGGAGGAATGATGGCGAAGGCCACACGATTGAAACAACCGGCCCAACAGGCCGCCTACGTGCCGCAAAACCGCGATGAATGCGCCGAGATGATCAACAAGATCGGCTATATCAGCCGCGAGATCGAGGGCATCAACATGGCGATGAACGACGAAATCGCCAAGATCACCGACGCTTACACCGGCAAGGCGACCGCGCAGGAGCTGATCCTGAAACAACTGCGCGAAGGCGTGCAGGCCTTTTGCGAGGCCAACCGCGGCGCCCTGACGCACGGCGGCAAGAGCAAAAGCGCCGATTTTGTGACCGGCACGGTGCAATGGCGGCAGCGTCCGCCCTCGGTGCGGATCAACGGCGCCGACTCGGTGCTCGAAACACTGGCCCGGCTGGGGCTGAAGCGCTTCATCCGCAGTAAAGAGGAAATCAACAAGGAGGCCATTTTGAACGAACCTGCCGCCGTGGCCGGCGTCGCGGGCATTTCCATCAAGACCGGCGTGGAAGATTTCGTGATCACGCCGTTTGAAAACAATTTGTGAGATAACCATGACCAAAAAAGACCTAATTCAAAAACTGCATGAAGCCGGCGAAGGCGAAACCAAGGCGGCGATCGAGCGCATCCTGATCCATCTGGCGCGGATCGTCGCGGCCGAGCTTGTCAACGCGGGCGAAATCACCTTGCCCGGCATCGGCAGGCTGCACGTCGACGAGGTCGCCGCCCGCAAGGGCCGCAACCCGCAAACCGGCGCGGAAATCGACATCCCGGCCAAAAAGCGCGTCAAGTTTAAAGCCACCAAGGAGCTGGCCGACCATGTCAACGTCTGACGAAAAAGCCACGCCGGAAAAACTGCGTGCCAGCGCCAAGCGGATTAGAGAAGGCGCGCAATACGCAGACCGCAACGAGGTTCGCGAACGTGAGCTGAGTTTGGCGCGCGAGATCGAATCCAGGGCGGACGAGCTCGAAGCCCAGCAGGCGGCGCAAGCCGAGTAAACCCCAACGGACACGGACGTCCACCTTTGCGGAGAAACCATGCAAACCAATGAAAACAAAGGCGAGATGACGCTGGCCGCGCTGGCCTCGCATCTCGGCATCGAGCCATCGCACATCAAACGCACCGTCAACGCCTGGCGCCAGCGGCGGCCGGACCTGCCGTTTCCGGAGCCGGTGCGCCGGTTTCAGCGTTTCGACACATACGACAGGGACGAACTGATGGCCTGGGTCGACGAGGTCGCGCCGAGCAAGCATCGCTATTTCAACGCGATGGCTCAGCGCTTCATTCGCGGCGAGTTCGACCGGACGGCATTGCAGCAGGAATACCAAATGAAGAGAATCCGCGCCAAACACGGGTTGAGACTGCGCCATGCCGCCTAAATCCGACCGCTTCAAAACCGCCGAACTGGCGAAGATCCACATCGCCAAGAAGGAGCTGGGCATGGATGACGGCACCTACCGCGCCATGCTCAAGCAGGTCGCCGGCGTCGACTCCAGCAAGGATCTATCCGCCCAGGGCCGCGCCCTGGTGCTGGAGCATTTGAAAAAGGCCGGATTCCAGGGCAAGCATCCCGGCAAGCCGAACAACCTGCCGTCCAGTTCGCCGCGCTCGGCCAAACTGGGCAAGATCGAGGCGCTGCTGGCCGATGGCAAATTGCCTTGGGCTTATGCGGTGGCGATCGCCAAGCGCATGTACGACAAGGAGCGGCTGGAGTTTTGCGGCGACGACGAGCTGACCGGCATTATCACTGCCTTGGTGAAAGATCAGAATAAACGAAAACTGGAGCACTAATGAAACGCGAGTATGACGTGTACTATCGTTTGCATAAGCAACATTCTCAATATCTTGGGACAATCAAATCAGCAAATGCATGGTACGCATTCAAAAAGGCTCGTCAAATGTTTTCCGAAGAATGGGGCCATAGCGAGTTAGAAGAGTTTTATGTCACAACTGGAAAAGTTCCGAACGTCGAACTTAAGGGCTTAAGGATTGGCAATCACGGAGGCGCTAAATGAGCAAGAAGCGCTTCATTCAGGCGGTCGTGATCCGCTCATTGCCCGCCCACGGAAAACTGACAGAAGCCGTGCACTATGCGGAAAACCTGTGGGAAGGCCTGACCCAGCTAGGCTACGGCGCCGACAAAGGCGAACCGCGCGACAGCCGCGACTTTTATGCCGACCTGAACGAGCGGCAACGGCGCCTGTTCGTGCAGTTCTGGCGCGCCTTCGATTACAAAAAGGACCGCAACGGCGCGGCGATGCGCTGGGGCCAGTTGGGCAACATGAGCGACGCGCAGGCGAAACTAATCATCGACGCGGCGCGCAAGGAAGCGCAGAAACAACTGCCGCCCGGTCAGGCGCGCAAGATGGCGCAGGGCTGGCTGTTCGAAAAGCGCTGGCTCGATTACGCGCCGGAGCCGGCCGCCGAGCAACGCCGGCAAAATCATGCGGTGCAAAGCCTGGCCGCAGAGCTTGAGCATGTTAAACGCCTGTACGAGCTGAAGCCGAACGAGGCATTGTTAACGCAAATCGAAAAGCTCGAAGCGGCGATCGCCGAGGCTGCTGCTCGTGGCTAAGTTCGATCACGTCGACCCGGGCCTTTTGCCCAGCCGCATCGCCGACCTGGTCGATGTGGTCGGGCCGAAGGCCGCCTTGACGATCGTCGAACTGCGCGGCGGCGCGCGCCTGTACGTGCCGAGCAAAGCCACGGCCGAGCATTGGCTGGCCGAGCACATCGGCATCGAGGCATTGCAACAGCTGAGCAAGATTTACGGCGGCGAATGGATGGAGGTAGACCGCTGCGCGGCCCTGCTCCGCGCCGCTTTTGAAGCGAAGGTGGTCGCGGAATTCGACCGCGGCGCCAGCAATTGCGAGCTGGCCCTGCGCTACGGCTACACCGAGCGCGGCATCAGGAAATTGCGCCGGCGCGTGGAAGAGCGCGAGCCGTCGCCGAATTTGGATTTGTTTGAAGAATTATGAAAATCGGCATTCTGATCAGGCCGGGCAGTTGCTGGATCGGCGCGCACTGGTCGGCGTATAACCGGCGCCTGTGCATCAACCTGCTGCCCTGCGTGACGATTTGGATCGTAATACCCGGAGGCAAAACCCCGTGAATGCGCATGTAATCGATTATTACTGGGCGTGGTGCCATTATTTCGCCGGCCAGGGCGATTATTACCGGCAGTGGCTGTATTACACCAGGGCAAAACGGGAAGAAAGTTCGGAGTGGAAAGCGCGGTAAACCGCGCGATTTTAGTTATTTATGCCTTGTATCATTGACAAGCAGGGAATGTTGCACGTTAAATCATTGGCTTTTTAGCTGTGGAGATGCAAATGAAAAGAATCCTGTTGATGATATTAGGCGTTGCGTTATTTTCGGCGGCGGCGCCGGCTTCTTATTCAGCTGAAATCCAAGAGAAAGACCTCTTCTTGCTGTTTGGGAAAGCAAAGCAATATCGGAAGGATGTCGCGCATATGCTGAATGAACTTGCACTGCATTATCCGGCATGTCAGAAACGGATAGCCCCCAATACAGCCGGAATGTCGAAGGATAAAAGCAAGCCAGGCAATCCGTCGTTTTTCGTGCATTGCGGAGATGAGAATGTTCCTGAAGTCGTTCGATTTGATTTGGCCGACATTCGCGCAAATAAAATACCGGCAACAAAGATCGCCATCGATAGGAGCGCAGCGATCAAAATATGCATTAACGAAGCAAGGAGCAAAGCGACAATCCCATCATCCGTCGATTGGTCAGGGTTATCTGGCGTAAATTTTGATCCAAAGCTAAACGGAAACGCAGTTATGGGAATTGACTTTACCGCCGAAAACGCCATTGGCGGCGAGCAAAAATTTAAAATCTTTTGCTTTTTTGACGGGCAGGAACTTACCGAAGCGACTATCAAATCCGCCGATTGACAATAACGTTAGAACCCAGTCTAATCGGAGTTTTTACTTTGGAGGTGTATGATGGGGTTGCGTTTTAGAAATAGCATAAGATTAGCAAAGGGTGTCCGTCTGAATCTTGGCAAAAAGAGCGCCAGTTTATCGGTCGGCGTGCCGGGAGCAACATTGAATGTCGGCAAAAAAGGCACAAAAGCCACTGTCGGCTTGCCTGGTACCGGAGTTTCGTACACGACGGACGTAGGGAAAAATAGCAGGGGGGGGCGTCGAAGCAACTCGCCGAAGCCAACTGTATTTGAAACCGTGTTTAGTTATATTTTTACCGCCTGTGTGTTTTATGGATTGTATTACTGGTTGTTTAAATAAGAGCGCTTTACGCAGTTATGCTAATCGCGACGGATAAAGACCGGAAAGAATTTTAAGACAATTTGACAATGTAAAACCGAGAGGCTAGGCTATACGTGCGCCGCAAAATCGGCGCACGGGATTGGCGTCTCGGAAAACTTCCCGCACAGGGCCGCGTAAGCGGTTTTTTTGTGCGCTCGCTCCAGTTTACGATTTTGTCGAGGCTGGACGGGCCTCTCGCAAGAGGGGGCCGGTACGGAAGTTCCGGTACGCCAACCCGTTCAGTCTCGGCACCCATGATTGGCGTCATGCTGCCGAGTTATAACTAACTTCCGGAGCTAAACATGAACGCTTTACAATCCTTTCATTTCCATACCCATCAACTGAACGTTATTATCGATGATCGCGGTGAGCCGTGGTTTATCGCCAAACACGTCGCGGAAATCCTCGAATACAGCGATGCGTTTAAGATGACGTCGAAACTCGCAGAGGATGAAGTTCAAAACCGCCAAATTGGCGGTTTTGGAAATCGCGGTGTTAATCTGATCAACGAATCCGGCTTGTACTCGGCGATCCTGACCAGTAAAAAGCCCGCCGCCCAGGCATTCAAGAAATGGGTAACCTCCGAAGTGTTGCCGGCAATCCGCAAAACAGGCAGCTACGGGTTAACCGATCAGCAGATCGATATGATTGCGCAGCGGGTTCGGCAGGCATTGCTGCCGGCGCTGTCCGCGCCGGTCAAGCGAGGTTTTTACACGCAGGAAGAAGACGCCGTGATCCGTGAAAAGCGGGCGCTCGGCTGGGGCGCCCGCCGTATCAGCCGCGTATTGAATCGCAGCCTGGACAGCGTGGCGCACCGCATCCGCCGCTTGGGGGTGTAAGATGAGCCGCCTGGAAACCCTCGACCGCATCGACACCGTCGCCACCTGCCTGGAAGCGGTCAGCGACCTGATGAATCCGGAACCCGATCTGCACGCGGTCAACCGCGACAAACTGGCGATCCTGCTGAGCTTTTTGACCGACGAGTTGCGCGCGGCCAGCGCCGAGCTGGCCGGGTCTCGGCACGGCAACAGTGGCCACGCGGTTTTGCATACCGTATAATCCCGTCGTAATGTAACCCACCTAAAGCCCCCCGGAACCACGCCCGGCGGGGCTTTTTTATTGCCCGCCGTTATCCTATCGCTCAAATCCACTGAGCGATAGCCATGCCAAAAACGCCTACCACCATCGGCCAGTCCGGCCTCGACATCATCAAGCTGTACGAATCGTGCCGGCTCAAGCCTTACCTGTGCCCGGCCAACCGGCTGACCATCGGCTGGGGCCACCTGTTGGTGCCCAAATGGGACGCCGCCCTGTTCGGCCTGGAAGCCCAAAACCTCAAGCGCATCATCGGCGAATGCGAAAGCGCCCGCCGCGTCACGCGCGAGGCCGGCAGGCTGTTCATCTATCAGGAAGTCGCCGACAAGTTGCTGGAACAGGATGTTAAACAGGTCGCGCTGTTCGTGCATTCGGTCAGCCGCGTGCCGCTCAATCAAAACCAGTTCGATGCGTTGTGTTCGTTCGTATTCAACGTCGGACAGAACAAATTCGTCGATTCCACTCTGCGCAAAAAGCTGAACGCCGGCGACTACGAAGGCGCCGCCAACGAGTTTCCGCGCTGGAAATACGGCACGGTCAACGGCGAAAAAGCCGTGCTGCCGGGCCTGGTCGCCCGCCGGGACACCGAGCAGGCATTGTTCAACCTGAAGGAACCATCATGAAACGCAATATCATTTTCTCCATTTTTCTCGGCGTCATCGCCGTTCTACTGCTGTCGATCTGCGTGTCGGCGCGGGCCGAGCCGGCGTTCAACGCGCTCGACCCCGGCGATCCGCAGTATGCCGAATATCAGTCCAATCTGTGCGACGGCACGCTGGAAGTCTACAACAAGCTATACGCGGAGCAATACTGGCTCGATCACCTCGATCCGAAAATGGCCGCGAAATCGCCGGCGCAGCGCGAGGATTGGGTCGTCAATTACGCGATCACCGCCAGCCTGCGCGATACCTGGCGCGAACGCTACCAGGCCAACTGCGGCAACCATGATCCTGCCGATCCCGACGAGGACGCGACATGAGCGGCTGGAAGACCAAGGCGGCCGCGTTTCTGTCGATTCTCTACGGCCTGGCCGGCTGGGCCTTCGGCCTGCACGGGCCGGACGAGGCGATGAGCTACGTGATTGCCGGCATGAGCCTGATCGGGGTCGGCCATAAAATCGAAAAAGTTGGAGGCGCGCTTGAAAAAGCCAAAACCGACGAACTGCTGGATCTGGTTCAGCGCAATATGCGCCCTGTGGATGCTGACGGCCTGCGGCCCGACGCTGAAGATCGAGGGCGCGGCAGTTAAACCGGCCGCCTGCGTGCAAATCCCCGCGCCGGCGCTTTTACCGACCGACATCAAGCTGGAAATTAAGCGCGGCGAGCTGCTGATCTGCGATCCGGGATGCGAGCAGCTGCTGCGCGGCTATACGGGGACGCGCGAGGCGGTTCTTCAGGCATGGCCGCCAAAATAAGGGCATGGTCAGCCGTGGCGCTGTTTTTGACACTGTTAACCGGCTGCGCGAGTCCCTGCCGGTTGACAGTGAGCTACCAGGGCGATTTGCATAAACCGATTGAGATGTACGCGTTTCAACCTGGCGTGGCGTGTATTTATTGACAACAGACTTTCTGCCGGATGCGCGGCGCTTATCCGGCCTACTTTAAACATCGAGCGAACATGAATATTTATTTGAAAGCCCACATCACCGGCATTACAGCCGCTGATCTCGACAACGCCGACGCTATCGAGCGATGCATCGATAATGCCGTCGACGATCTGGCCGACGAACTGCATCAGCAACTCTACGACCTCAAGCTAGACCGCCTGGTGCGTTTCTGCCAAACCGGGAGCTTCGAATGAACATTAAAGCCGCCGCAATCAACAGTTTCGCCCAGTTCATGCTGGGCGGCGAAACCTTCAAGAAAATCCGCCACACCGTCACCGCGCTGAACGCCCGCAACCTGAGCGGCGAACAGAAACGCCAGATCGCGCTGGAAGACATCCAGGCGATCGCCGGCGACCTGGCCGGCTGGGCGATCAATCTCGGCATCGAGCTGGCCGTGGCGTATTTGAAGAGCCTGGCGAAATAAACCTAAGGGGCGGTAATGGACTATTCAGCGGCCAAATTCTGGTTCGACGTGGTGCAAACGGTCTTGATCGCGGTGATCGGGCTGCAAAACTGGTTTGGTAAACGGCATGCGGCGACCGAGGCGGACATCAAGGCCTTGCGCTACGACATCGACGGCAAGCTGAACGCCCAGGCCGAACGCCTGACCCGCGTCGAGCAGGACTTGGAGCATGTGCCGGATAAGGCCGACTTTATCCGCGTGCACGAGCGCCTCGACAAGATGACCGGCGATTTGTCCGGGCTGAAAGGCGAGTTTCATGCCGGCAACGAGCTGTTGAAAACCATTCACCGCTACCTGATGGACCATAAATGAGCGATTTCAATCAATTCGAAACCCAACGCCGGCGCCTGGCCATCCTGGCCGTGCTGAGCTTTTCCGGCGGCTACCGCATGCCGCTGCGCTCGATCCGCGACCAAGTCGAGCAGATCGGCTATGCCGCGTCCCCGGACCGCATCGCCACCGATTGCGCCTGGCTGGCTGAGCAGGATCAACTGGCCGTTAACAACGGCATCGCGATCCTGAACGAGCACGGACGCTCGACCGTGAATGGCTGGAGCGCCACGCCGGGGATTTCGCGGCCGACGCCGGGCGAGATCGACGACATGAAACACGCGATCGTGCAGGCCGGCATTGCCGCCGCGCAAGCCGCGCTGAGGGGAGAATGATGATGATCAGTCAATTCGTAGGCCGGATAAGCGCAGCGCATCCGGCGAACAGGGACATGCCGGATGCGCTATCGCTTATCCGGCCTACGCCGTGGATGTGAGCAATGGCGCATGACGACAACATCAAGCGCAAGGTCCGCGCCGCCTACATTTACGACTGCGTCGAGCTGACCACGGCCGCCGAAGTCAACCAGGTGCCGCTGCCGACTGCGCGGCGCTGGAAGCTGGACGCGAAAAAGGCCGGCGACGATTGGGACAAGGCGCGCGGCGCGCAATTGCTGGCCGGCGGCGCCGTCGACGACGTGGTGCGGCAGACCTTAACCATGATGATCCGCAATGTGCAGGCGACGATGAGCCAGATCGAGCAGGACGGCGAAATGACGCCGGACAAAAAGGTCGCCTTGCTGGCCACCGCGTCCGACGCGTTCAGCAAAAACGCCGCTGCCCTGCGTAGATTCGCTCCGGAAACCGACGCGCTGGCGATTCGCCTGGACGTGTTGAAGAAGTTGGCCGAGTTCATTCATTCACGTTTTCCGCAGCATAAGGAAGCGTTTGCGGAGATTTTGCAGCCGTTCGGGGAGGTATTAGCCGATGGATGATTTAAAGAAAATCGCCGCCAAAATCGCGAAATGTTTAGCACTGGCCACATCCGACAACCCGGCGGAAGCCGAGGCCGCGAAGCGCCAGGCCGACGCCTTGATGCGGAAATACAGCCTGACATCTACGGACGTGCTGGCTGCGCGGGCAGGACAATACAGCGCTAAAACCGGCGGCAAATATAAACCGCCGGTCTATGTGTGCCGGCTGGCTGGCATCATCGCCAACGCATTTGGCTGTGAAGCGTTATCTGGATCTGGCTGCGGCTGGGTGCAAAGCGAGATGATATTTATCGGCCTGGGCATCAAGCCGGAGCTGGCGGGATATACATTTGACGTGCTGCGCCGGCAGCTCATCAAAGATCGGGCGGCTTATCAAGCGACACTGAAACGCTATAAGCGCGAAAACAAAACCCGTATGGCCGATTTATTTTGCCAAGCCTGGCTTCATAAAATCCATGCGCAGGTGCAAGCGTTTGCCGGCAATGAACAAGACAAAGCCGCGATCGAGGCTTACAAGGTGAAGCACTTCGACAACGTAACGCAAGATAAAAGGGAAGCGGCAAAAGTGCGCAGCACAAACGATTTTGACGCTATTGCCAAGGGGATAAATGCGGCCAGCGATGTTTCGATTCATCAGCCCGTTCAGAAAGCTAAAAATCATCTGATCGGTCATGGCTAAAACCTCCACCAAAGAATTCCTCAAAGGCATCGGCCAGCTCGCCGACTCGTTCCGCCAGCGGATCGAGTCGGAGGTGGACGGCTTTGCCGCCGATCCGCAGGCCAGCGCCGAGCGCAAAAAGCGCGCCCAGGGCGATTTCGAGTTCTTCTGCAAAACGTACTTTCCGCACTATGTAAAGAAGTCGAATTCGGTTCTGCACGATTATCTATACCAGCGCCTGCCGGAAATCGCCGACTCGAAAGAAGCCGAAACCGACGCGATCGCCGCACCTCGCGGCGAGGCCAAATCGACCATCACCAGCCAGTTGTTCGTGCTCTGGTGCGTCATCACCGGCCGCAAGAAATACCCGATGATCGGCATGGATGCGTTCGACCAGGCCGCCATTATGCTGGAAGCGATCAAGGCCGAGCTGGAGTTTAACCCGCGTTTGTCGCTGGATTTTCCCGAAGCGATGGGCCGCGGCCGCGTGTGGCAAACCGGCGTGATCGTGACCGCCAACAACGCCAAGATCGAGGCGGTCGGCAGCGGCAAGCGCATCCGGGGCCGCCGGCACGGGCCTTACCGGCCGGATCTGTTCATCGGCGACGATCTGGAAAACGACGAAAACGTCAACACGCCGGATCAGCGCGACAAGCTGCAAAGCTGGCTGACCAAGGCGGTGCTGAAACTCGGCGGCGCGGGCGAAAAGTTCGACGTGATCGTGATCGGCACCATCCTGCATTACGACTCGGTGTTAAACCGGCTGTTAAAAAACACGCTGTGGAAGTCGCGCAAGTTCAAGGCGGTGATCCAGTGGCCCGACAACATGGACCTGTGGGACCGCTGGGAAGAGCTGCTGCTGAACGTCAGCGAAGAGGCCGCCGGCGCGTTTTACCGGGACAACGAAGCGGCGATGAACGCCGGAGCGATCGTATCCTGGCCGGCCGGGCGCCCGCTGGTCGCCTTGATGAAGCTGCGCGCCCGCGACGGCCACGCCGCGTTCGATTCCGAATTGCAGAACGATCCGCTCAGCGACGACGACGCGCCGTTCGCGGCCTGCATCAATTTCTGGGTCAACCGGCTGGCGGACTGGGTGTTTTACGGCGCCTGCGATCCGTCGCTCGGCAAGAAAGGCGTTAGCCGCGACCCGTCCGCCTTGCTGGTCGGCGGCTTCAACCGCAATACCGGCATTCTGGACGTGATCGAGGCGGCAATCAAAAAGCGCCTGCCGGACAAGATCATCGAGGACGTGATCGCCTTGCAGCGCGAATACCGCTGCCAGGTGTGGGCGATCGAAACCGTGCAGTTTCAGGAGTTTCTGAAAACCGAGCTGGTCAAGCGTTCCGCCGCGCGCGGCATTCCGGTGCCGGCGCGGGCGGTGGTGCCGCATGCGGACAAGTTGCTACGCATCGAATCGCTACAGCCGCACATGGTTAACGGCCTGATCCGCCTGCACCCGAGCCAGCACACGCTGATCGAGCAGCTGCGGCACTTTCCGAAAGCCGATCATGACGACGGGCCGGATGCGCTGCATATGTTGTGGATGCTGTGCGTGTCCGGCTTGAATAAAACCTATCAAGGACTCAAACTTAAATGGCTATAGACCGTACCTCCGATCAATTCCTGCTCGACGCCTACAGCGGCCAGGGCGGCTTTGCGACCGGCGCGTATCTGGTCGCGCATCCGCGCGAAGACCTGACCGCTGGCGGCAAGTTCGACCGCCGCAAAGAACTGGCGGTGTACCCGAACTTTTCCCGCAAGATCGTCGACGTGTTCACGGGCTTCCTTTGGAAACAAACGCCCAACCGCGAAAGCGACGATCTCTACACGCAATTTCAGAACGACGCCAACGGCGCGGGCGGCAAGCTCGACAAGCTGCTGTTCACTTATCAGCGCCTGGCGATGATTCTTGGCTCGGTGTACATCATCGTCGACAAACCGAAAATCCAGGGCCAAACCCGCGCCGATCAGGCCCTGCCGTATCTGGCGCTGCGCTTGCCGGGGCAACTGGTCGCTGAAACCAAAGACGCCGCCGGCCGCTGGCTGTCGGTCACATTTTCGGAAACGATGGACGGCGAAACCGTTTACCGGACGTTTACGACTACCGGCTGGAAGCTAAGCAAAAAGACTGACGGCACGGATGTGATCGACCATGGCGAATACAGCCTGGGCCGCGTGCCGGTCGTGCGGCTGCATATCGCCGAACCGCTGGACCCGTCATCCAGCCGCAGCCAAAGCTGGTTTTACGACCTGGCCGGGCTGAACTGGGATCTATACAACACGCGCTCGGAGCTGCGCGAGCTGTTCCGCGCGCAGACCTTCGCGATTCTGGCGCTGCCGGTGGCGGACGAGTCGGAGCGCGAGCGGCTGAAGGATTTGACCATCAGCACCGAAAACGCGCTGACCTACAACCCGACCGGCGGCGGCGATCCGAAATTCATCGCGCCGCCGGCCGATCCGGTCGAGCTGTACATGAAGCAGATTGCGGACACGGTGACCGACATTTACCGCGTCGCCAATCTCGAATTTGTCGGCGGCGTGCAGCAATCGGGCGTAGCGCTGGCGTTCCACTTCCAGGAAGCGAATAGCTCTCTGGGCGGCATGTCGGGGCAATGCGAAGCGGCCGAGATCGAAATCGCGCAACTGGTCTATTTGTGGCAGGACCACGAGTTTAGCGGCAATATCGCCTATCCAACCGAGTTCAACATCACCGATCTGCAACAGGCGATCGGCGTTGCGATGGATGCTGTCAGTCTGGGGCTGGGCGCCGAATTCGACAAGGCGATCAAAAAACGCCTGGCGCGGCAAATCCTCGCCAACGATACGGCGCCGAGCACGATGCAGGCGATCGACGACGAGATCAATGCGCAAGGCGACACCTACGGGGACCGGCTGCGACAGCAGGCGGGCGTATGAGCGTAGTCAAGTTTCCCGCGTCGACAAACTTATCCCCTGAACAGGCGATCGATTCCGCTAAACAGGACGCCGACAACCTTAAACAGGTTTTGATTATCGGCTTCGATGACGATGAACGGCTCTATGTGCGTTCATCGAAAATGGTCAATGCCAAGGCGCTGTGGCTATTGAAAGTTGCCGAACTGGAGCTGCTGGGCTTTGGCAACTGATTACACCGAACTCTATCGCCGCCTGGCGCAGGAAATCCTCAAACACGACGGCAAGATAACCGACGACGCTCGCGCCTTTGTCGCACGGCTCACCGCAAAACTCCAGGCCGAAGGCTGGCAGCTCGGCCCCGAGGCCGAAGCGGCGCTGGCCGACTACCTGGCCGGCGCGCAAACTGCGATCCGCTCCGCCATCACCGGCGCCCTGACCACGGCCGCCGGGGCGGGCCTGGCGATGAAAAGCGCCCGGGTCGCCAAACTGGCCGAGCAGGCATTCAGCGAGCAATGGCCGGACGGGCTGACCCTTTCCAAGCGCCTGTGGAGCTGGGACAGGGAAACCCGCACCGGCCTGACTCAAGTCCTGCGCGATGCGATCCGCCAGGGCCAGAGCGCGAACCGCACGATCTACGCCATACAGCGCCGGATCGAGCGCGCCGCCGGCGGCGATAAGTTCAAGATCGTCGAGCAATACCGCGACGACTGGGCGACCGAATTGTGGCAATCCGCGCAGACGATCATCCACGACCCGAAGGCCAAGGCGCAATGGGCGTCCACGGTAAAAGACATCAAGCGCCATATCGACCAGCTAGCCGAAACCGGCACGCGCTCGGCGGCCGAGCGGCTGTTCAGTCAAATGCTGGAAGCGGTTAAACAAGGCAACGGCGATCTGGCGGCCCGGTCCGTGCATTGGTGGATCTACGACAAGCAGCTCTTTCATTTGAAGCGCATCGCCCGCACCGAAATGGCGACCGCCGCGCACCGGGCGGTGATCGACGGCACCCAGGACGACGAGACCGTGATCGGCTACCAGTAGTGGCGGCTGTCCTCATCGCACCCGCGCCTGGACATCTGCGATTATTACGCGAATATCGAAATGGGCCTGGGCCGTGGCGTATGGACCAAAGATAGCGTGCCGCGCCACAAGGCGCATCCGCATTGCATGTGTCTTTTGATTCCGCGCGTGACGCGGATCAAGCATGTCGGTTCGCAGGATTATGCCGAGTTTGTCAAAGGCGTGACGCCGGAGCGGCGCGAGCAGTTGTTGCCGAAGTGGGCGCAGGCCGCGCTTAAAAAAGGCGCGCCGCTGGATCAGATGATCCGGGCGGACGGGTTCGGGTTGATTTCGAAAAAGGACGCGGTAGCGTTGCAGCTGATAGACGAATCCTCGTTAAAGTGACGGACGAATCTAAGCCGCTCTAAGGCGCAAAAGCACCCAGGAGCGCACCCGATGTATCGCTTAAGGTTGTTACCCCCTGTTAACCCCCCGTTAAATTGCGTTTAATCGCCGCTTCGGATTATTTGCCCTGGTCTGATTTTCCGTTTATGATGTTTTTTGCCGGTTTCGCCCCCTAGCGCATCTCCCTGGAACCGGTTCCGCCTGATTCTTTTTATCCCCGCCTCGTATCCTGTGCCGGTACTTTCATTTACCCGGCAATATTCAGGAGCCCTCGATGGCAGATCCAAACGAGAACCCAACCCCACCGGCCAACCCTGCGCCGGCAAATCCCGCGCCCGCCGTCGACGTGCAGGCCGAAGTTCAAAAAGCTCTGGCCGCCGAACGCGCAGAATTCAAGAAGCAACTGAAGGAAGCGACCGGCCACGAAAGTTTCGAGGCGTTGCAGGAATCCAGGCTGAAAGAGCAAGGCAAGCTGCAGGAGCTGGCCGACGCCAAGGCCCTGGAAGCGCAAACCTTCAAGGGCAAATTCGAACAAACCCAGATCAAAGCGGCTTTGCTGTCGGCATCCACCGATGCGCTGGACCCGGCGACGGTTAGCGATTTGCTGGCCGGCAAGGCGGCCTGCGATGATAACGGCAATGTCACGATCGACGGCAAGCCGGTCGCCGAGGCGGTGGCGCAATTGCTCAAGGACAAACCATTCCTGGCCAAACCGCAAGGCGGCTCCGGCTCCGGCAGTCCGCAGCAAACGCAGACGCCCATCAAGACTGAAGAGGCTGCGCCGATTTCCCCTCAACAACGGCTGATCGCCGCCAGAAAAGCAGGTAAATAATCATGGCATTGACACTTATTGAAGCGGCCAAGCTGGAAACCGGCAACGAAGTCCGCCGCGCGATTATCGAGATGTACGCGGGTTCGTCCGACATTCTGATGAATCTGCCGTTCGACGACATCATCGGCAACGCGCTGAAATACAACCGCGAGGAAGCGCTGCCAGGCGTGGGATTTCGCGGCGTGAATGAATCTTACACGCCATCGACCGGCGTGCTGAATCCGCAAACCGAGAATCTGGTGATCGCCGGCGGCGAGCTGGACGTGGATACCTTCATCGTGCAAACGATGGGCATGGATCAGCGTTCGGTGCAGGAAGCGATGAAGGTGCGCGCGTTGGCACTGGCCTGGACACGCAAATTCATCAAGGGCGACCAGCTCAGCGACCCGCGCGAATTCGACGGCCTGCAAACCCGGATTACCGGCAATCAGAAGATCGCCGCCGGCGCGACCGCGAACGGCACGGCGTTGAGCCTGGCGAAACTGGATGAAGCGATCGACCAGACGCTGAATCCGACCCATTTGCTGATGAGCAAGGCGATGCGCCGCCGTTTGACGGCCGCCGCGCGCAATTCCAGCATCGGCGGTTATATCACTTACGACCGCGATGCATTCGGCCGCCAGATCACCAAGTACAACGATCTGCCGATTTTGATCGTCGACCAGGACAATGAAGGCAGCGCGATTCTACCGTTTACCGAAGCGGCGACCTCGGGCACCGCGACCGCGACCTCGATCTACGTGTTGAGCCTCGGCTCCGGTTCGTTGTTCGGCATTCAGAACGGCGGCATCCAGGTCGACGACATGGGCAAGCTGCAAGCCGAGCCGAAGTACCGAACCCGCGTGGAATGGTTCAACGGCCTGTGCATCATGAACGGCCGTGCCGCGACCCGCCTGTGGTCGATCGCCGACGCCGCCGTTACCGCTTAATCGGGAGAACGCAATGGGACAACATTCGAATTTTATCTATGACAACGGGCTGTTGTTGAAAGCCGCCGGCCTGCTGGCCGCTTCCGCGGACGGCACGATCATCGATCTGGGCGCCGGCTTCGTCAAAGGCAACGTGGTGATCGACCTCAGCGCCTGCGAAATCGCGACCGGCGACGAGATTTACACGGTTTCGCTGGAAGGCTCGAACGTGGCGGCGATGACGTCCGGTTCGGCCTGCCTGGCGAAGAAGGTTTTCGGCAACCTGGTGGTGCCGATGGACGCGGCGCTGAGCGCGGCCGGCCGCTACGTGATTCCGTTCCGCAACGAGGAAGGCGGCACACTATATAGATACGTGCGCCTTTCGACGCTGATCGCGGGTACGATCGCGACCGGCATCAACTTCAGCGCGTTTATCGCGAAAGACGACTAGGAGGCAGCGATGGCATTGGTCACGATTTATTCGCCGGAAGGCGTGAAAGAAGAGCGGGAGCCGGTCGATGCGCGCGAATGCGTTGAGCATTGCGGCTATAGCTACGAACCGCCGGCCGCCGATGATTCTAAGGAATCGACCGAAGGCGCCGGCGAAAAGTCGGCAAAGGACAAAAAGTGAGCGACGGCATCCGCCTCGAACTCGGCAATCTGCCCTCGGTGCTGGCCGCGCTGAGCGATCCGCGTTTGCTGCAACTGGCAGTGAACGCGGCGGCGGAAAGCTATACCGACGACACGCTGGACTGGATAGCGGCGGGGCGTTCGTTCACGTCGCGCACCGGCCAGTTGGAGCAGTCGATCGGCTGGCGCGGGCGTGGCAACGGTTCGGCGGAAATCTTCGCGAACGCGGAACATGCCGCCTACGTGGAACAGGGCACCGGCCCGCATGTGATCGAGCCGGGACCGGGGCGCAAGGCGCTGAAGATTCCGGTCGGCGGCGGTTATATCCTGCGCCGCTCGATCAACCATCCCGGCAACCGCCCGTTTCCGTTTTTTTTCGCGGACCGGGATAGTCGGATCGAAAACATGACCGCGCGCGCCTTGTCGGTGATCGCGGCGCACGGGGGAATCGGCAATGCCGCATAAATACGCGCAGTTGACCGATTGCACCGATCCAGCCCTGGCGGTGACGGATCTGCATATGAACGACGCCGACGCCTACGTCGATCTGTCGCTGGCCAACATGGGCATCAATGCCACGCTGGCCGCGACGATTACGCTGCCTAACCCGCATCTGAAGGCGATCGCGGTGGCCTGGGCCAACCATCTGGCGGCAGTGGCCGGCTCGATGGGCGACAACCTGGTGCTGAAAGACAAGGCCGAGAAATATAAGGACATGGCCGAACTGCTGGTTAAAAAGCTGACGCGGCCTGCGCTCGGGCTCAGCGAGCCGACCGGCGCGGGCTTCGGACAGATTAGCCTGGGGCGCGGATGAGCCTGGCGAACCTCAACGCGCTGCGCGCCTATATACAGAATGATGCGGGTTTGCAGGCGTACTGGACCGCGCATTACGGCAAGCAGCCGCGCCATTTCATCGGCTACAAGCGGCCGGTCAGCGCGAACGATTTTCCGGCGGTGTGCTACGTGCCGGTGAAGGCGGTGCGAGGTATGCAGCCGTTCGAGGACGAATCGGTCAGCCTGGTGCTGTGCATCCACGAGCCGGCTATGGCCGACGATGTATTTGACGGCATGGCGCGGCTGGCCGAGATCGAGGACAAGGTGGTTGCCTTGCTGCTGGCCACGGCCGCGCCGGTATCGGTGCGGGACGGCGCGATAACCGTCACCAATGACCTAGGCGTTCGGCACCCGTTTTACGAGACCGAATTGCAGTTTGTGCTGCGCGTGACCGGCTCGATCGGAGTCGATTTGACGGCGCTTGATGACTTCGAGACCTTCCACGCCGATTACGACGTGGACCCGCACCAGACGCAGGCCGAACATCAAAAATGGATCGCCGAGCCGCCGGTTTATACGGCGAGCCGGCCGGAATTGACTGACATAACCAATTTACCGTAGGACTAGACCATGCTCATCGGACAACCCGTTATCGTGCAACCCGTCGGCGGCCTGGCCGTCAAGAAACCCGACGGCACCGATCTTGCCGCCGGCGGGGAGGTCGTGATCGCATCGGCCTATTGGCAGCGGCGGGTGGCGGACGGCAGCGTGACCGAAGCCGGCGGAGCGCCGCCGGCGGGGCCGATCGGCATCGGAAGAATTGTGATATATGACCAATTGGTGGATAGGGCGAGTGCAACGGATTTTGGCGTCGGCTTGGCCCTGGTCTTGGCCACCAAGACTCTCTATATGTGTGATAGTTCCGCATGGACCGGATCTGTCGCCCTGGACAGCAATGGCGATCTTGTAGCGAATATCATCCCGCGCACCGATACGCTGAATAACTTGCTGGCAACGATAGGAAGCGCCGGAGAGCTAGCCTCCGCGACGGATCAACCCGCCATTGTCAAATTTAAGGGTACTACCGCAGGTGGTGCCGTGTTTACAGCTGACCAAGCAGGTTCCGGTACAATATTCCCAGTATTCGAAGACATCAACGTAGATCCGGTGACATCTTCGTGGGACCCAGTTCATCAGATTGATTTTTTATCGTTTGGCTACGTAAACAGATCGTCAGGAAATACTACAACTCTCCCAATCCGTGGGTTCACAGATGGTATTGCTACTGTTTTATCATACAATGGCCGTGATTTTTTTCGGGCTGCCGACAGGGCTGCCGACTCGCGCATGGCAACCGATGGGGGGGCGCTTGTAGCGGTGCCTACCGCCGCAGGTACTACGGGATATTACTGTGCCGCGCCGTTCGATACTTGGACCCCATTAACCGGAAACATTGCTGCCACATCAAAAGCGATGTCTCAACCGGTAATGATTACCCAAACCAAGGCTATTACCATAGAAACCACCTCAGGAACAACATGCTCAGAAATTGATTTAGCAGCCAAGACTGCCACATCTAAACCATTACCTACCGCAGGTGTTTGGACGCTGCCTGTGGCAGATCAGTACGCGTACACCTCCCCTTTAGCTATTTCGGCAATACCTAATACGGTGAATGTGGCGGTATATATAAATACTGCAGGGGTTAGTGGTTGGGTAGCGAAAAATGTGCCAGCTGCTCTCGGTGCTACTCCGTTTGTTTGTATGAGTGGCAATGTAGTATTAATAGGCACCCTAAACTCAACTGTCGCTTATGTAGCGTCTTATGACAGGGTTCAAAACACTTTGGGTAATTGGGTGGTGACGACGTTACCATCCACAATAAGTTTCAGCAGTCAGATTGCAGGCAATGATTTTAAATTGGTAATGCCAGGTGCCCCTGCTGGCACAATCGCGCAATCGGTCGATGGCATAACTTGGACAACAATACCGTTTGGTGATGCCGGTGGGGTCTTGTCAGTCATTGCTTTTTCTAATGGATTTGCTATCCAAGCGAGTGCGAACTGGTTCCTGTCCGGTGACCGAACGGTGTCGAAGAGTACTGATTTTCAAATTACTGCCGGAAAGGCAGATCAATCTTCACTTACTTCATTACCAGCATTACCTAACGCCCCATCTGGGAATAGCGGGGCAAGATATAGTTTCGTTGGACCAGCAACGAAACTTGGTATTAATTGGACGTTTAGTGATGCTGATATTGTAGGTGGTGTTCTAAATTGTCTCACATTGACTGAATTTTTGAACGTAAATACTACAGCAAACGCAACACTGAGAGTTAATCTACCACCCAACCCTTACAATGGCCAGATAGTTAATATCCGTTTTCAGGCCGCTATTACTACGCTGACAATGGGCACGCAAGGGGCACCTACTGGCCAAACTGTGATGGGGGCTGCTACATTCAATATTTCAACCGTTACAGCAAGATCAGTTAAGCGATTTATTTTCTGTGCAGACAATACGGACTGGAGCCAGTTGTAATGAAACTTATACATGGTGGAAATCGACTTGTGCGGGGTTCAAATCAATTTGAGCAGAGTGATCTCAACCCCCAAATAACGCCATTTTCCGAGGCGGGCACCTATAGTCAAGTTACGAGTGCCCATAAAAATAAGATAATCACCACAGTTACTGCGATCGCAGCAGATGCATGCTTCGCAGTAACACTACCAGAGGGAGCTTCAGTGGAGAATCAGTCCCCATCTGACGCGACCTTATCCAGTGACCATAAATTTAGGCCGAACTTTGGCACCGCAGAAAGCCGTGTAGTCAAATTCAGAGTCACAAATAAAAAAGGTCAAAAACGAGAGCATCAGTATACAGTCGGTCATGGTTACGATCTAACATTTGATCAGCTTGATAATTACGTCTCTAATATAGTTGCAGGAAAAGAGAAAAATCTAGCGTTACACGTCCAAAACGCCGTTTTAGGCATGGTCGCTGGGAAGACCTCTGCATACGATTACTGGCGCGTTCATAACCCGGACAATCTGAATGGGCTGAATACACAGTGTATGTTCACTACAACAAACGCGGATGTAAATAATTTCTCGATTACCAGAAATCCTAATTTATTCACAAATGGATTTGTCGATCTCAGTGGAATCTGTGTGTATCGCGAAGGCAACGGAACCAATAAGCCGAATGGCTACCCGCTTACTCTGATTCACCCGCGTATCGCCATGACGTGTGACCACACTGCGGCCTACATTGGGCAGAAATTCATTTATCTCGACAGAGCGGGGAATTATCAGACGCGACATGTAGTGGCGACGAAGACGCTCTACCCAGACGGAGGGGATTTCTTCCACCTGTTTGATTTGGATTTTGATGTCTCTCCTTACCTGGGCAGTCCTCGGATAACCATCATGAAAATGATGCCGGCGAATTACGAAACGTATCTGCCCGACCAAAACATGAAACAGGATTTTCCGGTTTTGATGATGGGTAATGCAGGCGCTCAAGCGCAATGCCTGAACATGTCGCCAGCGCCGGTTAGCTATCTGGGCATCCTGAACAGCGTTACGGGCCGGTGGAAGGTGATACATGGATGGAACCAATGGATTAATGGGACTCTGAATAGGCAAACCTATGAGGAGGCAATGGTAAATCCATATCATCCCCCCATCGCGACTAACCACAACTTGAGCAGCCTGTATACCTGGGGCTTCACGATCAACTTCGGGGATAGCGGGTCGCCAATTTTTGCAACAATTGATCCAGCGGGAGGAACGGACTATCAGCCTGTTTTGCTGAGCATGGCTACCGTGCTGGACGGCAGCGGTCTATGGTTTCCAGCCGTTACGGCACAAATAGAGTCTGTAATGAATTCATTGCTGCCTGGTGCCGCACCAGCATACATTGACTTGAGTTTTTTCCAGTCCTATTAAGGGGGATCGCATGATTTTCGGACAATCCATCAGAATCAAACCCGCAGCCGGAGCCAACGTCCGCAAGGAAGGCGGCATATTTTTGCGGCCCGACGGCGAAACGGTAATCGCCTCCAACTACTGGCTGCGCCGCCTGAATGCCGGCGATATCGAGATCGTCACGTCGGACGATGCCGTAACTACAAAATCAAAACCCAAAGGCTAACCCATGCCAGACAACATTCCATTTTTAACCATCCCCCTCGACTGGCGTGTACCCGGCGCTTATGTCGAGATCGACCACACCAAGGCAGTGCGCGGATTGCCGGTGATGCCGCACAAGATGCTGGTGCTGGGCCAAAGGCTGAGCACCGGCACCGTGGCCGCAGGCATGTTGACCCGCGTCAGCCGCAAGCAAGACGGCGTCAACTATTTCGGGCGCGGCTCGATGCTGGCGCAGCAGATCGAGGCGGCGCTGAAGGTCAACCCGTACACCGAATGCTGGGCACTGGCGCTGGACGACCTGGTCGCGGGCGTGGCGGCGGCGCAGACGATCACTCTGACCGGCGCGGTCACCGCCTCCGGCACGCTCTATCTGTACATCGGCGGCCGGCGGCTGTCGGTGCAGGTCGTCGCCGGCGAGACGATGACCAACATCGCAACGGCGGTGGCGGCGGCGATCAGCGCGGATCCGGACGGCGCGGTGACGGCCTCCAGCGCGTTGGGCGTGGTGACCTGCACGGCGAGGCACAAAGGGGCCGAGGGTAACGACATCGATTACCGGGTCAATTATTACAGTGGCGAGTTCCTGCCGACCGGCCTGGCGGTGGCATTCGCCTCGTCCGTTACCGGCACAGGCAATCCGGACGTGTCGGCGGCGATCGCGGCGATGAGCACCATGAATCCGTACACGATCCTGTGCGGCTGGACCGACACCGCCAACATCCAGCAGCTGGAGGCCGAGCTGGACAGCCGCTGGGGCGGTATGGACATGCGCACCGGGCATGTGTTCGCGCACAAATCCGGCAGCTATTCGACATTGGCCGCATACGGTTCGGCGCGCAATTCGGCGCATACGACCTTCAGCGGGCTGTACAAATCGCCGACCCTGCCGTGGGTGATTTCTGCACAGTTCGGCGCGGCGGTCGAGTTTGCCGGCGCCAACGATCCGGCGCGGCCGTTCCGC
>Ga0066460_1000053_pt1 | contig 29676 bp, 22 predicted proteins | sample LakWasMe88_LOW11_2_FD_59570 | JGI IMG/M metagenome (GOLD analysis project Ga0066460, IMG submission 59570) | Freshwater sediment methanotrophic microbial communities from Lake Washington under simulated oxygen tension - Sediment Metagenome 88_LOW11 | ecosystem: Environmental > Aquatic >... | reverse complement strand
CTTTTCCGGGTTGTTGATGAAGTAGGGCGACAGGTAGCCGCGGTCGAACTGCATGCCTTCAACGACGTCGAGTTCGTTGTTCAGCGACTTGCCGTCTTCCACGGTGATCACGCCTTCCTTGCCGACCTTGTCCATCGCGTCAGCGATGATCTGGCCGATGGAAGCATCGCTGTTGGCCGAGATCGAGCCGACTTGAGCGATTTCCTTGGAGGTGGTGGTGGCCTTGGTGGCCTTCTTCAGCTCTTCGACCAGGGCTGCAACAGCCTTGTCGATACCGCGCTTCAGGTCCATCGGGTTCAGGCCGGCGGCCACGTACTTGGAGCCTTCGCGAACGATGGCTTGGGCCAGCACGGTGGCGGTGGTGGTGCCGTCACCAGCGTTGTCGCTGGTCTTGGAGGCCACTTCCTTCACGAGCTGGGCGCCCATGTTCTGCAGCTTGTCCTTGAGTTCGATTTCCTTGGCCACGGACACCCCGTCCTTGGTCACGGTCGGGGCGCCGAACGAGCGTTCCAGCACCACGTTGCGGCCCTTGGGGCCCAGGGTCACTTTGACTGCGTTGGCCAGGATGTTCACACCCTCGACCATGCGAGCGCGGGCTTCACCGCCGAAGACGACGTCTTTTGCTGCCATGTTGATTTCTCCGAATTCAGTAAATAAATTGAGCGGGGGTGAGGCGAATTACTTTTCGACGACGGCGAAAAGGTCTTCTTCCTTCATGACCAGCAGCTCATCGCCGCCGACCTTGACGGTCTGGCCGCTGTACTTGCCGAACAAGACGCGGTCGCCAACCTTGACGGCCATGGCGCCCAGTTCACCCTTGTCGTTCTTCTTGCCGGGGCCGACGGCCAGCACTTCGCCTTGATCAGGCTTTTCAGCGGCGTTGTCGGGAATCACGATGCCGGAGGCAGTCTTGGTTTCGTTTTCCAGGCGCTTGACGATCACGCGATCGTGCAGAGGACGAAGGTTCATTGCATCTCCTGAGAGCAAAAGGGGGTTTCACAATCGACCGGTGCACCGCCCACGACGGGCACCATCAACTCAGCGAGCGGCCGGTGCTGTCAACACTCAGCTGTTAGCACTCAACCGCTTCGAGTGCTAATCATAAGGGCTTTTGGATGGCTTTCAAGAGGGGGGAGGCACGGAGAGGTCTTGTGGCTTGTCGAATGCTGATGCGCTGCAGGTGGGAACTTCTGCCTGAGGGCCTTTGGACGGGGTTGTCCACCTCTGTTGCGGGCCTTGACTCGTAGGGCCGCCGCGGTAGGTATCCCCGTCGGAATGCCGCTCGGCAAGTCAAGGCACGATCCAACTCGGGCGAGCGAAGAAGTGATCCCCATGCGCCATGGAAAAGTCAGACAGGGCCACTGTTGCGAGCAGAGAGTCACAGCTTGGCCTATGTGCCGGCAGGGGCGGTGTCGTCGGTCCAGCGGGCCAGCAGATCGGGAGGCAGGGCCTGTGTGAGTTCGAGATAACGCTTGCCCAGCATGCGTTCAGCCTGTGCCAAAAGCAGGGCAACGGGGCTGCTGGGCTCGTGTTCCTCCAGCCAGTGGCGTGCCTGACGAAGCTGCTGTCGGATGGCCTCTCGAGGGTGGGGTGCCGGTTGTGCGTCTGCCTGAAGAGCGATGGTGCTTTCACCCAGGGGGCTTGGTTGGCCGATGGTGCTGGATGGGCGCATGGTGGCTACTTCATCGGCCTTGAACTGTTCATCCAGGTCTGGGGGGGCCCTGTCCGTTGAAGTTGTGTCCAGAGCGCCTGCGTGGGTGCCAGGGCTGGGGGCAGAGAGTTCGGCAAACGGTGCCAGCAGTCTTTGGAGCGGGCCCAGGTCGGGGGCGTGTTCCCCCAGGTCTTGCTGCGCCCATTGTTCGATCTGGCACGCATGGGTCGCGATGGTTTGCAGGGCCAGCAGGGTGGGGTGTTGGCGGCGCTGAAGTTCTTGCAACTGCTGCCGCACTTGTTCGGTCGGAAGGGCCTCGGGATGGCGTGGGAGGTCAAAGGCCCGCTCGACGTCACGGACACTCAGGCGTTGGGGATGGTGGGTACTGATGCTGATCTGGCGCAGGTCGGCTAGCAGGCCTTCTGGATCAGCCAGGCTGGCAAGTGCGTTGGCACGCACAGCGGGGTCGAGTTCGCCTTCGATGCGATGCTGAGGGTGCAGGGTATCCGGGTAGGTGTGCAGCAGGGTGAGCAGCAGGTCGAGAATGTCGAACAAGGCCGGTGCTCCGCCCAGCCGGGCGCGGCAACGGGCCAGCCAGATGAGCAGGTTCAGGTCTTTGCTGCGTTGGAGCAGTTGGCGGCAGTGGCGCTCCACATCGCTCCAGTCAGGGGCGGCAGGTCGGTCGACGAAGTCTCCGTATTGGGCTTCGCTTTGCGGCTCCAGCCGGGCCGCCAGGGCCGCGTATTCGGGCTCGTATTCGATGTTGGGACCGCAGGGTTCCTGTTCGCTGATGGGCTGCGTCCACTCGGGGGCTGCCATCTGCACGGCTGCGGCTTGAGCGGGTTTCTTGCGCTGAGATGCGGGGCGGGGGTCAGGTTTCATGGCGCATGGGTTGTGTTTGTGGTGCTTGTGCCGCGGCGTTGGCTGACATTGCCAGGCTCCGCTCGGGCTCGAACACCATGCCCAGAATCGCGTCGTCGTCGTCGAAGACAGCGGTGGAGGTGGAGGTGCCCGTGTGTTCGACCATCCAGCTGGACCAGCCCAAGCGGGCGGATCCGCCCAGGCAGGTGGGCCGGGCGTCTTCGCGGCGCAGCCTGAGGGCAACCTCCCAGAGGTATTCGAAGCCGACAAAGGTGCGTACCCATTCAATGAGGGCGGGAAGGTCGCTGCCGTCATCGTCGCCTTGCGGGGTGAAGCGCAGGTATTGGCGCAGGCTCAGAGGGCCGAGGATGAGGCGAAAGCCATGCTGGCGGTCGGGCACAACTTCTCCGGCCAAGGCTCCCTTGCCAAGCAATGAGGAGGGCCGTGCCAGGCCGATGAGGCAAGTGTCTTTGGCTTCGATGGGGATCCAGTGCAGTTGGAACTCCGCCAGAGTCACGCTGATGCCGAAGTAGTGGGCCAGGGTGGCCACCAGGCCGTCGGGGTTGCGTGCCTCGCGAATCCGATGGGCTACGGAGGCCCACCGCGCGTGGGGTGGGAGCGGGCCCTCAGGCACTTCATCGACTTCATCCCCACACAGGCGGGCGATGTAAGGGGTGAAGGTCTCGGCCTGAGGGCGGTCCAGGCCGGCACAGGCCTGGGCCTGGGCCCAGGCCCGGTAGAACAGCGTCAGGTAGCGGTGATGGAATAGATCGAGAAAGTGACTCAGCGTGGCGTCGCGGCGGGCCTCGCTGCGCTCGCGAACGATTTCCGTGACATGCAGTGGCAGAGGGCCATGGGGGCCCAGCATGCCTAGGCCAAACAGGCGAATCACTGCTTGGCCGTCACGAATGCTGATGTCGGCAATTTCCCGGGGGGCGAACGCCAGAGAGGCTTGCTGGCCGAGCCGGAACGGTTCCTGCTGCGGCCGCTGGCTGCGACCAACGGGGGGCAGTTCTGGGTGCTTGGCAGCGAGTAGTCGCATCAATGGAAGAAAGCCGTGTAGCCACGGGGCTTGTGCCGCCCGGGCCAGCCCGTCTGGCAAGCCATGGTGAGGCTGGGGGGTGGCCGCCAGGGCTTCTGTAGGAGGTGTGGTGGGCGGCGGTCTGGGTGAGCGATGGGCTATGTTCATGCCAAACCCCGGGTACCCATGCGCACAGGCCAGCGGGCAATCTCGCCCCGTTGCATGGAGTGCAGCACGGTTTCGGTGAAGGTGTTGATGGCCACGTGGCGGGCCAGGTAGCGTTCCAGCAGCAGACCGAACAGGTAGGGGCTGGTGCCCGAGAAGCCCTGCTCGTCCAGGGTCAGGGTGCATTCGATGCCACGGCCATAGACCAGAGGGCCGTTGCCGGGCAGGCGCCGGGTCACGGGTTGGATGCGGGAGCCAATCAGACTGTCGATCTGCCGGTTGACGATGTCGTCGTCGCCCCTGACCAGCAAGCGAAGCATGTCGCGCAGGGCTTGGGCCCCCTCTCGATGGGGCATGTCAGCCAAGGGCAGGTGATTGAAGTTGAGTTGCCTGATCAAGCGCCAGGCCAGCCCCTCGCTGGCAAAAGCAGGTTGGGGGGCGGATGGCGGACGGATGAGGCCAACGCCAGCCAAGGGGATCGAGTCGGTTGGGCGCAGGTCGGTGCGGCCGTTTCGGGGGATCAGCCTGGGCAGGTCTCGGTTGGTGAGCAGGGCTTGAACGCTGAGGTAGTGGAGCTGTTCAGGGTAGGGGGCTTCATGCTGGTCCACCAGAGAAAGGAAGACTTCAGACCCGATATAGGGCGTCCGGGTACCGTAGCGTCGGGTGGATTCTGAGGGCAGGCGGGGCTCGCGCCGCAGTGAGAAATAGCGGCCATGGTTGCCTTCGTCCTGGTGCAGCGTCTGGTACAGCGCGCGGAACTCGATGGATTGGGTGGTGGCGTTCTGCTGCCCTTGGATGGCGCTGACCGAATGGACTTCGAAATCCAGTGGGCGAGACCGATCCGGCACCAGATGGTGCTCGATGTCGTGCTCATTGATTTCAAGGCGATCGGTGCGACGGGGGAACAGGTTGATCACCGGGGTGCAGAAGAGCGCGAACTGTTGTGCATCCACCAGAGCGCTCAGGCTGCCAGGTGAACGGTTGAGTACAACGACGATTTCGACTTCTGGCCCGTTCACCCGGGCCAGTCCGGGCCCCAGGTGTTGCAGCGTCAGGAAGTAGAACCGGCTTGGGCAGGCAAAGCCTTCGTGCAGCAGGTTGTGGCCGTGCAGGCTGTTCCAGGGCTGCGGCAGCAGTGATTCGCCAGGCTCCAAGCCCTGGTGCACCAAGGCCTGCTCTGTGACCGCGTGCGGCCGGTCGCCAAACTGAGCCGGCGCCGCGGTGAAGCTGGCCACTGAGGCGGTATGCAGGAGCTCGAACAGGTGGCTGGCAATCTGCTCATCGCCCGAAAGATAAAGACACAGGCTGTCCAGACCCTTGAGGTCGGCAAAGGCCATGCCGCCCACGGTGCGCAGGCGCAGGCGCAGTGCGCCAGCGACATGGACATGGGCGGGCAGGTGGCGCTCCAGTGCCGGGATGTCAGGCGGGGCGCCGGTGAGCCGGGCTTCTTGCAGACTCAGGGGCCAGAGTTGCACGTCTTGCCCGGTGCGGAATTCGCAGGCGGTGACCTCACCTTCAGGCACATGGCTGAACAGCGCCGTCCCGCGCGGAACTCGGTACCCGTTGGAAAAGTCGCCTTCGGTGGTGCTGGGGTGCATCTGTGCCACAGCCATCGAGGGAGTAGGGCACACATAGTTGGGATACAGCACCTCGAGCAGCCGCTCGGTGAAGCGGGGGAACTCGGCGTCCAGCTTGAGGCGCATGCGTGCAGACAGGAAGCAAAAGGCCTCGATCAGTCGCTCGACATAGGGGTCTGCAATCTCGATACCTTGCATGCCCAGCCGTCGCGCGACCTTCGGGTGCAAGCGGGCGAATTCACCAGCCATTTCCCTCATGTACACAAGCTCTTCGTTGTAGTAGTCCAGTAGATGGGGGTTCATGGAGTCGCTTTGAGGCTGAGTTGGATGTGGCTGGTTTCAAGGTCGATTGAGCTCTGGACGCAAAATTCGACCGGGTAGGGTTGTGCATGCAGGCTGGCGCTGATTTCGAATGACAGCACGTTGTAGTGGCTCCGGGCGGAGGCCTGACCCAAAGGTCGTATGACCAGTGTGTGGGGAAGCAGCCTGGGCTCGAAGGCCAGCACGGCGTGACGGATTCGTTGCTCGATGTCGTTCCAGGATTGCCCGCTGACATAGCTGCCAGCCATGGGGGGCAAGCCGTAATTGAGGACGGACTGGGCCACCTGGGCATGCCGCTGGGGATGCATCAGGTCTTCCCTGTGAGTGGTGTTGAGCAGGTGGCTCAGGTCGCGTTGAACGATGTTCCGCAACTGGGCCCGGGTGACGGTGTAGTGCTGCGGGGTTTCGTGGGGCTGGTGGGGGGCGTCATCGCAAAGGCGATCCAGCAGGGTGGGAAGGTACTGCCGATGCCAGGGGCGTCGGGTGCCATCTCCCCCCTGTGAAGGCATTGCGCGGGACGCAGGATGCGGCAGACCCGGATCATCGACCGACGAGGCTGCCAAGCCAGTGGCTTGAGTGCTGGCATGGTTCATCGCTGGGTCCGAGCGATGGCTGTGCGAGGCGAGGAAGCTGCCAGCATGCAGAGCAAGCACTCATGCTTCAGCGCCAGGTGCCCATCTCCAGCCAGGGGCACTGTTGCACACGGCCTGTGGCCCACATGGGGTGGGTGTTCGCGGGATGTCCACGATGCCTGTTTGGGGTGCACTGGGTCCGCGTCGGTGTGGCGGGGGGAAGTTCGCGCATGGATGAGGTCGTGCATGGAGTACTTGGAGCAGTGACGCATGAAGTGGATAGGGGCGAGCGCAGGGGTCACGTCAGGTCTTGAGGGCCGATCGGGTGGTGCGGCGGCATGGGACTGGCCTCGGGCAGCCGAGGTGGGGAAACAGGGGGCGAAAATGCACTGTCGGCCGTGACGACATGGTGTTCGCGCAAGGTCAATGTCGGCAGGGCTGCTTCATCGGGCGTCGACATGGGGGGAGCAAACAAATGAAGAATTGACTGCGGCGGATCGGGCTGGAGCAAGTCCTGTGTACCCAAGGGATCCAGTCCAGCCATCACGTCATCGATGGCCACCTTGTCCCCCAGGATGGAGTACAGGCTCTCATAGTGCGACGCGTGTCGTGTCAGGTCTTCCAGCGGACCTTTGTCGGATGCAGCGGCCGCCGGCACGTTGTTCCAGTCCTGAGCATCGGGTTGTGCATGAGCCTGGTGGAGATACTGCCAGTAGGCTTGGTGCAAGTGGTCCAGAAATAAGTGGTCGGACGCGTGCGTCTCGTTTCCAAGGTCTGGGAGGTCCCGAGGCCTCCTGACACTCTGCGGCGGCATGGGTCTGTTGTGATCAGCCCGGGTGATTGGGGCGCTCAGGCCGTCACGAATCTTGGGCCCTTCGTTCTGTGTGGAGGCAGATTCAGGCGCCCACAGATCCGTTAGTTCGAATGAGTCCTGGGATGGCGCAGCCGATGGTGGCGGGAAAGTCATGGTTGGTGGATTCAATAGGGCCACAAATCATTCAGACCTGTCCCCGTGGCGAGACAGGTCCCTTGCAGGTCGTGTTGCCAGAAGACGCCTCGTGGGGCCTTGCTCCAAAGGCATCGTGGCCAATCATCCCAAGGCAGCCCAGCGGAGAGCACAGGGCGTTGCAGCTCAGGGGCGGCGTCCCCCAAGCCAGTGCAATCCCCAAGCGCCATCTGCATCGCCGCGAGTGACGGGGGGAGTTGGGGTTGGCCCAGCCACTGGGCCCAGCCAGGTGCAAACAGACGCCAGAGATGACGGATGGCCTGCGGCAGGGGGCTCCGGGGCGGCTCTGCCTGAGGCTGGTAGCAACCCAGAAGGGCGCATAGCGCGTACAGCCAGGCTTGCACTGGGTTGGATGCTGGGGATCCGAATGGCTGCAGATGCTGTTCGAGCCAACGACGGTTGCTGAGTTGGTAGATGATCAAAGGCTGGGGCAGACCACGCGGGTCTTCCCAGCAAATCACAGAACCCATCACGAAATGTTCTGTGGCCATGGACAAGGTACCTGGCGGCAGGATGAAGGCGACGGGTTCCCAGGCCCGTTCTCGAGGCCGGGTTTGGGGCTCCAGATGAAACCATTGTTGTTTCGCCGTGCGCGTGGGGCTGCGTTCTCGATGCAGCCCCCTGGAGGTCTGGCGTGTTTGAGTTTGATCGATCCACCAGTGTTGCCAGGCCCGCGCTTCGCCGACGAGCGTTTCCAGGGCCACAGCACCGGCCTGTCCGGGCAGGTAGCCCCAGATGGACGGCGCGGAAGCGTGAGCCACCCAGTGCCATCCTGGGATGTTCATCTTGGCTGGAAGTCTCATGCGCGGCCCGGGCATTCAAATCCGTGCAACAGGTCGGAGCCGAGAGGGTTGGGCAGTCGCCCTGTGTTGATGTCAAGCACCACACGACGCCCGTCGAACAGATACTCGATACTGGTTCGGCCACTGGCGCTGCCAATCTGTTGGCCCCGTTCCAAGAGCTTGAGTAACGCCCAGGGACCACGGGTCATCAAGGTCGAGGTTTCTGGCCTGATGCGTGGGCTGGCAGACAGTTCTGCTGTGCTTCCTCCCTGGGGCCCCGGCCAGGTGAAGTGCATGGTCTGGATCGGACCATGGACATAGCGGTGCGCTTGTCCATCGACATGGATGACCAGTTCGAGGATGCTGGGATCGATCTCCTGTATTTTCAAATCGACCTTCCAGGTCATCTTCTTGGCACCGGCGTCTCGAAAGAAGACATCACGTATCTGGCTGACCTGCGCAAAGAACTCCGGGTTGGGCCCTTGGGTCGCCAGCAGCTTGACCAGTTCTCCATTCAACGTTGGCGCATTGCCGGTCAGTCCGCTGGGGGCGGAGGCGGTTGAAGGTGCCCCACTGTCCCCAGTCGGCCATTGCAGCATGGCCACCGTTTTGTAGCGCCAAGGTCGTAGGCTGGTATCGACATAGGGCGACAGATTTTTTTTGAAGTAGTCGTCGACCAATCCGTCTGCGGCAAATAAGGCATTGAAGTCATCGATGGGAACTTCCTGGACGGGCTCCCCATTCAGTTGGGCCCGTGTGAACGGATAGCGACCTTCAATGGCTTTTTTACAAGGTTCGACCACTTGTTGGTTCATCAGGCTGAGCAATCGTTCGAGGTGACTGTGCGCCTGGGCACGCAACAGCCCTTCGGCCCCTTTGCCAATCTTGTCGGAGCTGCTGGCTGCCAGGTCTTTCAGAATTTCTTTGAAGGGCGCTGGTAGGCGGGCTGCTTCAGTTCGCATGCGTGCGCCTGGGTCCATCAGTCCAGGTGGCAGCGTATTGGCCGTCAGAGCCGTTTCTGCGACAGCCAAGCTTGTGTACAGCTCATTGATCAGCCCGGCGATGTTGTCCAATGCGGGTTTGCCGGTCGGGTTGTTGGCCATGGCGCTGGAGGCCGGCCATGCACCCTCCCGAGTGGGGGGGGCGGTGTCCGCTTGTCCGGTGACGACTTCACGCAAAGCTGAGAACTGTCCATCGACCAACTGCCTTTCCAGCTTCGCTTGGGGCCGCAGTCCGAAGTTCTTTTTCAGCTGTTCCGCCTGCTTGTCCAGGTGCTCTGCTGCTTTGTCGAAGTAGCTTTTTTCCGCGTCGGATGACAGGTCGAGGGGGCGCGTGAGTGTGGTCTCCCGAACGGCGGCCCGGGCCAACCGAGCCAGCGGCGAATCGGGCGCTGCCAGTTGGCGCAGGACTTCGAGATCAAAGGAGAGGGTGCCACCCGTGACGGGCGCGATGTCCTCTAGAAAGTCGCGCCAGTGCTGCGCGTAGTCGCTGAGGTACTGCCGGCGAACGTCTTCGATCAGAGGTGAAAAAGCCTGTGTGTCGTCGAGTGCCGGAATTCGCCCTGTCAGGCCCGGGGCGGCTTTGGGGTGGCCTGGACTAGGGCTTCCCATGACCCAGGTGTCCTCCTGGGCCAGTTTCCCAACCAGCTCCGGCAGTTGGCGGGCAAGGACTTCGTGGTATCCCTTGTAGGTGTACAAACCCGGTACGCCACGCTCCAAAGGGACGCCGGAACGACGCACGAAGACCATGCCGGCCTGAGGGCCCACCACCCTGGGCAGGGTGAAGTCGGGCGGTGCTTCTGCTGAGAGATCGCTTTTGATCCGCTCGTAAAGACGTGCGCTGGTGTTGCTGCCGTCCAGTTGATCACGTGCTCGTTTGACTAGGGCTTCGTTCTTGCGTAGCGGTGAATGCACCACGCGCTGCCCATCGAATAAATTTGTCAGATGGTGGTTCAGCGCCGTTCTGGCTTCCATCGTGGTGATGCCATCATGGTCCTGCCAGTCAGTCAGTACCCAGTCCCTCACCTCGCCGGCGCGGAAGTGGTCACTGTCGTAAAGCATCAGGTAGACCCTCAGCGCAGAGAAGACCCGAGCCTCGTCCCGATCGACCACTGCCTGTGAAAGTGCGTTTTCGATGCGTCGTACGATCTGCGGCAACAGCATCTGGTCTTGAAGGTGTTCATAGGTCTGGCGGGCGGCCACGATCAGCGGCGGAGCCGCATACAGGCCGTACAGATAGCTCAGCGGCGGGGCGTCTAGATCAAGCTGCCTGTGATTGGGCAGGCTCTGGGCCTGATTCAGGAGCCCTGGCACTTCCTCAAGCCGGAATTTCTGGAACAGGCGATGAACCTGTTCCGCTAATACCTCGGTCTTGTTGTCCACGTCTGCCAGATAGGCCTGGTTGTTCCGGTAACTCAGCAGCAATCCGGCCCCCAACCACAGCCCAGTCACAAGCAGCAGGGCATGGCCCAGCAGTCTGATGATGCGGTGGCGGAACTCCCACGTCAGGTTAGGTCTGACCAGATGCCCCTCGCGGAACACGACTTGTTCCAGCACATCCTGAATAAAGTAGCTGCGGTGGGTTGTGATGTTCTGCGAGCTGGAGTCAGACCGTGCATTTGCCTGTCTTAGCCCGTTCTGCCCCAGCAGCACCTCTTCGATACCGCCCGCCGAGCCTTTGGTCAGATGAAGTTGCCTGATCAGTGTGCGGGGGTCGGCTGCTACCTGCTTGCCATCCTGGCTGGCGCTGCTGAAGTACAGACCACGCAGGCCTGCTTGGTCCTCGGTCGTATCAAAGCGAGACGCCTGGAAGAGGTCTTCAACGAATTGAACCAGCGTCGGAATGAGGGCTTTGAACTCTTGGGGCAGTGCATAAAGATGCTGTCGACGTTGTAGATCGAATTCCTCTTGGAGGCGGGTCAGAAGGCCGTTCTCAAGGCGTTCACGCAAGGCCTCCAGTTCAAGTTTGACGTTCTGCCCCAGGGGGCTGGGGCCACTTGAGTCGTCCGAGTCTTCAATGGGGTGCTCGGTTTGCCGCAGGCGCCATGGACGAGCTTTTTCATGCCAGGGAAGTGTTGTGCCCCAGATCTGTCGTCGTCCTTCAGAGGTCAATGCACCGAAGTACTCTGCAAACCCTGTCAATTGGTCAGCCTTGGTGAAGAGCAGGTACACCGGAAATCGGATGCCAAGGTCTTGTCGAGCTTCAGCTAGTCTGGCGCGTAACGAAGCCGCCAGTTCGGTGCGCTGAGACGCAGGGGTCAGGAGCAGCGAGTTGAGTGACACCGTGACGATCATTCCATTGATCGGCATCCTGGGGCGGTGCTTGCGCAGAATGTCCAGGTACCCCCGCCAGAGCGTTGGATCTTGGGCTGGAGTCGGGCTTGCCGACGTGGGGGGCTTGGCGTTGGGGCCCGTACCCAGCGGGGGCACGGGTATTTTGTGATCATTGGAGATGGTTGAGGGCGTTGGGCAGAGCCGGCCTGCTGTGTCTATCAATACGGCCTCATTGCTGAACCACCATTGGCTGGAGGCTGTCGGGCTGACATGTCTCAAGGTACGGACAGCGTCGCTCATCTGCTCCGCCAGGGGAAAGCGACAACCTGAGTTGAGGACTGCAGAGGTCTTGCCGGAAGCAGACGGACCGATCACCAGGAACCAGGGCAGATCGTAGAGGTGGCGCTGACGTTCAAACAGGCGCTGGTAGAGCTGCGCGCTACCTCGGCTTGATGGCCGCCGCATGCGGCGCAATTGTTCGATGCCTTGGCGTACTGCGAGATCCAACGCAAGCACTTCTTGCTGGGTGGGGGTCGACGTCTTCGACTCTTTGCGTTTAAGCCAGCGCAGCAACGAGGCATCGCCGGTCACAAAGGCTTGGTAGAGCCGGTACAGGCCATGAACAAGATAGACCAGCAGCAGCAGGCCGATCAGACCTGCGCGAGCCCAGGCTGAGGACAAGGGCATCTGAGCCCCAAATGAGAGCAAGGGGCCCGCATGCCAGATGAGGACGGCCAGGCTGATCACCCCCAGCAGCACCACGGGGCCATGGGCCAAGAGGCAGAGCAGCCAGCACAGCAGCAGCAGCGTGAACGTCACCCTTAGTTCGAGGCTTTGCAGGGGGTGAAGGCCGCCGAATGCCAGCAAGGGGCCGAGAAACCAGATGCCGAGACATCCGATGATCAGTGCCAGCACGGCCAAGGTGTAGCGTGAAAAGAGGGTGCGAAGCGCACCGGCGAAAAATGATTTCATTGGGGGTCCACCACGATCTCGACGCGTCTGTTGCGCGCACGGCCCGCGGCCGTTGCGTTGTCGGCAACGGGTTGCCGGTCACCAGCGCCATGCACCCGTATACGTTCTGGATCGACTTGTTGTCGCTGGAGAATCCCGGCCACGGCCTTGGCCCGCTCTTCGGACAGGCGCTGGTTGTCCGGGAAGGTCGGCGTGGCGATGGGCAGGTTGTCTGTGTGGCCGATGATGGCGACGCGCCCAGCTACTTCATTGATGCCTGCTGCGACCTTTGAAATCAAGGCCAAGCTTTGCGCACTCACATCGGCCTGCCCTGGGGCAAACATGTCGTCTCCTCGGAAGGTCACCAGACTGCGCTGGTCGGTTTCTTCGACACCCACTTTGCCCGCGGCGATGTCAGAGGCCAAGAGTTCGCGCAGGCGCAGTTGGGCGGGTGGACGCAGAGCCTTGCCGATGCCTCGGATGTGCCTTTCGACCCCTTCCATTTCGCCAATGAGCTGGTATTTCTCCCAGCCGAACAGGCCTGCAAGCATCAGTAGCAATGCTGAGGCGGTCATCCAGATCGGCACTCCTCGCAAAGGGCGTAGCGTTTGGCCGTCGGAGGCTTGTCCACGGGGCGAGAGCGGACGAGGCAGGGTCTCTCGGGCTTCCGCGATCAGGGCATGCAAGCGGTTGCGTATGGTTTCCACCATTCGATGCCCATCGGACTGGGTGCGGTAGTGGCCCTCGAAGCCCAGTCCCAGCACGTGAAGCATCACTTCGAGAACCCGAAGGTGCTCATGGGGGTTGGCTGCGAGCCGACCGATGAGCAGGAAGACCTTCTGCCCTCCCTGACCTTCCTGATGGAATGTCTGCAAAAGGGCTTGGCGAGACCAGGGGCCCGTGCTGGTGTCGGTGCCGCCCCCCCACGGCTGCAGGTTGGCGGCCTCATCCAGTGCCGTGCACAAGGCATATCGAGCCGCCAGCATGTGATCGCGCCGCAGGTTGGCTTGTTCGCATAGACGCGAGAAGGTCCGGATTTCGATTTCCAGCAATTGGCGAAGCTGCGCCAGACCACCCTCAGCGAGCCGATCCGGCATTTCTGCCAGGGCTCTCAGTAGAGGTGCTGCAGCCGCCAGCAGAGGGTTGCGAGCGGTCAGGACGTCACCCAGGCGTTGAGCGGTGTCTGTGGGTGCGGGCAGGCCCATGGCCGGATCCGGGGTGTCGCTCGGCGAGGTGTCGTCGGTGCTCCAGTCTATGAAGTCGTGATCTCGAACGGTGCTTCGTGTGGTTGAGGCTTCCTGTTCGTGTGTGGACTGGCCCTGCCGGTGTGCTGTTGAGTCAGTCATTTCGCCGTTGTGTTCTGTTTATTGGGTTTGCCATTCTTTCCGTCCGGGAAAATACGACGTTTGGCGGCTTATCGCCCATTTAATGCCGCTGGTCATAATTGATTTTCAGGGCATTGAACATATTAGAGGCGCTGGCGGAAGTGTGATGATTTTTATTGAAAAATAGGAAATCAATGGTAATTTCCTATCGTTTTTCGGATTGCTTGCTCTATATTTATTGCGGATTCGGTTTTTTTTTGAGAGAGTCTTGTGGGGCTGTTCTATCCTTTTGGTGCTGATGTCTGTTTTTGATGTTTTATAAGTTGCGATGTGTTTTCTTGGATTTTTTATTCAAGGGATGTCGTGATGCCAGAATGTTGTGACGAAGGTTGGCAGTGCCGCCGATATATGCCTTTCTCGTGATTCCAAGGTCTGAAATTATCTCGTTCGGTCATTTTTAATCAGCGGTGTCGAGTATCTCGTTTTGAGCGGCTGACGAAGCTTGTGTTGTGCTCATGCATAAATCTCATGTGCTTCAGCAATTGTCTGAATCGGAGGTCGACTGGTCCGCTGCCCTACGGGGTGCGGAGTTCGACTTTCGGCGAGGGATACTTCGTTGGATCTGTTTTTAGTGAGGGTCAATTGGCGGGTTTCTATTCTTTGTTCGATTGAATCGATTCTTGCACCTATGCGGTTTTTCTTGGAGCGGATACCTTCAAAAATTTGGTGTTTGAATTGATCGCGTTGGCAATGGCGAGCCCTGTGATAGTGATCGAATCATGAATCACTAGCATTGAATGGGGTCAATTCTCGGTTCGGCATTTGTGATGCGAATTCGGAGATGGACGAGCGGTCTCTGCACATGCCCATTTAATCCTACCTGCGGGCCCGTAGGTCGCCTCTCGAGGGGCGAGTGCACATCGTTCGTTTTTTTGTAAATAGATTACGTGGTTTTAAAAAGGAGGACTTTATGGCTGGCAGCAACGTGTTCAGTAAAAGTGGTCAGAAATTCATCGCCCGTAACCGACCACCTCGCGTGCAGATCGAGTACGACGTCGAGATCTATGGTTCTGAGAAGAAGATCGAATTACCCTTTGTCATGGGCGTTCTGGCCGACCTCTCCGGCAAGCCACAGGAAGATCTTCCGAAGGTGTCGGATCGCAAGTTCCTGGAGATCGACATCGACAACTTTGACGAACGAATGAAGGCGATCCGCCCGCGGGTGGCGTTTCCCGTTCCCAACACCCTCACGGGAGAGGGCTACCTGATGGTGGACATCAACTTTGAAAGCATGGATGACTTCTCTCCAGCTGCGGTTGCCCGCCAGGTGAGCGCTTTGTCCGTGTTGTTGGATGCGCGGACCCAGTTGGCCAATTTGCAGACCTACATGGACGGCAAATCAGGGGCCGAGGAGTTGTTGCGTCGTCTGCTTCAGGATGCCCCCCTGATGAAAGCACTGGCCGCGTCCCCGAGGCCGAGTCAGGACGCTTCCCAGATTGAAGACGCCCCTGTCGCTTGAACCGACGTCAACCCAGGAGAATCCATGCACACCCACTCTCAAGTGATCGAAGCGGCCCCCCCGCAGGCTTACGAGATCCCCATCGACGACTTCAGCAGTCTGCTGGACCGCGAATTCAAACCTAAAGGTGAAAAGCAACGCGATGCGGTGGTGTCTGCCGTGCGTACTCTGGCGGATCAGGCGCTCATCAACAGTGTCACTCTGAGCGATGATGCCTACACAAGCATCGAAGCCATCATCGCGGAGATTGACCGCAAGCTGTCCGAGCAGATCAATCTGATCCTGCACCACCCCGAATTCCAACAAGTCGAATCCGCTTGGCGTGGTCTCCAGCATCTGGTTTTCAACACGGAGACCGATGAGATGCTCAAGATCCGATTCATGGACATCTCCAAAGACGATTTGCGCCGCACTATGCGACGGTACAAGGGGATTGCCTGGGATCAGAGCCCTTTGTTCAAGCGTCTCTACGAGGAAGAGTACGGACAACTGGGCGGAGAGCCCTATGGCGCTTTGGTCGCTGACTACTACTTCGACCACACGCCCCCGGATGTCGAATTGCTGTCGGCCATGGCCAAGATCGCAGCGGCAGCTCATGCACCATTCATTTCGGGGGCTGCACCGTCTGTGCTCCAGATGGAGTCTTGGCAAGAGCTCGCGAACCCACGGGATTTGACCAAGATCACCTCCAACTTAGACCACGCGGCCTGGAATAGCCTGCGGGCCACTGAGGACTCGCGTTATGTGGGGCTGGCCATGCCCCGATTCCTCGCGCGCCTGCCTTATGGGGCCAGGACCAATCCCGTAGATGAGTTCGACTTTGAAGAGCAGACTGATGGTGCGGACCACCGTAAGTATGTGTGGAACAACGCTGCGTACGCTATGGCAGTCAATGTGAATCGCAGCTTCAAGCACTTTGGTTGGTGCACCATGATTCGAGGGGTGGAGTCCGGTGGAACGCTGGAGGATCTTCCCGCTCACACGTTCCCTACCGATGATGGTGGTTTCGACATGAAGTGCCCTACTGAGATCGCGATCTCAGATCGTCGGGAGGCGGAGTTGGCCAAGTCTGGCTTTATTCCCCTGGTCCATCGCAAGAACACGGATCATGCAACCTTCATCGGCGCACAGTCCTTGCAGAAACCGCAGGAGTACATGGATCCCGATGCGACTGCGAACGCCAATCTGTCGGCCCGCTTGCCCTATTTGTTTGCCAGCAGTCGCTTTGCGCACTACCTCAAGTGCATCGTGCGCGACAAGATCGGCTCGTTCAAAGAACGCGAGGACATGCAGCGTTGGCTCAACGAATGGATCATGCATTACGTTGATGCCGACCCCTCCAATTCATCACAAGAGACCAAGGCCCGTCGTCCGCTAGCGGCGGCCGAGGTGGTTGTCGATGACGTCGAGGGCAATCCTGGCTACTACAACGCCAAGTTCTTCTTGCGACCGCACTTCCAACTGGAAGGGCTGACGGTCAGTCTGCGCCTCGTTGCACGACTGCCCTCAGGCAAGCAGGCCGTATGACCTGTCGATCTGCCTGACCACTCCTTTGCAGTGGCCGCACAACAAGGGCTGCAACCATCTGGTTGCAGACCCTTCCCATTGATTTCTTTGATCTGTTTTTCACATTCCATCAGGAGGCACCATGGCTCAAGACATGTTCATCAAACTTGCCGGTATCGACGGTGAGAGTCAAGATTCGGTCCACAACAACGAGATCGACGTGCTGCAATGGCAATGGTCGATCGTTCAAGAATCGACCATGCACACGGGGTCCGGTGGTGGCACCGGAAAAGCCCAAGTGGGTGATTTGATGTTCGAGCATTATGTTGATCGCGCCACCCCCAATCTGTTCAAGTACTGCGTCACCGGAAAGCACATTCCGGAGGCCAAGCTCACGGTTCGCAAGGCCGGTGGCAGCCCTCTTGAATACATGAAGATCACCATGACCGACGTGGTTGTCACCTTGGTGCAGCCGACGGGCAGTGCGACTGACGAGGTCAAGGTTCGCGAGCGGGTGGGCTTGTCATTTGCAAAGGTCAAGACCGAGTACACCGTTCAGAACCAGCAGGGCGGATCGGGTGGCGCGATCACTGCGGGCTATGACATTCAGAAGAACAAAGAGGCTTGACATCAGGTCCGTTGCTAAAACTGCCCACGGTGGTCATTCAGCGAGTGGAAAGGCCTTGCTGTTTGCGCGGAGACTCCTCGTCACGGCGCCAAAGGACTGTAACCAGAAATGACTGCCGTGTGCTGTGCCACAACCACCGTCCGATTGATGGCCAGACTGCGCGCCGTCGATCGTCGTTCTCCATGGGGCATCAAAGTCCTCGAACCATGATCCATGTCTGAAGCAAGCCATTTCCCCATCGCCAGACGGGTCGGTCAATTTTCTGAGTTCATGCATTTCTGGTCATTGCAACGATGGACAAAGTTCCGGTCAGGGCCCTCGGTGCCCCGCCTGCGCTCATGCCTTTGCTGCATCCTCACAGGGGTGACGCTCACGGCATGTGGTTCCATGGGCCCTTCACCGCACGGGCAGCGCGAGCCCACAGAATTGGAGTTGTTCATCGAGGCCTCGGATCGTCTCAATCCGGATCCGCAAGGTCGTGCTGCACCGATTCTTTTGCGGATCTATGAGTTGCGGAGCGCCGATGCATTCCAGGAGGCCGATTTCTTCGCTCTGTATCTCCGCGACAGGGCGACGCTAGGGGGTGAGATTCTGATGGTCGATCAGTTCATCCTCCGTCCGGGCCAGGTCCAGGTGTTGCAGCGTCGATCCAATCCCGAGACGCGTTACATCGGGATCTTGGCGGGCTATCGTGACCTGCCCATCTCGACTTGGCGCGCGATCCATCGCTTGCCCGCTGCACCTGAGCGAACCTGGTACAGCAGCTTGACACCAGGCCTGACGAGTTCTTTGCGCGTTGATCTGCAGCCGAACACCGTGTTGATCACCGATCTGGCACGTACCGCCAACGTGGCGACGACCGTCCATCTGCCAGAAGCCGCTGGGCCTGATGTATCAGGGCTCCATGCTGAGAGGGGCGTGGAAAGTCCGTCGTTGCCTTCGCCTCCATCCACGAAGCTGAATCCGATGCCGGGCACGGAGCTCCCTGCCGAATTGACGCTGCCCATGCCTGAGACGCCCGGGCCTTTTCACCAGCCGCCTGCGTTGCCCCTGCATCAAGGCCAGTTGGAGAAGCAGGTACCCATCAAACCCGTTTTTGCGCAGTGATGCGCCCAGGAGATTGCACTCGTGAGTTGGACCAATAAAGTTGTCTGGAGTGAGGGCTTGTTTTTGCGGCCGCAGCTGTTCCAGCAGCAGGAACGCTACCTTGAAGCCTTTGCCCACCGCAGAAGTGCACCGTTGTCACCGTTTTTCTGGGGCTTCAGCCATCTGAACATCGATGCCGACTCACTCTCTCTGGGCAAATTGGTGTTGTCCAGCGCCAGCGGTGTCTTCACTGATGGCACGCCCTTCGATGTCCCGGTCCAGAACCCGCCGCCTGCACCCTTGACGCTGATGCCTGAGCACCTTGAGCAGGTCATCCACCTGGCTGTTCCGATCCGCAGCCCCAATGGGGAAGAAACCCGTTTTGACGATGTTCCTGGTTCGCTGGCCCGGTTCTCGGTATTTGAAACAGAGTTGCGTGATTCGAACTCTGTCGGTCAGGGGCCGAGGCCCGTTCAACTTGCAAGATTGCGCTTGCGCCTGGTGCCAGACAAGGAGTTGAACGATGGCTGGATCGGATTGCCAGTCGCACGTTTGCACAGCTTGAGGTCTGATGGGCGCGCCCAGCTCGATCAGGCCTTCATTCCACCGGTGAATGCCTACGGCGCCAGCGAACTTCTGATCCAGTGGCTGCAGCAGACCCATGGAACGGCTCGCCTCAGGGGGGAGACGCTCGCCGAGCGCTTGGCGGGGAGTGATGGAAAAGCTGCGGAGGCTGGAGAGGTGACCGACTATCTGCTTTTGCAGATCGTTAACCGCTATGAATCCGTGCTTGAGCACCTCCTGCAGGTCAGGGACATGCCGCTGGAGCCGATCTATGTTCTTCTGCGAAGTTTCGCTGCAGAGTTGAGCACGTACCTACGTCCTCGTCGCCGTCGTCCTGAAGCGCTGCCCAGCTACCGCCATGCGGATCCATACGCCAGCTTTCATGGCTTGATCCGAGAGGTGCAGGGGCTTCTCAATGACATTTTGATCCGCAGCGCACAGGCCATTCCATTGGAGACGCGTCCGCATGGCATGTTTGTGGGCAGTGTCGACCCCAGTGTCCTGTCCTCCTACAGCAGCGTGGTTCTTGCCGTGTCGGCTCAAATACCCGCAGATCTGCTGGCGCACCAGTTTCTCGCTCAGGCGAAGGTGGGTCCGACCGATCGCCTGCCTGAGTTGGTGCGACTGCATTTGCCCGGCATTGGCTTGTCGGTGTTACCGGTGCCACCGCGGCAAATTCCCTTCAACATGGGTTTCGTCTATTTTCTGGTGGAGCCTCGGGGAGCGTTGTGGGAGCACCTGCTGCGTCACGGCGGATTGGGTCTGCATGTGGCGGGTGACATTCCTGGCCTTCGTACGGAGCTATGGGGTGTTCGATAAGCTGGCTGCAGGGGCCCGCAAACGATTCGGAGTTGTGATGCCGCTGAGATGTTCCGACTCACGCACGTACCGGACCTGATGCGTGAGAGTCAGGGGGGGCCGGCCCGGCTTCCGAATGAACATGGTGACGGGCCACTGCTTGCGTGTTGAAATGCGTTGGCTGGAGGACGGCTGAGTACGGGGGGATCCCTGCCTTGGCGGCCGTCCGACTTCTCAGTTCTCACGACTTTTTTGCTACCCCGCTTGTGACTGGAGACCCCGCATGCCGATTCGTTTGACCCCCTCCGCCCGCTGGCTGACCGCCCTGTGCCTGGCCGCAGGCTCCCTCGGGGTGGCTGCCGCGTCCGATGCCGCCCTGAAGGCAGCGGCCGAGAACGCTCAGCCTGCTGTGATCGACAGCCTGCGCGAGATGGTGCTGATCGAGTCGGGCAGTTCTGATCTGGCCGGGCTCGCTCGCATGGCGGCCTTCACGGAGCAACGGCTGCAGGCCCTGGGCTTCAAGACCGAGCGCCGCAAGACCACGGCGGGCGCCGGGGCCGACATCGTGATCGGCACCTTGCAGGGCACGGGTCGCAAGCATGTCATGCTGCAGGCCCACATGGACACGGTGTACCAGCCGGGCATCCTGAAAACCCAGCCCTACAAGGTGGAAGGCGGCCGCATCTATGGCCCGGGCATTGCCGACGACAAGGGCGGCATCGCCGTCATCCTGCATGCGCTGGCCCTGTTGCGCGATCGGGGCTGGGCTGACTTTGCCACCCTGACCGTGCTGTTCAACCCTGACGAAGAGGTGGGCTCGATCGGTTCGGGCGAGACCATTGCCGAGCTGGGCGCGCAGCAGGATGTGGTGCTGTCCTTCGAGCCCACCGCTGCCAAGGCCGTGGCCCGCCAGGAGGGGCTGTTGCTGGGTGCTGCCGGCACTGCCACGGTGACGCTGCAGGTCAAGGGCAAGGCTTCGCATGCCGGCGCCGCCCCCGAGCTGGGTCGCAATGCCCTGATCGAGCTGTCGAATCAGCTGGTGCAGACCCGTGACATTGCCAAGAGCGTGCCCGGTGCCCAGCTGAACTGGACCACCTCGCAATCGGGCACGGTGCGCAACCAGATCCCCGAGCTGGCCACGGCGGGCGCCGATGTGCGCACCACCCAGAATGGCGCGGCCGAGGCCTTGAATGACAAGCTCAAGGAGGCGGTGCAGCGCAACAAGGTGGTGCCCGACACCGAGACCAGCGTGCAGATGGTGATCGGCCGCCCGCCCTTCGTGGCCTCGGCAGCGGGGCGTGCGCTGGCCCAGCGCGCCCAGGCCATTTACGCCGAACTGGACAACCGCCCGCTCGCTCTGGTGGACATGACCGGTGGCGCCACCGATGCGGGCTTTGCCAGCCGCTCGGGCAAGGCCGCGGTGGTCGAGAGCTTTGGCCTGGCCGGCTTTGGCTACCACGCCCGCGATGAGTACATCGAGGTCGACTCCATCGTGCCCCGCCTGTACCTGACGAGCCGCTTGCTGATGGCGCTGGGGCAGCCTTGAGGGCCTGAGTCTCGCTTCAGGCGATGAGCTTCATGCCGGCGTGCTGGGCTGCCTTGACGTCGAAAGTCAGGGTGTGCGTGCAGCCCGCTGCGGCGGCCGATCGTTCGATCAGGCAATCCGCGAAGTCGCCCTGGCCGGTGGCGTGAGCGCGCAGCGCATGGATGACCCGATCTGCCTGCTCCACCTGGATCTGTCGGGTGTGCAGCAGGGCGTCGAGGGCTTGCGCCGCCTGCGCCCGGCTGAGCTTGTAGCTGGCGGTCAGAACCCAGTACAGCTCCAGAATGCTGGCCAAGGCCACAAAACCCAGGTTGTTGGCGTCCAGTGACTCCAGCAACTGCGTGGCTTTGGCCGACTGCAGGGGGTCATCCTGCATGATGTAACGAACCAGAACGTTCGTGTCCAGGCCGATCATCGCGCCGCGGCGGCTGCGGCTTGGGCCACTGCCGCGTCCATGTCTTCCAGCGTCACCATGACTTGCGCCGGTCCGAACATGCCCTTGAGTTCGGTGATGTCGCGGGTGGCGGCCACGAACTCATAGCGGCCGGGGGCGATCTGGACAAACTCGACCCGGTCACCCGTGTTCACCTTGAGTTCGGTCCGCACCTCAATGGGAATGGTGATCTGGCCTTTGGAGCTGAGTGTGGCGGTGGTCATGGTTTGAACCTTAGTGGCTGCCTTCGGCGGCGTCAACCTCCACCCCCACCAGCAAGGCCGCAGCCCGGGCCGCCACCCATTCCTCGTTGGCGGGCTCGACGGCCACGCGCACGGTGCTGTCGGGTGCTGAGATGCAAGCCTCGTGGCGCTGGTTGGCGGCCTCGTCCAGGCGCAGGCCCAGAAAGCCCAACTGGCGGCAGATGCGTGAGCGGATCTCGGCGTTGTGTTCGCCGATGCCGGCCGTAAAGGCCAGCAGGTCCAGGCCGCCCTGCACGGCCACCAGAGCGCCGATCTCACGCACGATGCGGCGCACATACAGATCCAGTGCGGCGCGGGCGCGCTCGTCGCTGGCCTCGTGGGCCAGCAGCACGCGCGGGTCGGACGACAGGCACGACACCCCCAGCAGGCCCGACTCGTGGTACAGCACATGCGCCACCTGCTGCAGGCTCAGCTTCTCGATTTCCATCAGGTAGATCACGGCGCCCGGGTCGAGCGCGCCGCAGCGCGTGCCCATCATCAGGCCATCGAGGGCCGAGAAGCCCATGGTGGTGGCCACGCTTTTCAGATCGTTCATGGCGCACAGGCTGGCGCCCGAGCCCAGGTGGGCCACCACGGTGCGGCCCCGTGCCACATCGCCGTGGCGCTCGGGCAGCACCAGGGCCTGGTAGGCGTACGACAGGCCATGAAAGCCGTAGCGGCGCAGCCCGCGCTCCCAGGCCGCATAGGGCAGGGGCAACATCTGCTCGACTTGGGGCAGGGTGTGGTGAAAGGCGGTGTCGAAACAGGCCACCTGCAGCAGGTGCGGCTGGCGCTCCAGCAGGGCCTCGATGGCTTCCAGCGCAAAAGGCTGGTGCAGCGGCGCCAGCGGGATGTACTCGCGCAGGTCGGCCAGCACCTGGGTGTTCACCGCCACCGGCTCGAAGTACTTGGCCCCGCCATGCACCACCCGGTGCGCCACCGCCGCCAGGTGCCGGGCGCCGGGCTGGGTCAGCACCCGGCGCTCGATGTGCTCCAGCGCCGCGTGGTAGGGGTTGGCCGGGTCCAGGCTCAGGCCCACCGGGGGCTGGCCGGTTTCGCTGTGCGTGGCCTGGGGCCCGCCAATGCCCTCGATCTTGCCGCCCCAGATCGGGCTGCGCGGCAGCGGCCGCCGGCTGGCGTCGAACAGGGCGAACTTGATGCTCGACGAGCCACAGTTCAAGACCAGGATGCAGGTTTTTAAGGCGTTGTTCAGGGCGGTGTTCATGGGGGCGCTCCGGGAGGGTGGTCCGTGCCAGTGATCAGGGCGGGGTGGTGCGGTAGCGGTGGGCCAGCAGCACCGCGATGGCGCACGAGCTGATGCGGCTCTCGCGCGAGTCGGCGCGGCTGGTCAGCACGATGGGCACACGGGCGCCCAGCACGATGCCGGCGCTGGCGGCGCCGCCCAGGTATTCGAGCTGCTTGGCCAGCATGTTGCCGCTTTCCAGGTCGGGCACCACCAGCACATCGGCGCGGCCGGCCACCTCCGACTCGATGCCCTTGATGTGGGCGGCCGCGGCCGACACCGCGTTGTCAAAGGCCAGCGGGCCGTCCAGCAGGGCCCCGCTGATCTGGCCGCGGTCGGCCATCTTGCACAGGGCGGCGGCGTCCAGCGTGGCCGGCATGGCGGGGTTGACCGTTTCTACCGCGGCCAGGATGGCCACGCGTGGCTGGGCCACGCCGATGGCGTGCGCCAGCTCGATGGCATTGCGCACGATGTCGGCCTTGGCGTCCAGGCCGGGGGCGATGTTGATGGCCGCGTCGGTGATGATGAAGGGCCGCGGGTAGGCCGGGGTCTGCATCAGAAAGCAGTGGCTGATGCGGCGTTTGGTGCGCAGGCCGTGCTCGGCCGACACCACCGCGGCCATCAGTTCGTCTGTGTGCAGGCTGCCCTTCATCAGGGCCTCGGCCTGGCCTTGCTGCACCAATTCGACCGCGCGGTCGGCGGCGGCATGGCTGTGCGGCACGTCTTCGATGGCGAGGCCGTCCAGGCTCAGGCCGGCTTCGGCGGCCACCGCCAGCAGCCGCGTGCGCGGCGCCACCAGGATGGGGGTGATCAGGCCGGCGGCCTGCGCATCCAGGGCGGCCGACAGGCTCAGGGCGTCGCAGGGGTGCACCACCGCCATGCGGATCGGGCCCAGGGGCCGGGCCTCGGCCAGCAGGCGGCGCGGGCCGTCGTTGCCGGCACTCAGGTGCACCTCGGGCAGGGTGCTGCGCGGGCGCGACACCGATTCGGTGGGCGCGATCACCTGGGCCTCGCCGCGGATCACGGTCACGCCGTCCTGGTTGACGCAGGCGCAGGCCAGCTTGAGCCGCTTCTTGGTCTCTTCGCGTTCGGTCACGGTGACGCTGATGTCCAGCGTGTCGCCGATGCGCACCGGGGCCATGAACTGCAGGCTTTGGCTCAGGTAGATGGTGCCCGGCCCGGGCAGGCGGGTGCCCAGCACCGCCGAGATCAGCGCGCCGCCCAGCATGCCGTGGGCGATCACGCCATGAAAGCGCGAGGCGGCGGCGTAGTCGGCGTCCAGGTGCTGCGGGTTCACGTCGCCCGACAGGATGGCGAACAGCTGGATGTCCTCGGCCGTCAGCTGGCGGCGGATGGACTCGGTGTCGCCCAGGGCGATCTGGTCGAAGGTGCGGTTGTGCACGGTCTGCAGCGCATCGGCCGGCACGGGGGCTGTGGTTTCAGGGGGCATGGAGCACTCCAGGATCTGGGTGGATGGACAGGATAGGTCAGCACGGGCGCGGCGTCAGGCCCAGGTATCGGTGTTGGGCATGACCGGGCCGTGACACGGGCGCAGTGGCTTCAGGCCATCTGGCTGATGGTGTTGCGAAAGCGGGCCAGCGCAGCGCTGAACAGCACGCTGCCGATCACCGCGATCGCCAACAGCGCCGGCCACACCACGTCCAGGCCGGCCCCGCGGTACAAAATGGCCTGCGCCACGGTCACGAAGTGGGTGGTGGGGGCCGCCTGCATCAGGTCCTGCACCAGGCGCGGCATGCTTTCGCGCGGCGTCATGCCGCCCGACAGCAGTTCGAGCGGCAGCAGCACCAGCACCAGCAGCATGCCGAACTGCGGCATGGAGCGGGCCACCGTGGCCAGGAAGATGCCCATCGAGGTGGTGGCAAACAGGTGCAGCGCCACCGCCAGCATGAACAGCGCCAACGAGCCCTGGATGGGCACGTGCAGCGTCCCTTGCACCACGAAGATCAGCGCGATCAGCGCCGCGCTCCACACCACCAGGCCCATGGCCCAGACCTTGGCAAGCATGATCTCCAGCGGGCGCACCGGCATCACCAGCAAGTGCTCGATGGTGCCGTGCTCGCGCTCGCGGATCAGGGCCGCGCCGGTCAGGATGATGGACAGCATGGTGACGTTGTTGATGATCTCCATCAGCGAGCCGAACCACGACTGCTCCAGGTTGGGGTTGAAGCGCGTGTGCACATTCAGCTCCACCGGCAGCGCGGTCGGGGCCCGGTAGCGGCGCACGAACTCGTTCACCTCGTCGGACACCATCTGCTGGATGTAGCTGCTGCCCGTGAAGGCCTGGCTCATGCGCGTGGCGTCCACATTGAGCTGCACCCGCGGCGACTTGCCGGCCAGCACATCGGCCTGGAAGTCGGGCGGGATGTCCAGCACAAAGGTGTAGGCGCCGCTGTCCATGCCCGCGTCCATCTCGGTCAGGGTCAGCAGGCGCGGGGTGTTGAAGTGCGGCGGGTAGAAGGCCTGCGCGATGCGCGCCGACAGCGGCGAGCCGTCTTCGTCGACGATGGCCACCGCCGCGTTGTGCAGCGTCTCGGGCATGGCGGTGGCGGCCACGTAGATCGACAGCGTGAAGGTGTAGGCGATCAGCACCAGCATCATCGGGTCGCGGATCAGGCTCCACAGCTCCTTCACGCCCAGGCGGTAGATGTTTTTGAGTCGGCTCATGGCTCAGGTCTCCTGCTTCTTCAGCAGCGCCACGGCCAGGCCCAGGATCACCGGGATCGAGGCGGCCAGCGGCCAGAACGAACCGGCCAACGCCCCCAGGTCCAGCGCCTTGCTGAACACGCCGCGGCTGATGGTCAGGAAGTGGGTGGCCGGGTACACCGCCCCGATCAAGGCCCCCGTGCCCTCCAGCGAGGACACCGGGTTGAGCAGCCCGGCAAACTGCACGCAAGGGATCAGGGTGCCGATCATGGTCACGAACATGGCCGCGATCTGGCTGCGCGTGAAGGTCGAGGCCAGCAGGCCGAAACCGGTGGCGCTGATGACGAACAGCAGGGCGGCCAGCGTGAGCGTGGCCAGGCTGCCCTTCACCGGCACCCCGAACACGGTCACGGCCAACACCGTCATGAGCGCGAAGTTGAACATGGCCAGCACCACATAGGGCAGCTGCTTGCCCAGCAGGAACTCGGTGCGTGTGACCGGGGTGACGTACAGGTTGATGATCGAGCCCAGCTCTTTCTCACGCACCACCGACAGCGCCGTCAGCATGGCCGGGATCATCATCAGCAGCATGGGGATCACCGCGGGCACCATGGCCGGCAGGCTTTTCACATCGGGGTTGTAGCGGTAGCGGGTCTCGATCTGGCTGGCGGTGCCCAGGTGCACGCCCAGGCGCTGTTCGGCCTGCTCGGCGATCCAGCCCATGTGCAGGGCCTGCACATAGCCACGCACGGTCTCGGCCCGCGTGGGCATGGCGCCGTCCACCCAGGCGCCCACGCTCACGGTCTTGCCGCGCGCCAGGTCGCGGGCAAAGCCGGGCGGGATCTCGATGGCCACGGCCAGCTCGCCGCTGCGCAGGCGCCGGTCCAGCTCGGCATCGCTGGTGATCGGGGGGCGTTCGATGAAGTAGCGCGAGCCCGACAGGTTGAGCGCGTAGTTCTGGCTCAGCACGGTCTGGTCACGGTCCAGCACGGCGTACGAGAGGTCTTCCACGTCCAGGCTGATGCCGTAGCCGATGATGAACATCAGGATGGCCGTGCCCAGCAGGGCCAGCGTGGCACGCACCGGGTCGCGCTGCAGCTCCAGGGCCTCGCGCAGCGAATAGCTCAGGGCCCGGGCCAGGCTGAAACGCTTGCGCCGTGCGGGTGTGCCGGGGTGCTTGGGCTCCGCTGCTTCAGGCGCCGCAGCGGTGGGGGCGGGCACCGGTGAATCGGCCTCTTCACCCGTGGCCTCGCGCAGGTAGCTGATGAAGGCGGCCTCCAGCGTGGGCGCACCGCGCTGGCGCACGATGGCCGCCGGCGTGTCGCTCACCAGCACCCGGCCCGCATGCATCAGCGAGATGCGGTCGCAGCGCTCGGCCTCGTTCATGAAGTGGGTCGAGATGAAGATGGTCACACCGTCCTGCCGGGCCAGGTCGATCATCAGCTGCCAGAACAGGTCGCGCGCCACCGGGTCCACGCCCGAGGTGGGTTCGTCCAGGATCAGCAGCTCGGGCTGGTGCACCATGGCCACGGCCAGCGACAGGCGCTGGCGCATGCCCAGGGGCAGGTTCTCGGGCAGGCTGCCCACCACCTCGCTGAGGCTGAAGCGCTGCACCATGTGCGCCACCCGAGCCGCCACCTCGCCCTCCGGCACGCCGAACAGGCGCGCATGCAGCACCAGGTTCTGCTCCACCGTGAGCTCGCTGTACAGCGAGAAGGCCTGCGACATGTAGCCCACGCGTCGGCGGATCGCCAGGTCATTGGGGTCGACGGTTTGGCCGAACAGCAGGGCCTGGCCCTCGGTGGCGCTGAGCAGGCCGGTCAGCATCTTCATCGTGGTCGACTTGCCGCAGCCGTTGGAGCCCAGAAAGCCGAAGATCTCACCGCGCCGGATGCGGAAGTCCACATGGTCCACCGCCACGAAGTCGCCGAAGCGCATGGTCAGGCCTTGGGCTTCGATGGCGATGTGCTCGTCGGCAGCGGCGTCCAGCGGCGGCACCTGCACCGCCTGGTGGCCGCGCCGGCGCTCTTCGGGCAGCAGGGCGATGAAGGCCGCCTCCAGGGTGTCGGCACCGGCCTGGTGGCGCAGTTCGGGGGCGCTGCCGGTGGCCAGCACGCGGCCCGCGTCCATGGCCACCAGCCAGTCGAAGCGCTCGGCCTCTTCCATGTAGGCGGTGGCCACGATCACGCTCATGCTCGGGCGCTCGGCGCGGATGCGGTCGATCAGGTCCCAGAACTGGCTGCGCGACAGCGGGTCCACGCCGGTGGTGGGCTCGTCGAGGATCAGCAGGTCGGGGTCGTGGATCAGCGCGCAGCACAGGCCCAGCTTCTGTTTCATGCCGCCCGAGAGCTTGCCGGCCGGCCGGCTCAAGAAGGGCGACAGCCCGGTGCTGGCCGTGAGGCTGTCGATGCGGCGGCGGCGCTCGGCCGGGCTGTGGCCGAACAGGCGGCCGAAGAACTGCAGGTTCTCTTCGACCGACAGCGTGGGGTAGAGGTTCTTGCCCAGGCCTTGCGGCATGTAGGCGATGCGAGGGCACACCGCATCGCGGTGGGCGGTGCTGGCCATGTCGCCGCCCAGGGATTCGACCCGGCCTTGCTGCACCGCGCGGGCCCCGGCCAGCAGCGACAGCAGGCTGGATTTGCCCACGCCGTCGGGGCCGATCAAGCCCACGCGGCAGCCTGCGGGCAGGCTCAGCGTGATGTTGTCCAGGGCCAGGGTGTTGCCATGTCGCAGGCTCACCCCGTCGAGTCGGGCGCAGGGGGCCGGGCCCACCTGCCCGGCGGCGCCGGTCTCACTCACTGGGGCACCTTCACGGCCAGTTCAGCAGGCCATTCGGCCTGCGGGTCGAGCTTGAGCCAGGCCACCCCGGGCAGGCCGGTCTTGACCTGCTGCAGGTGGCGCAGCAGCAGCTCGCGGTCGATCTGGGCCTTCACCTTGAACATCAGCTTCTGGCGCTCGCTGGCGGTCTCCACCGTCTTGGGCGTGAACTGGGCGGTGGCCGCCACATACGACACCTTGGCCGGGATCACGTACTGCGGGGCGGCGTCCAGCACCAGGTGCACCTCGCTGCCAACGGCCAGGCGGCCGGCCACGGTTTCGGGCACGAAAAAGCCCATGTTCACCTCCGACAGGTCCACCAGGTTGAGCACCTTGCCGCCCGCGCCCAGCACCTCGCCGGGCTGGGCCACGCGGTACTGCACGCGGCCGGCGCGCGGGGCGACCAGGGTGCCGTCGTCGATCTCGGTCTGGATGCGGGCCACGGTGGCGTCACCGGCCACGACGGCGGCATGGGCGCTGCCCACCTGCGAGCGGGCGGCGGCGATGGCGCTCTGGGCCGCGGCCAGTTGGGCGCGGGCCGCGGCCACGGCGGCCGTGGCGCTGCGGGCGCGGGCCCGGTCATCGTCCAGCTCCTGCTGCGAGGCGGCGCCGTCGCGGCTCAGATCGGTGGAGCGCGCCAGGCGGCGCTGGGCATTGTCCAGGTCGGCTTCGCGGGCGGTCACGGCCGCCTGGGCGGCGGCGGCATCGCTTTCGCGCATGGCCACCTGGGCCTCGGCGCTGGCCACGCCGGTCACGGCCTGGCGCTGGCGCGCCCGGGCTTCGTCGCGCTGGGCCTCCAGGCTCTGCATCTGCATGTGGGCCAGGGGCTGGTTGGCGCTGACCAGGTCGCCTTCGCCGACCAGGATGTCGAGCACCCGGCCCGGGGACTTGGTGGCGATGTCGATCTCGGTGGCTTCGATGCGGCCATTGCCGCTCACAAAACCCGGCCCGGGGCCGGTGGCGCGCAGGTGGGTCCAGCCATAGGCCCCGGCGGCCAGGGCGAGGGCTACGACGACGGCGATCGGGAGAATCTGGAGAGGGGAAGAAGGCTTTTTCATGGTGTGACTCGGCTCTGGCGTACGGGGCTCAGGGTTGGACGGTGGCGGTCCGGGGGGCGCTGGAGGGGGGG